>OKWN01000264.1_pt1 | contig 34037 bp, 44 predicted proteins | sample 1607151 | NCBI WGS metagenome assembly OKWN01 (sample SAMN07501046, study PRJEB24779) | human gut metagenome | isolation source: stool | host: human infant | place: USA: Pittsburgh, PA | reverse complement strand
GCATTGTTCGCAGTAACTGACGACACTGTAGCTGCTGTAACAGTATCTGGCAACACTGCTGATGCTTACGATTTAGTAAAAGGTACTGCATACGCAATCGCTCAATCCGCTCGCGTATCTAACGCACGTACTCGCTAATTCAAACTACAATTCGTTACGAATTAAATATAATGGTGAAAGCTACAAGCCTTCACACATAAAGACTATATAAATCACTAATGCCCCTCATGAAATAAATCATGAGGGGCATTTTTTTCTCCCTATATAGATTTCAGACTTAAAGAACTAACGCTTATAGGTAATCAAATTAATAGATTGGTAAATGTATTGTTATTATAATCTTGTAAATACCTCTAACGCTTTATAGGCCATCAAACGATAGCCACGCGCATTAGGATGCACTTCACCAGCAAAGACAATTTGGCCTATTTGATCTGCTTCATATAAAGTTGTATAGAAGTCTATAACCTTTAAGTCATGCTCTGCTGCATAAGCTTTTAATCGGTCATTCACGTCTCGTACAACAAGGTCTAGCCCATCCATATCGCTATCAATTTGTGTTTCCAAACCAATAATAACCTTACCCTTTGTACTCGCTAATTCAATGGCTTTCACCAAGGTCTTGAAGACATACACACGATCGCGACCTTGTAAAATATCATTAGTGCCACACATTAAGAAGATATGACGCGTTGGATCAGCTACAGCTGTAGACGCCCAGTCTTCAATATTATAAATCATACCTTGAACAGAGCATCCGTCCTCTCCATAATTTGTAAAATGTACGCCCTCTATAGATGCATCACAGATTTCAACCCACCCTTGGCCATAAGGCACGTCATAACCACGAGTAATGCTATCGCCAAAACAGATAATTTCCATATCAAGACCTCCTGTACTATGCATTAATCATATAACAAAAAGACGATTATACACAATATACATATTATGGAGCTTTATATACATTTTTTATAGAATTACATGTATGACTATGGTATACTAATTCCACATAAGAGAGGTCTACCATGAAAAAAATATATCCCTTTTTAATACTAGCAGTAGCTACATTACAGTCTGCAAGTGCTATTTCACAATATGAATTAGAGAACAAGCCTACTCAATATCAAGTCGCTTATAATGGCCCTATAGAAACTGTGTACATCGACTTAAGCACACTCAGTTTAGCACAGGCAGCACCTACGTATAGTACGCTTCACGCCCGTACAATTAGTCTATATAAAAATCAAAATATTATTGCAGATTATGTGACTAGCTATACATATCATCGAGGCAATACTTCTAAAGATATTTATCTCATGGATTGGCATGTGGCACCAGCAAAATTCTACCAAGTAAATGGAGCCCCTATTGAAACAGCAAACGCCCAACGATCTGTTCTATCTACAGGTGCTCATGTGGCCACAAAAGGTTCTGCAGTAGCTGAAATAGGCCAGTTTATTCTACATAATGCATTGGAGTTAGAGCGTATTACATATACTTTTACAAACCCATATGTACCACCTCGTCCATATAAACCACTAAGTACACCGGCCCCAACAGAAGACAAACCATTATTTGGTGTTCGACCACCAGAAGGCGTGTACCAACCGCTAAACCAATTGGAATCTCCCTATACCGCTAATCAACCACGGTTAACACCATCGAAACTAGGTGTATATGGACCGGTTCCGCCACCACCACCTCAAGGGCCAAGACCAAGTGACTGGATCCTCGATATCCAAAACCAAGATATGCCAAGGCCTAATACATCTATGAGTGACTGGAGACCTCAACCAGACTACCATGCACCTCGAAAACCATAGTCATAAAATATAGTGATTCGTAACGTATAAAAAGAGACTGAACTATCCCCATTTTAGGAGATCTAGTTCAGTCTCTTTCATTTCATATTCTATTTGTTTCCATACAATCAGATAAACCTATTGTATGATGCTTTCACATTATTTAAGACGTACAAAGAACAATGCGATAGCACCGATAACAGGAGCGATAGCAAGAGTCATCAATGCAGATTGATAGCTCCCTGTAGCCGTTAACATGCTACCTAAAATCATAGGTGCCAACATAACACCGATTTGGTTAAATAAGTTTACAAATCCTGCTGTTGTACCACGTAAATGAGGTGCTGCGGATTGAATTACGAGAGCATTTGTCAATGCACTATGCATGAAAGCACCAATACCAAGGATTGGACCTGTTATGAAGAGCATATCTGGATTTGTAGTGCTCGCAAAGAGGATCAATGCTGGTGCGAATAAGAACATAACAAGAGCTACTAAATGGTTTTTCTTAATCGGTAAGATATCGGACAAAATACCGATGGTCGGCTTTGCAATAAGCGCGGCTAAACCAAAGGCAGACATTACATGACCTGCATAGATAGCATTAACGCCGAGCTGTTTAACCATGTACAAATTTGACCATTGAGCCACGGCCCACGTAGCACCTGTGGCAAAGAAACCTGCAAAGGCAAGGCAGCAAATGTTGCGATTTTTCAAAACATGTAGCAAATTTTCCTTTAAGGAAGTCTTTTCGCCTACATGTGCAGATGCAGCACTAGCCTCGGATTCCCGTTGCGCCAAGATTTCAGCACTTGGCTTACGAACAGTAAAATAGCTAAGAATGAACACAAGGATTGGCAGTACGGCTGTTAAAAGGAATGCATTTTGCCAACCATAATTAGTGGCTACATATGGTGCGTATAGATTTACAGTGGTCAAGCCAAGAGATGTACAGGACATAAAGATACCTACTGCGGCACCACGTTGATTAGGACCAAAGTAATCTCCAATAGCACTTAAACAAGATGCTTGTACTGGGCCAGATACGATGCCTAATAAGAAGCGCAATACCCAACCATAGGTGTAATTATCGATGGTACTCATCAAGGCTGTAATAAGCGCCATGGCAAGTAAGCTCACTAAAATGGTATAACGATAGCCAATACGATCCGCTAAGATACCACCTGGCAATACCATGATAGCATAGCCCATATAAAAGGCAGATAAATAGGCCGTGCCCATTTGCGGCGTGAAACTCAACGCTTCATTAACAATAGGCATCAAGGACGCCCAAGATAAGCGCATAACAAAACTAATTAAAAATGTTAGCCATACGCTGACAAGGATTAAAATCTGAGTTCGTGAGAAACTAAGTCGATTCATACGAGCTCCTTTCTACAGAATAAAAACATATAAAGTAATCATACTATACATAGAAATAATTTTTCAAATACAAAATATGAAGGATAACATAAAAAAGAACCCTCTATCAATTAGATAAAGGACTCTCTATAGTACTTATATAAGGCACGGGCTACGGCTTGCTTTGAAATCTATTTTTGAACGTAAGAAATTTATCATATGAATTTAGTTGTTCAGCAGAATAATTTTCCATAATTTCAGTATTATCACTATCTGCAATAGAAACAAAAAATATGACATTATTTGTTTTTTTCTTATCTATATTTTCTATCGCTTTTTTAAATCCTTCTATAATTGAATCATATACTTCCGCCTGATATTGCTCAAAATTATCTTCTGATATTAATGTATTTGCATCATTAAGAATATTTTGAATCTCATTATTGAATATACTATCTATTTTCTCAGGAACCTCTCCAAGTCCTATTGCAAATTGAGAGTAATACCATTTAATAAAAGGCTGGTCTTCTTTTGGGTAGTTTACTTTTTCTATTTCGTAGTGAGAAATAGTGTTAGCAGCCCAACCCAGATATGAACAATAGTCATCAATATATAATGTATAGGCAAAAACTTCATTAGAATTATATCTTTCTAATACAAATTTAAATGTCTCTGTAACTCCTTTAGATACATTCTGGATTAAATCTTGAATTATATAATTACTTAAAACACTCATTTTAATTTTCCTTTTATAAATTTTTATTATCAATCAGTTTCTATGCACATTTACTACGTGATCCGTATTTTCCAAAACCTTACCACCAATTCTAGTTAATTACTTACTCATGTATCTATCTGTTTGAGCTTTGTTATACTTAATTTCCTATTTTTTTTAATAACTAGAAAGAAAGAGATAATCGGAAACACGACTAACTTAACTATCGTGTTATCCCCATAATAAACCATCCATAACCAAATGAAAAACCAAGAAATTAAGAGACAGTAGGTTTCTCGCCGTTTTTATTGTTGAGGACGGTCAGACAGCGGGCTTTATCGTAGAAGTAATTGAGTACGCCGCCTCTTTGGTCGGCACTTTGAATCAGGTTGCCGGCTTTGTCGTAGGCTTAGCAGCGGTTGAATACGGTACAACAAAGGTCGTCTAAAAGTTAGATTCCAGACGACCTTAATGCTGACTAGTGATGAGGTTGTTAAAGAGCAAACATTTCAGATGACCTCAAAGAAGGTTTTGAGGTCATCTAAATAGCGGAAACCACCCGCAAATTCTACACACAAATCTACGTCAAGGATGGAAGTCTCATACAGGCTACAGTTTGCTATTTTTTCATTCGAAAGAAAATTTTAACATTTTTGATAACCGATTTATAAAATATAGAATTGCCAAATGTTCATCTTGGTAACAATATTCTTCGGTTCTCAATCCTCTTTCAGAATAGAATATATGCCATTTTTTATTTTCTTCAACAATACATAATGATTCATCATTTACTTCATTGATTGAGTAACTATCTTCTGGTACTCCTTTATTTTTAAGATATGAATTCAATTCATTAATTTTTAACATTTTCCTATTTTACCTCTTCCAGATGCCCAGTTTCTATATGATTTAACAGATTTTAGTAATTCATACTGTGTCCCTAATCCAATCTCTCCGAACGGGTCGTAGGCGTAGTCGATAGTGCAACCATCAGATTGCCGTTAATCTAATTTATTTAAGGCCATCTGAAAAAACAACTTTTAGACGGCCGTTATCCTGACTAATGTTTCACTATCACTAGCGATATTTTTTTCTTGGGTCCTTAAAGGTTCCTATAAACTTCAGATCATTGTAAAGTTTACCTGGATTTTCCTCATAAAATGTTGCATTAGAATAGTAATATAAAGAATTACCTTCATTTATTCCTTTCTCTTTTGCTACTTTCACAATATCTTTTATAACTTTATTGGAGTGTGCCCCAACTTCTTCTGCTAGCACTTCAACTGGCACAATTTCTCCATTATCTGTCTGGAATGCCACAAAATAATCAGAATCAATAAATGAAACTCCAAAATCTGCAAAAGCTGGACAATGAGAGTCTGAGTCCTCCATTCCATCTGTATATTCATTAAACTCATCAGGTGTTTTAAAAGATGTCCCCATCCACACAGAAATCATATCTTTAGTTGTTTCAATCATATAACATCCTCTTTTTATTCATAAATAATGTTAATTATATTTTAACATAATAGGGTATTAATCTATATTCCTCAACATCCCCCAACATTTCTCAAAGCATTTGGTATTGCATTCTTAGTATTTGGATCTGCCATAACTTTGCAAATATCTGCAACATTTGCACTATCAAACCAAGAATCAAAGCTACCTTTCCCCCATGGAGCTTTGGGAAGTCCCAGTGCATCGACCCATATATTGCTATTGAAAGCAAATAAGTATAGGTTATCTCCACCATCCACCCCTATCAGATTCTGATTAACAAACCGACCTGCATCAGGCTCATAATACCTGAAGAAGTTGTAATGTAGCCCCGTCTCACGGTCGGCATACTGATCCAGTTGTACACCTGTGCCAAGGGGGTCGTAGCTGTCGTATTCGTAGCAAGACACCAGTCCGTCGGGCTGGCTGTGTTCGACCATGATGTGGTTTCGGTAGGCGAAACCGCGCAGCTTTTTGCCATCGCGTCCGTAAACGGTAGTGAGAAGTTGAATTGTTAAAGAACGAGAAAAGCCGTCTGAAAAGGTTTAGGATAGTGTTTTCAGACGGCATGGTGTTATTTTTGTTAGATTTGCTAAATGATAAATATTTTTAAAATTGGTTATTCAAAATTTTTTAAATTTCCTCTAGTTTTTCTTTCATCAAGTTTTCTAGCTAGTCTTCAAATTTTTCAAATTCAGTATCCTCTTGCCACTCTTCAGGAGGAATATCAGGAAAAAAACACCAAAATTTTCATTTTCTTTTGTAAGAAGGAAACCAGCTTTCCTTCGTCATCGGCCATCTCTCTCGAGATGCCGATTTGGTCGCAGTGGAAGTAGTAGGTTTGTTGGCGGCTTTCTCCGTCTTCGCTGATGTGGTTTAGACAGGCAAAACCGCCTTCGTGCGTACCACAATGCTCTACGTCGGGATTGGAGGTTTCGTACGGGCTACAGCTTGCTATTTTGAATGGGTTATTTTTTCTACTCTCCCATCTTTTTTAGAAATAACTATATGGAAATTACCACCTAGTGCTTGTGGAGGGGCTCCATTAATGATCCAGACATCTTTCTCTTCAATAATACGGTATGGTTTTTGATTTATTGAAACAGTATTTCCATATACGTTTTTTATGTATATTTCAGCAAGCTCAAGCGCCATATTTTCTGAACTGACCAACATATTGCTCTCCTTTTTGTCTAAAAAATCTTTTGCAAAAGCTGAAGTAAAACAAAGAAATACTAATATAATAAAGAGACAGATTTTGTTCATCATGCTTTCCTTAATACCAAAATTTAAATTGAGTCATAAGCCCCATGAGTATGGTAATAAGCCACATCTTTTCCTTTTTGATTGCCAAAGGGGTGCATTTTTTTATTCCCTAAATCATGTTTACTTTTTGGTAGTTCTATAATTGGGCCTTCTGGATTTTGTTTTTGCCACCTCCCACGGGAGAAGGGAAAGGGTATGGTTTGACCTTTTCTAGAAACCTTGGCTCATATATTCGATTAACAAAATAATAAGTAGATTTAGGAATTATTTATTAACTTTTCGAGATATTCAATACTTCTGAATAAATAATGTTCACCTATTTGCTGTATCAAATTTGATGAGTCCCCAAATAATATTTTTTCTAAATACTTTTTTAGAATTATAAGCTCATCTTTTTTTAAGAGATTTAAAGCATGAGTGATGTTTTCTGCGGTAGGTATATTTATAATAAATTCTTCTATATTTACTGGAATATCATCATTTCTAATGCCATTGCTGATGCTATCAATAATTTTAGGCATTAAATAATTTATTCCTTCTGGTGAAAAAAAGATGAATGGTACTAAATTATGTTCATCAATAATAATTTTCTCTATTGGGGTATATTCGTAATACTTAAATTCATCTTTAAATTCCTCTATTTTATAGATATTTTCTCGATAAAGGTTTTTGATCAATCCTTCTTTAGGATAATCTCTATAAGGAATTTTCAGGAAGGGCATATTTATCTCCATTTTCGGCAATCAATCGGTCGAGGCCGTCGTAGGCAAAGCGGTAGCACGCACCGTTTTCATTGGTGATGGCTGACCGACTATTTTCCCAAGCATACCTTTGTCAGTATTTTTTGGATAAAAATCATAGGGAAGGTCTTCTGAGAATTGATTTTAGACGACCTTGATGTTTTGTTGGGGCTCGATCCAACCTATGGTCAAAAAAAAGGTCTTAAAGAGGCTTGTTACCTTTAAATATATTAAATCTTAATAGATTAGCTCCTTTTGATTGAATATGTTTTATAGCTAATTCAAGTTCATTAAATTCATTAAATTCATTAAATTCTTCTATCTCATAATCTTCAGCCTGATCCAATTTATTTTTTGGTACTGTATAGTAATATGTGCTATAAGTTCCATTATTTTTCTTAATAGCAAATACTTGATAAACAACCTCTCCATCAATTTCAATAAGTTCATCATATCCTTTTGTTTGTAAATTAGTTAAATTTATCATATCTATTCCCCTATGATATCAATACGCACATAAATTCTCTCCACCTTCCAACCCAATCGAATTCTGATTCACAAACTGACCCACTTCAGGCTCGTAATACCTGAAAAAGTTGTAATGCAGCCCCGTCTCACGGTCGGCGTATTGGTTTTGCAGGCGGAAGGGCTGGTATGCGCTATCCGTTACCTTGGTTTCTTCTTTCAGACGGCCCCAGCCGGTGTAGTTACCAAACCAGATTACCGTCCTTATCGGTCATCTCTCTTGGGATACCGATTTGGTCGCAGTGGAAGTAGCGGGTCTGTTGTCTACTTTCGCCGTCTTCGTTGGTGGGGTTTCGATAGGCGAAGCCGCGTACGTGCGTACCGCTCATGTCCTAAGCCAGGATCGGAGGTTTCGTACGGACTACGGTTTGCTATAACTTACTTACAGAGTATTTCATGTTAGAGGAAGAAATTCCATCTTCAAATTATTACTAACAACTAATTCTTTGAATTTATCAGAAAAAGCCCAAATTAAATCATCATTTATATCTTTTGCACAAAACTCAAAACCAGATATATTTCCTAAAAATACAGGTGGATAATCAATAAACTTCTCTCCATCTATTTCATAAAAATTTGATTTTTCCATATTTACCAATTCAGCAGTTAATTTAATTTTTCCAATGAAAAATTTAAATTCATCATTCTTGATTCTAAGTTTAGCTGGAAAAAAATCTAATTCATTTTTTAATTTATCAGCTAATTTATTAATGAAAGTTTCAGAGAACACTAACATCTTAGGAATTGTTTGAATATAATCTGTTTTAGAAATATTTTTAGAGGTATATCCACTCTGAGCTATAAAAACTGCTTCATCTGTATAATTGCCTTTATTGTAATTAATAAATTCCACAATTTTTCTATCATCCTGTTTTAAGTCCGCATAAGCATCTTCATTATTAACAGCAGAGTATATTTGATAAAGAGTCATCATTTTTTCCTTTTTTACTATTACTTTTAGAAATTGGTGCAGCACAAGTATATTTACCAGTCCTAAACCCTTCTCTTAATTCGTTTTACATTTTTAATATCTCTTCGGTGTTGTCAAACAATACTTTGATTCCATAACCGCATAGAGGCCGTTGTTATTGTTATTATAGATTTCTAATAAAATTAATTTGGTCAGATAAATTATCTTTCTTAAAGATAAGTCTATTTCCTTTATTATCAGTAACATAAATAATATCTTTAAGTTTCTTGCTTAATTCGCCCAAATCTCCAATAACAAAAAAAACTAATGTATTTGTTCTATATAAATCATCATTTATCAAATTCCAAACCATCTCAGAGCCAGAAATATAGAATAAATCTGAACTATCAGCATTTTGAACATGCCAACCATAATCTACTAAGAGGTTTATAAAATTATTTATTAGTTGATAACTCATCCTTCTTCCCTTTGTAATTTTTCTAGAAAAATCCTTTAGGTATAGTCACACCTGATTTTCCTAATCCTTTTATTATCGTTTCTTTAGATATTTTTGCTCCTCCGGATGACCAAATATCGACACTATTTATCATATATTTCCAAATTTTCTAATTTCCCTTCATAAGTTATTTGAGCAGATATTTCCATATCAGGAAGAAGCGAATTAAAATAGTATATAAATACTAAATCATCAAAATATGCTGTAATATTCATAATTCTTAAGTCATTTGCTAATTCTTTATTATCGGACTCCGTTGGTTCATAATCACTTTGCTCATAACAAGCTTGATTAATCTCTATTGAAATTTCTCTTATTAAATCATCAGTGTTTATTTGTTTAAAAAAGCTCTCTATCCTATCAAGAATTGGATGAATTTGGCTTTCTTTTTGTATATCTCCTGATTCATCATCAATAAAAATGCTTATATCATACGGTTGCATACCATTATGAGATAAAGATATTAAAGCAGTAGCTTTACCGTCATTAATTTTTAAATGTTTAATCATGGATTAACTCCTTGCTAGGCGGTATGCCGATTTGATCGTTGTGAAATAGGCGAGGTATTGTTTGTCGTCTTTGGCATTGTCAAAGATTTGAGCTAAAGGTTCGTAGCTATCGGGGTCGGTGTAGCTGTCGGGCTTTTTGATTTCAGCACGGACGAGCTGGTTTTCTAAATCGTATTGGTAATATTGGTTTTCGCCATTAGGCAGCTGGCGGTAAATCAGGTTGCCCAGTGCTTGAATGAGAAATTTTTAAAGAACGAATGTTTCAGACGGCCTTGATGCTGATCAATAATCGGATTATTAAAGAACCAATATTTCAGACAGTCTCAAAGAACGGATTGAGACTATCTGAAAAACAAAAACCGCGTGCGTTTACACAGTACACAACCTACTTCGAAACTGGAGGTTTTATACGAGCTACGGCTTGCTTCAATTATTAAACTGGAGTCATTCTGCTAAAGCAATCATATAGATTTTTACCAATTAAATAGATATTTTGGAATTTTACTTCTTCAGGCATTGGCACACCAAATTCATCAAAATAATCTTCTTCATCCCATTCATTTTCATGATCCCAATAGAAAATTTGCCCAATTCTTTCTCCTTGAGTACATAGACAAATCAAATCACCAAATTCATTACTTGATATTGGTAGAAAATTATCTGGTAATCTATTTTTGTATTTTTCAATTCTTTCACTAATTTGGGAGTTTTTTTGGTAGTTTATATTTTCACCATAAAAAAACCTAAATCACCACCACTCCATTCAGTATTACCACCCACAGGAATATCGTCATCAGGATAACAATATTCAGGCAAATTACTATATGGTGTTAACTTAAATTCTTTTATAAACCCCGTCTCTCCACCAAATAATTCAAGATAATCCAAATAATCTGAAAACTCTTCTTTAGTAATATCTAAAAATTTAGACATTGATTTTCTAGATGTAGGAATCAGTGGTTCAAATGTAAATCTTTGAACTCCGCCCATTTTCTCAACTAAACTCTTAATTTTCATTTTCATTAATCCTTTTAGTTATAATTTTGTCAAATAATCAACATTTCTTGTTAGGTCGTTTATTACGCATAGTACATGTATGCATTCCACACATATGTTACATTAAAACTGAAAATTTCATGTAGACTAAGAATTGCTTAAATCAGGGAGGATAATAGGTTTGTAACTAAGTACTTTATCAGCTATTTCTTCGGAGCTCATGTTTGTCCAATATATATAATCTGATATATTTGGATCTGTGACCAAATTTTCTAATTTTTCAAGGAGTACAGCTTCATCCTCTTCTGAACCTTCAAAATTCCTCAACTGATCAATCAATTTGATTAAATATAATCTATCCAACATAATGCTATCCCCTTCCAAAATAGTATTTCGGTTCTAGTATCTCTTAATAGAATGCGGCTATTGGACACAGTACGACAAAGGTCGTCTGAAAGACAGAAACCGCATGCGTGCAAACCGCACACACCCTACGTCAGGACTGAAGGTTTTGTCCGGGCTACGGCTTGCTAGAAAATTACTTTTTCGCAGCACGAATTTTTTTCAACCCATTCTCCAAAATAGTAACTTTCTCAGGAGAAGTTCCCTTATCTAAAGCATTCCACCAATTATTTACTGGTTTAACAAATAATTGAAATCCTTCATCAGTTACATTCGACTTTCTAATGACTATATCTTCTTTAATAGAACCGTCTTGATTAAAAGGATCAACATCTATGAGTAAATTATTTTTTTTAAGGAAACTCATTAATGAAATTGTTGATTTCATTATACTTTCTCGGTATGCAGTATCTTTACTTCTATTTAATAATAACTGGTAATCAAATAATACAAAATTCATGATAATCTCCTAAGGTACTCGAATAATTTCGGATATTCCGTCAACATGAACTAAGCTTTTACCATCTCTGACATATACGCCACCTGCATCTCTAATCCTTTCTTTTTTTGCAAGTTGACTTCTTTTTGAAGCAGTCTTGCTAGTAATTTCTTGAGCATGTCCACCACCGTTTTTACCAGCTCCCTTTATAACAAAATCAAGCTTACGAGATTCACCCGTTAAGGGGTCATGGACAGGTACAGCATGTCGTACTGTGCATCGCGCTAGTCGGTTTCACTAAAGCCTACAGCTTACTAATTTTGGTTTGATTGCTGGTATTTTGTTATATCAGAAATAGTTATGTCTTCATTATTAAACATATCATCCCAAATTTGTTTATAAAGTTCTTTTGCGGTCATTTGTTGAGGTATTTCAAATGCTGCATCGGTACTAGGAAATTGATCACGTAGTCGTTCTTCTGTCCAGAAATTTAATCCAAATCTTAAACTTTCTTTAATTCTGAACTGGGTTGATATTGTAAAATTTTGATACTCGGGGTACAGATATTCTTTGACTAATCTCTTTACGCTATCTCGATTAACCAAATTTAGACCTGATAAGTCCTCAAGTTTGTTATCTACACCTTCGTGTAATAGTCCAAGAAAAAGTCTAATATATTCAGGACTAACTTTATACAATTTATTCATTTTAATTTTCCAAAAATTGAAACTAATTGACCAGCTTTATTGAATGTGGCTTGTACTTGAGATGTTTGGATTAATGATCCGCTCTTACTGTCTGGGCATACACCTGTTCGAGCACGGTATCTCTGCTGTGCTCTTGTTGTACCCGCACCAGGATCATAGTACCTGAAGAAGTTGTAATGCAGCCCAGTTTCACGGTCGCAATACTGGTTTTGTAGGCGTCAGGACTGAAGGTTTTGTCCGGGCTACGGCTTGCTAAGTTGAAACTGAAGGTTTCATGTTAATTATTAAGTATTTTGAATAAAGAAAATACCTGCTTGACTTCCAGATAGAAGTTTTTTCTTAATATTTTGGTCATAATAAAAATAACCAATACCATTCTGCAAAATATGTAACTTTTTATCTATATCTTCTTCTAATAATTGTAAGCAAAAACTAAACTTAGGAGAAGGATATATTATATCTTGTTCAAAATAAGGATTACCAAAAATTTTGGATACATCCAAGCCCATCCCATTATCTTCAAAGAATAAATGTTCCTCTTCATTGTATTTTGCATCAGCTTCTCTATCTACTTCATCAAGCCTTTCAAAAAATTTTCTTTCTAAAGAAATATTTCCTAAATCTTGCTTGTTGATAGTTTGTTCCCTTTCATAAAGGATAGCGCAACTAAAACCATCATTTAGTAAAATTAAATCATCCTGACAATTAACAGTATATTTAGATGAAATAGAGCCTTTTACTCCTCCCTGTACATGCTCCTCTATAGAAATAAAAACAGAGATATAATAATTTCTACGAGGGAATACATTGTCAGGTAAAAAATCAGAATAAAGAGTAAATAGATGCGTTTGATAGGCATCAGAATTTGGAACTTTAGGCCATAATTCTAACGGAATATGTTCAGCTCCTCCTCCAATATAACCAATACTATGTGGTGTTTTAGAAGAAGTAAAAATTAATTTTGACATTTAAATTTCCTTTTTACTATTATTTATCAAATCCAATAATTTCATAATCATTTTGCTCCTTCCATTCCTTCAAAGTATAAAGAAAAGGTAAGGAGAACATTTCCAATATTTTTTCTTTTAAATTTTCTGACACCATAAATGCATCCATATACTTATACTTGGAAGACAGCAAAATATCCTTATCTGAATTAGTATATGCCTCCAGCGAAAAACCTTTTTCATCTCTTCCTAAATCTGGATAAACAATTTCATCCGCAATTTCCCAACTAACTATTCTTACAAAATAATAGACTTCATTTGTCAATAGCTCGCCTTTTGTATTGACAATAATCGCTTCGCTCATACCAAAATCATGATCAAACCCATACTTTTTTATAAATTCCAAAAAACGCGCTGACATGATAAAGAAATCATTATATGGAAGAAAATCAAAAGTAACACCTCTTGCTTTCTTTAAGCAGATATAAACCTTTTCAGGCATTGGAGGGATTTCTTGTCCTTTTACGAACCAACTCCATGAAAAGTCAAAATCAGGATGCGTTTTTTTAGGATTGAATTCCTCTGATATCCCTACTTCCCCTAAGGAAACCTTAGGCACTTTTCTTTTCGCTAACTCATCTAAACTTTGTGCGCTATATCCCCACACCATCAATTTCTTCATAATATCTCCTAATTTAGTCGTTTTGGTGAATTGGCAGATGAACAGCCTCCAACAGATATGGACTGACTCAAACGTTTTTTCAATCTTTCTTGTAAATCTCGTACACACCCTACGTCAGGACTGAAGGTTTTGTCTGGACTACGGCTTGCTGAAAACCAAAAAACCGAGTGCGTGCTTTAAGACACGCACACTACGGCTTGCTAATCTGAATCTAAAGCTATTTGAGCATCTTCAGCAAAAGCAGATTTATCTTCAATTAGTTGACGAAGAAGTAATTTTACAAAAGGTAATTTTCGATGAAATGTTAAGACTTGGAGTGCGGCACTATCTATTAACTCATTTTCATTTTTTTTGAGAATACTCATTGCAAATTCTGCTTCATTAACAGTTATTGGTGCTCTTTTTAAAATACTCAGTGCCTCAATTCGAAGGTAAATATCTTCATTAACATTATTGAAAAAATGAATTATTTTTTTTAATATTTCACTATAGTCAAAATCACCTATATATATTCTCAATATTTTGAATGCCTCATTACGAGAAAGATCAGTCTCCTTTGGATTTAGGCCAATATCCAAAAGAAAGTTTGCTAATTCCTCAGACATATCCTCATCAACATAATTTTGTAAGAAATCTTCTTTATCACTATCATTATTAAGTTTTTGATAGAGTGATTTAAATTCTTCATAATGCATATTTTTACCTCAAAGTTATTTTTTCAAAATTAATTTAGACCTAAATTTAGTTATTTCGTCAGAGATGGTTTCAATTTCAATATTTCATCAGAAAGTCTACTTGAATTAGGCCCAATTATCGAATGTTCTCGGCTTTTCCCTTTCCTATCGGCACTCTCGGGGCACCACCTGCACACATATCTGGTTCATGTAACCATACCATACCCTCCCTTGCAAATCCTTTATCACTTGTGTACCTTCTTCCTCTCGCTTCTATAGTTGGGTCATCTCTAAAATTCCTAATTCTTTCTTGCAAGCCTTCTAACCCCTCTGTTTTTAAAATTTTATTAAATGCCCTAATTTGCCCGCTAATTTGGCGTTTTAACTCCTTAACATCAGTAACTTTATCTGGTTTTAAGGTATGATTATAAGTCAATATTTTGACTTTTAACCCCAAAGGATCAAACCATGTTAAAGAATTCAAATTAAACTGATACAAATTCTCCCCGCCCAACAACCCAATCGGATCCTGATTCACAAACCGCCCCTCCTCAGGTTCATAGTGCCTGAAGAAGTTGTAATGCAGCCTCGTTTTACGGTCGCAATACTGGTTTTGCAATCGGAAGGGTTGGTAAGTAGTTCCAGATATATTGATTTTGCACTTCAGTTTCCCCCAATCGTAATAATCCCCGAATCAAACCAGATTACCTTCATTATCGGTCATCTCACGCGGGATGCCGATTGGGTCGCAGTGGAAGTAGTAGGTTTGCTGGCGGCTTTCACCGTCTTCGTTGGTCCAATTGCGCACCTGTGCTAAAGGTTTGTAGCTGTCGGGATCGGTGTAGATATAGGTGTAGCTGCCTTTGTAAGTGTACTCCTGCAATAGGCGGCCTTGATGCTGAGAAGTAATGAAATTGTTAAGGAACAAATATTTCAGACGGCCTTAAAGAACGGATTGAGGCCGTCTGAAAAGGAAACCGCGTGCGTACCGCACTCACCTTACGTAAGGACTGAAGATTTTGTACGGAGCTACGGGCTTGCTACGGCTTACTTATGATTACCAGCTAGTAATAGGTCTATGCAAATTTGCCCAATACTTTAATAATGATTGTTCAAAAAAACGAAATTCGGACAGATCCTTGTCCACAACTAGACCTAATTCTTTGAAAAGATATTTAGATTTCGTTCTCTCAATAACATCATATTGACTTAATAACTCAGTAAGCCCTTTTTTTGATGATATATCTATTTCATTATAGTATATTGAAAGCTCTACTTTCTTATCATTGAAAATTGTAACCTCAGTTAACTTTTCATTATCAAACCTTAGTATAAAATTGTTTATCTCTATAATATTTTTTACCTTCGGGATAACATTGTTTGATATGTCATATTTTTTTATAACATCTGATAGAGAACAATTTAATTCAAAATCGCCTACGCTCTTATAAGGAATAAATATTAATTTATCATGATTTAAAGTTGGGTTTTTAAGTTTACTTTTTTGAAAGTCTGAGTACTTTTTACCTTTATTATCATATAAATCTCTTATATTCTCATCGTAGATTAATATCTGCAGAAACAAATTATCCTTATAGTCAACATATAAAACTAAATTATATTTTGGAAAAATATAAAAATAATTTTCTTCATCCGTAACTTCTATTAGAGGATCCTCCTCTTCTAAAAATTTTTCAAGATTTGAAAAGTTAATAACTTTTTCATTTAAGCTAAATTCATCACAATTCCTCGAGGAGGATACCGTAATCAATTCTGAATCAGATTGTATTTTGTGTTTTCTATCAAACTCTAATAAATAATTAGGATTATTTAAAATAACATCATCAAAATCAGCCTTTTTTTGACCCAATACAATTCCATCCAAAGAATTATTTAATATTTTCAACATAATACATATCCTTTCCTGTATTTATCTATGTCAATTAGCTTCTCAGCCATCAGGAAAAATGACCTCTAGATAGAATGCCATTGATAATGGTAATGAGATTGTTAAAGAACAAATATTTCAGACGACCTAGAAAAAGAATTGAGGTCGTCTGAAAGGCAGAAACAGCATGATTACCGCGCCCATGCTACGGCGGAATTGAAGGTTTCATGTAGGCTACGGCTTGCTTAATAAATTTATTGAATATTCCAACTAAAAATACTTAAATGGATAAACATTAAACAAATTATTACTTATACTATTTACTGAATATATAAACTCAGTTTTTATATTATCCGTAAGTGTCTCTCCTTCATCTAATAGGTGCTCTAAATCTCTGTATAACAAAGCCAACTGGATAAATTGTGAGAAATCTATCCCTAAATTTGTAAATCCAGATCGGGTATACTCTCCAGCATCATGATTATAATGAAAAATGGTATTATCTATTTTATTTAAGAACCATCCATCTCCCTGCCCTGCTTGTCCAATACTCCAAAAACACCTTGATATTTCGGGATAATTACACTCTAGGTATCTATTTTCATTTAAAGCCTCTTCATAATTAAAAAGAGAAATATCAGGTATTATTTCTACTTCCTGATACTTAGCAATAAATAACAAATAGTTATTATCCAGCTTAGGAAGTTTATCTAACTTTTTAATTTCTACTTTACGCTTAATACATATATTAAAGAAATCCTCTAGCAATAATTTTAATTTGAACATAAAAGTATACTCCATAAATTTTTTGCTTGATAGAAAGATATTTCCTTCAATACCATATCGTTAACATTTTTCACTGCTTTTGTATTATGTCTACTAATTTTTTCTTTCCTATCCAAAGCTCTCAGTCTTTTTTCTAAAAACCTCTTAGTTTCAGTTTTTGATCAAATTGTCTTCAAAAAATTATAAAATTTTTCGCACAAGTCATCTTGAATATTAGATAACAGGAAAAGAAAACTTCCTATATCTTGATTTTGTTCAACTCCATCAAGGAAATTAGCATTTAGAAATAATAAAGTTAACTCTTGTATATTTTTACTAAATTCGTCTAGCTGGTCTAAGTTGTTTAATGCTAATCTTTCTCTCTGATGCAATTGTTTCAAGGAAATCTTTTTATTCAAGTACCCTTTTGAAAATTCGATATCTGATGAGAAGCTATAATTATTACTTAATGTTGCAACATATTTATCTGTGAATAATAGTAATATTTTAGCTTCATCTTGAACGGAATAATCAGCTAATAATCTCTCTGATAATATTTTATCTAAAATAGCATTATTTTCTATTTCTAAATTATTTTGCTTTTTAATTTTCTTTTGACTTTTTTTCATCGGTTTAAACTTCTAATGCTTGAACAATAAGAGCGCAATTTATGCATGGGGCTAAAAGTTTTTTATCTGCATTTCTTACTACCTGAGTAGCTGAACATTTGTGTTTAGTTAAAAATTCTTTCAAGGCCACCTCTGTTTTAAGATTAAATTCGTTAGCTACTTGACTTAAAATATCAGCTTCCACACACCTTCCACTCCTAGTATCTTTTTTATGTTTTCGAAATATTTTTTATCAAAGGGTTGTTTGTCCCCTTGTCTCCAGCTTCAGAACTATGTCCAGTGAATATTCTAAATTTATTGCTCTCTGTCTTATTCATTTGGCACCTCATGGTTCCCTTCGAATCTACTGAATGCCAACCTAAAACATCCATCCACGTTAACGTATTGGGAGCAAACTAATAAAGATTCTCCCTCCCCCACACAACCCAATCGGATCCTGATTCACAAATCGCTCGGCCTCAGGCTCGTAGTACCTATAGAAGTTATAGTGCAGCCCCGTTTCACGGTCGCCACCCACCGCACCTTTGAAGGCCGAGAAGTTATAAATAAAGTTGAATAGTACTTGTTATTTTTTTTTGTGTTTCAACACTAATTTCCTGGTTAAAATTTTGGATTAATTTTAAAAAATCAATAATTAATTTGATTTGAGTAGTGTTAAATATCGTACTTTGGTTTCTTAGGGCAATAGATAAAAAATCAACAACGTAACCATATAAATGAAATTTAGATAAATTAGAAAAAATATATTTTAAACAGCAAGGAGTAAAATATAATAAAGCCTTATTAGTAAAAGCTTGCCACTCTAGTGATTCAAGTATTGAGAGAAAATCATCGTATGTTATCTCAATCCAAGTTTTAGTAGATAGTTGCATTATAGAAAATATATAAGAGTTATCACTATCATCAAAACTTATGATGTTATTTTTATCAACTTTGAAAACTGGAAAAGTAGGCCCAATTTTTTCCTCTAGATAATTTCGTTCTTGTATATATTTTACCTCCGTAAGAAATTTTTCAAATTCACAATATACTCCTAAGTCTTTGACAAACTTTGAAATATATTCTAAAAAATCATAAATTATATTGATTTCATCTTTGGCTAAAGATTGCAGTAAATAAAATAATTCACTTACTTCTCCTTGGGATATATTAGAATAATAGCTAAATAATTCTATGAAACAATCATTATCTATACTAGGATTTTCTATCGAGCTTAGTAAAAGTGTATTTAAATGTAAAGCATTTTCATTTTTTTGTTTATCTAATATTTGATTTTTAATTAATAGTTTTACTATCTTCTCTTTATTTTCACTGGATGAGTTAATTGCAATTCTAACCGCATTTTCTCCAAATTCATTTTGTATATTTTTATCAGATCCATTATCAAGGAGTAATTTCACCATTTCTATATTTCCAAACATGCAGGCATAATGTAGGGGAGTATATCCTAAGTCCCCTTTAAGATCGATTAATGCCCCATTTTGAAGAAATACAAGAGCATCATTTAAAGAATTATTTCTAGCTGCAATATGTAAAACTGTATCATCCATACCTCCTACTTGATTTATATCTTTAATAGTTTCACCAAAAAAATCAGGATGCGTCTCATATTTTTTTAAAATACATAATAATTCTTTTTCCATTAATAATATCCATATTCCTGCATCAGCTACGACTGCTAAAGTAATTACAACTCCTCAGCCCACAACCCAATCAGCCCCTGATTCACAAACCGTCCCGCATCAGGCTCATAGTACCTGAAGAAGTTGTAGTGCAGCCTCGTTTCACGGTCGCAATACTAGTTTTGCAGGCGGAAGAGCTGGTATGCGCTATCCGTTACCTTGGTTTCCTCTTCAAGGTTGTCTGAAAAGCAGAAGTCGCGTGCGTGCGTACTGCACATATCCTACAGCAGGACTGAAGGTTTTGTGCGGGCTACGGCTTGCTACATACGCCACGTCAAAATTGGAAGTTTCACACAGGCTAAAACCTGTGAGTTGCTAAGACAGCACCATTCGAGATATCAACTTCCCAAGTATCTGAAATCAACCCTTTGTAATTGGACTCAACAATAAAATGTTCGTCGTCTATCCAATGAAAATTCAAGCTATACCATATATCGATATAATATGGTTGTTCTGTCAGCAATGTACCCTGCTTAACTATTTCCCCTTTTTTATCAGATGTTGTCCAAGTAATTTTAAAATGATAGAGATCACAATATGCAAATATGGACAAATACTGTTTTCTATTCGGACTCATTTTGCGTTTTTTAATTTGAGTACTTAAGACGAGATTAGCATCTAAGCATGCTTGATATGCTATTTCAAATGGTTCTGTATTCCACCCCTGTTCAACTGCAATTCCCAACATTCCTTGATGGACTGCTTCTAATTGCATCATTTTTTTCTCAGCATCAGAAGACACAAAATATTTATCAAAATTAAAATACAGATAGAAATCTGCAAATCCTTTTATATTCGGTTTTTCTGGGAAATCATCATGAGGATACAAAATAATCAAACAGGTATGAATCGGTTTTGATTCAAATTTAGGCAGAGATTTAGCATATAGCGTTGGAATGGCGTAGGCTTGTCTACTAAAATCCGCAAATATTGGATTTATTCTATATTCACTTCGTAAGTCTATAACTTTAATCATAAGTTTCTCCTAATCAACTATAGGTCGTTTTTGCCTTGGAGCCTGGGAGCCATATTTTAGTTTATGTAATCGTACCTGTGCCTCTTTCCACGCTAAAGCTGCTTCTCTATTTGGCAGTCCATCAATCATTATCTATACTAGGATTTTCTATCGAGCTTAGTAAAAGTGTATTTAAATGTAAAGCATTTTCATTTTTTTTGTTTATCTGACATTTGATTTTCAAATCTCATAAAAAAACATCCCTTATATATATTTAATGAAAGAATATCATCATGATTTTCAATAATATATATTTTCTCATATAGAAAATTTGGAAAATCAGCCAATACATCTGTAACTGCACTATCTATTGCTTCATACTCATCATCTGTCAGTGGTGAATCAATATATACATAAAGAGTAAATAATTCTTCGGTCATATCAAATGCAATAAGTCTGACTTTGTTACAAATTGCCCCAAGAAAAGCCATTTGCATACTTAAAATAATTTCTTGTTTTTTCATAATTAATTTCTCATTTTAAATTGCAATATAAAATTGAACAGTATCCAAATCTACAATTTTATTAACTTCTTCAAGAAAGACATCCAAAGGGGTTCTATAATTTAGAAGCTTGCGTGGCAAAATTAACGATGTATGCTATGTTTCTTTTACATCAGTAGCTACATGCCAGTGCGGACAAGGATGTTTTACAATCTAAACGGCTGGTGCGCATTCTTGTAAATCCGCTCATTCATCTTCATAAGCATCACCATAGCTTTGAAAAGAAGAATCTAACCAAAACCATTCTTTTTCATTTGAAACCAATTTTTCCAGTAGTTCTGTAAATGATTTAGCAATAATGGGAGACTCATCAGGTGTAGCATGAGTTTCTATAAAACTATCATAACAAAAACCAAATCTTTTTTTGTTTAAGTCTATACTGATATATTGACTAAGCTCTTGTGAAGATGCAATCATGAACCAATCATTACTGATATCATCTGCCAACTCCTCCCAAATAACATCATCAACTGGATATAGAATTTGGTTTGTTGGTTGCAATTCTGAAAGCGAACTGATTCTTATCTCACAAGAAGTATTAATATTAAGAATAGCATATTCATAATTTTCATAAAACACCTTCATTATTAATATTTAGCATAAATATAACGATTAAACTTCCTATAAAACTCTCTACGTTTATGTTTTGGAACTTTTGCTGCATCAAGCATAATTTCCGATGACGCTAGCATTTGTCTTGCAGTCATAACTTTCCAGTTACCACGAACTTTTCCAAAAGTTTTCTTCATCCATGCTCGTTCTGCTCTATGATCAGCATCAGGCTCATAATGCCTAAAGAAGTTGTATAGCAGTCCCGTCTCACGGTCGGCATATTGGTTTTGCAGGCGGAAGGGTTGGTATGCGCTATCCGTTACCTTGGTTTCCTCTTCAAGGTTATCTGAAAAGCAGAATCTGCGTGCGTGCGTATCGCACACACTTTACGTCGGGGGAATGGAGTTTTCATACGGGCTACGGCTTGCTATTCACTCAACAATGTTTCTTTAAATAATCTATCAAGGGATTCATATAATATTTCCATTTCTGATGAATCATGATAATAAATAAAAATATGTCCCTGTTGATCCATTAAAATGGGATTGCCTGAACCATCATCTGATATTACATAAAGTTTATTCATTGGTTGTTCATGTAATTCTAAAAGTTTTCGAAATCCCTGAGTTAATTCGATAACTGTTTCTTTTCCAATTAATGTTGAATTATGAAAAGCATGGATATCCAAACCAGCGCTTGCGCCGCCGAATTTTTTAATAAATTCAATGTAATCATCGTGAAATTTTATTCCCAAAATATTTTCAGCATGTTTAATTTCCTCACTACTAGCGGGTATCCCTTTAAGCTCAGGGTAATCTTGAAAATATTTAATAAGTGAATTCATTGTTTCTTGGCTAATCATTTAATACCTCTTCTTGATAATTCTTTTAAAGCTTAATCGTACCAGAACTCGTGCTTCCATTGATTAAATTCATCTCTTTTGTCAACACCGCCTTTATTTCCTAATGGATGCAAAGCCTTGGAATTTTCGCGATGACAGCGTTCAAGCATAGCAATAATAGGACCTTGGCTTTGTCATTTATAGTGGTGAAGAATAATTGTATTTACCTTTTTGTCAACAGGATACTTACCGAAGGGTCTTTTGTTTTATATAGGCAAGACTTTTTCAAACTGCCTGGCCTCAGGCTCGTAATATCTCATCAGGTTGTAATGCAGCCCTATTTCTTTATCAAAGTATTGGTTTTGCAATCTGAACGGCTGATGTGCATCCTTTTAAATCCGCCCGTCCTTTTTCAGACGACCCCAAGCGGTGTATTCGCTGCACCATAACAGATTGCCGTGGATGTCGGTCATCTCTCTTGGGATGCCGAACGGGTCGTAGGCGTAGTGACGGTTAAGTACGGTACAAAAAAGGTCGTCTGAAAATATCAAATCTTACTTTTTGGTTTTTTTCTTAGGATTTATTTCGTCTTTACGTTGCTTATAAAATTGCCAATATTTTTTGTCTTCCATAGAGAAAGGTGTGTAACGTAGCTCATTATAAGTTAGGTCAAAATATTTATAGGCATTTTCCATATCACCTAGTTCGTAATAGATAATACCTGCCCATAGAAATGTACTGCCATCAGGAACTGTTTTTCGCGCCTCTAATGCAATATTTATCCATTCAAGTGCCTTAGAATAATCCTTTAACTCTTTAAATCTGCCAGAAATTTCAGAACATAGCCCACTAGTTGGGGTTACGAATTGAGTAGCAGGTTTTGGAATTAAATCCCAAGCCCTCATTAACTCATCAATCCTTTCCTGAAGAGTTTTAGCTTGTCTCGACTCACATATAATATTATTAATTTCACTATTTAACTCAGGATTAATATCAGATAAATACATGGTTTTCCTCCTTTTCCTAAACCTAGGATTTTTCTTTCGGCTATTACAATTTAAACCCCAAGGATCTAATCAAATAGATACATTCGGTGCAAACTAATAAGTAGATTTAGGAATTATTTATTAACTTTTCGAGATAATCAATACTTCTGAATAAATAATGTTCACCTATTTGCTGTATCAAATTTGATGCGTCCCCAAATAATATTTTTTCTAAATACTTTTTGAGAATTATAAGCTCATCTTTTTTTAAGAGATTTAAAGCATGAGTAATGTTTTCTGCGGTAGGTATATTTATAATAAATTCTTCTATATTTACTGGAATATCATCATTTCTAATACTATTGCTGATGCTATCAATAATTTTAGGCATTAAATAATTTATTCCTTCTGGTGAAAAAAAGATAAATGGTACTAAATTATGTTCATCAATAATAATTTTCTCTATTGGAGTATATTCGTAATACTTAAATTCACCTTTAAATTCCTCTATTTTATAGATGTTTTCTCGATAAAGTTTTTTGAACAATCCTTTTTTAGGATAATCTCTATAAGGAATTTTCAAGAAGGGCATATTTATCTCCATTATGTTAGATAACTTTTACATTTGTAGTGATTTTTCCATGCGATGTATTCGCCGAACCACAAGAGGTTGCCGTGGATGTCGGTCATCTCTCTTGGGATGTCGAACGGATCGTAGGCGTAGCGGCGGTTAAGTACGGCACAAAAAAAGGTCGTCTGAAAATATCGAATCTTACTTTTTGGTTTTTTTCTTAGGATTTAATTCTTCTTTACGTTGCTTATAAAATTGCCAATATTTTTTGTCTTCCATAGAGAAAGGTGTGTAACGTAGCTCATTATAAGTTAGATCAAAATATTTATAGGCATTTTCCATATCACCCAATTCGTAATAAACGATTCCTGTCCATATAAACACACCTGCTGCAGGTTCATCTTTTCGTGCCTCAAGTGCAATTAACATCCACTCAAGGGCTTTTTGATAATCACCTAATTTTTTATAATTTTCTGAAACACCACAGGCGATTGCCGAAGTAGGCTCAACAAATTGAGTGGCTGGTTTGGGTAAAAGTTCCCATGCCTGCTTTAGAATATCAATTCTTTCCTCCGGTGTGGGCGCGTCATTTGAGTTACATACAAACTCATTGATTTTCTTGTTTAATTCATAATTTACTTGATCTAAATACATAATTTATCCTTCTTAGATTAACAACCTTTAGGTAATTTTCCATTTTTAGGCTTGCGAGGTTTCTTATAACGTTCTTTGCTCTTTGCTCCACGAGAACAGTTGCCTGGCCCATATTCCAATTGATAATTATTAGAATCAAGCATCCATTTCCGTACTGTCTGAGATTTAGCTCCATGATAACAACCGCAACGATTCCAATAGGAAACAGCATCTTCAGGATTATGTCCCAGATATGCATTCTTTAAAGAGTATTTATTACCATCTACATCTTTGAAAACTAACTCCTCAGAAATCTGTAAGGCCGTCTGAAAGTTGCATTTGAGACAACCTTGATACAATTTACATTTACTCGAAATCTATAATTTTTCCATATTCAAGAATTTCATCAAAAGTATCTGCTACTTTTCCAATACTTCCATCATCTAGCCAATATTCCCATATTGATAGATTATCATTTAAATCGAAATATAAGCGTCCCCCATCTGAAGAAGATCCAAACATAAAACCTTTCTTTACGCGTTCAGAGTCTACAAATTCTGTGGAGTCATGCCTTTGTACAATATTTTCTGCCTTTTGTTTTTTCTTGTTTATTTCAACTAAATATTCCATATAATTCCATCTTGGAAAAGAATTCAACTCGTCAAACAATAAATTATTATTAAATAAATCAATTTCATAATCTTTAAATTCTATTTCCATAAACAACTTGAATTTATCAAGGGTATTTTTATATGACTGAGGAAACAAGATGTTTAATTTTTTTTCTATGCTTAATAATTCTTTCATGATTAGTCCTTTCAATATGAATTTTTTACAACTTCAATATAATCCCGTGCACGTTTTTCCAATTGGCCTCACGAAATTTATCGTGCGCCTCAGCTTGCACAAATTATTGTGCCAAATACCCTGTGTCATAATCTAAATCGTCAGTTTCCACAAACTCATCTAAGAAAATATATATTTCTTCTATATCTACTTGAATTGGTATGTTTATTGCATGGAAATTTGCATTAAATGCTTCAGTCTCACATCCAAGATCTATTAGTTTAGCTAATATTTTATCTTTAAATTTCTGATTTTCATTAAAGAAAACAATCCGCAATGTACTATTTTTACTATAAATTATAGTTTTATCATATAGTAAGTAATTTTCTTCCTTTTGTATTACGCTAACAATATCACCTAAAGAGATTTCTTTGCTATAAAAAGGAATATTATTTATTTTAAGATAGCCTTCTTCGGTCTCTTCTACCCAAATGCTTTCCATAGATACTGGAGGATAACCATCAATTACTTCTAGATTTAAAAAAAGCTTTTTCATTTTAATCACCTTGATATGTACCCATATAGGACCATTGTATCCCAAAGTTTTGTGTTTAGATAGAATAATTCAATTGCTTTTCTTTTAAATTCATAACTATATCTCATTAAAATACCCCCTTTACTGATTATCCAGTAAAGGGGGTACATATTATAACCTAAAGGGCTTTCTAAATTGTGGCGGAGAGGGTGGGATTCGAACCCACGGCCCCTTGCGGAGTCACTGGTTTTCAAGACCAGCTCCTTAAACCACTCGGACACCTCTCCATAACGGTATTATTATATCAGATTGGCCCAATAATAAGCAACAACGTAATATAGGACAAGAAAAAAAGCTGGCTATAAGCCAGCTTTTTCATGTGTATTTGTTGTTAACGTAATGTTTCAACTATGTATTATTGAATCGAGCTTTCAACTAGTCCTCAACTTTAGAACAAATCTTTTTTCCACATCCCAATAATGGCAATAATAGAGCAAAGTAGTGCAATGCCTACAACCTCATAGAATCCATTTGGATCTTCTTGGAATGGCAACGGCACGTTTGTCCCCCACAAGCTAAATACGATGGTCGGAACCGCCATGGCAATCGTTAAGGTTGCCAACATTTTCATAACCAAGTTAAGGTTATTGGAAATGATAGATGTAAAGGCGTTCATCATGTTCATCAAGATATTGGAGTACATTTCAACCATCTCGATGGCCTGTTTATTTTCGATAATAACGTCCTCTAGTAAGTCCTCATCCTCTTCGTACATCTTGAGGAGGTGTTTATAGGAGCTATGGCCACGCAAACGCAATAGACGTTCCATAACGGTACCATTTGTGCGCAATGCAGAGGTAAAGTATGTCATGGATTTCTGTAATTCCAACAATTGGAAGAAGTCTTTATTCTTTGTAGTATGACGCAATTGGATTTCAATATCGTCGGTACGACGGTTGATTTGTTGCAAGTAACGCAAGAACATAGTTGCTGTGCGATACAAGATTTGGAACAAGAAACGCGTCTTTTTGTATGTATAGAACGTAGAAATCTGATTAGAAATGAATGGATACAATACTTCGGACTCTTCTAAGCAGATGGTGATGAAGAAGTCTGGCGTCAAGAAGATACCAAGCGGTACTGTATCATACATATCGTTACCGCGAATAACTGGAATATTAATAACGATAAAGATGTAATTATCCTCTAACTCCACGTGAGAACGTTCTTCCATATCGAGAGCGGTCTTGAGAACGTCCGTTGGGATTTCCGTCAAAATATTGATAAGGGATAACTCATCGGGGTCTGGGTTCACCAAATTTACCCAAGAACCTTTTGTGGCATCTGATACAGTGCTATCGGAAACTAACTCTTCTTCTATATGTTTATACACCGTAATCATGCTATCCCTCCTTCCAACGAACTTATAGTAATCATCTAATAAATTATATACTATTTTATAGCTATTATTCAATTCAATTGTGAAAGTTTTGTGTATCTAGAACATACATATACAGTTTTATGTCTATTTATGATGTACAGATATATAGTATAAGTATCGTAAATGTTTAATCCACGCAATAAAATAACCTCTAAGTTAGTCAGTTACTAACCTAGAGGTTATTTATATCCGCCCTAATCATTCAGATCAGGATAATGTAATTTATTTCGTTCCTTTACAGAGCTATAAACTCTGCTTTCACCTAATTACGGCGCAAGATACGAACAGAGTTCAAGATACAAAGGATGGATACGCCAGTATCACCAAATACTGCCCACCACATGGATGCATAGCCCATGAGGCCAAGCGCCATGATAAGGATTTTAACAGCAATAGCGAATACAACGTTTTGCCATGCTACGCGCAATGTCGCTTTGGACAAGTCAAGGATATGTGCAATAGCAGTCAAGGACGGACGCATGAACACAACGTCGGCCGCTTCAATAGCCGCATCAGCACCACTACCCATCGCGCCACCTACATCAGCACCTGCAAGTACTGGAGCATCGTTGATGCCATCCCCTACGAACATAGTTGGACCATATTCAGAGCGAATATCTTGTACAACGGACAATTTATCTTGAGGCAACAACTGAGCACGTACAGCACTTACGCCAGTTTCTTTAGCGATGTAATTCGCACTTGCTTCAGCATCACCTGTAAGCATAACAGTTTTAATATCTTGACCATTAAGATCAGCAATCGCTTCAGCAGAGTCTGGGCGAGCTTCATCGGCGATGATGATACGACCTAAGTATGTATTACCTTCTGCCACAAGAACTTCTGTGCCATATTCAGCAGCCTCTGTTGGATAGCCTTGCACATTATAGCGTTCCATAAGGCGACGGTTACCAATAAGTACTTGTTGACCATCAGTCATACCCACCATACCTTCACCAGCTAACTCTTGAACGAAATCAGAAGGTTCCACTGTAAGGCCTTGTGCCTTTGCTTCAGACACGATGCTTGTTGCGATTGGATGTGTAGAAACGGCTTCGATAGCTGCCGCCATGGATAACAATTGACTGGAACTTACATGAGAGCCTACAGTTTCTACGCTGTGAACTTTGAACTCACCAGATGTGATAGTACCAGTTTTATCAAGAGCTACTGCTTTCACATTAGCCAACGCCTCGATAACTCGACCACCTTTTAATAAGATACCGTGTTTAGACGCATTGCCGATACCGGAGAAGAATGCAAGTGGCACGCTAAGCACCAATGCACATGGGCAAGAAATAACGAGGAATGTTAAGGCTGTGTAGATCCATTTATGCCATTCACCAGTAATAAGGGATGGAATGATAGCTACAGCCAATGCAAGAGCTACAACGATTGGTGTGTATACGCGAGCAAAACGCGTAATGAAACGGTCGATTTTAGGTTTAGAGGATGCTGCATTTTCCACGGCATCAAGAATTTTAGTAACCATGGATTCTTCAAGAACCTTATCTACACGCATTGTAATGCGACCAGATTCGTTGATACAACCAGACATAAGTTGAGTGCCAGGTACGGCGCGAACAGGTACAGGTTCACCTGTTACAGGTGCTGTATTAACGCGTGTTTCACCTTCAAGCACTGTGCCGTCTAGAGGAATTAAATCGCCAGGACGAACTTCGATAGTCCAGCCTACTTCAACCTTTTCAGGAGCCATAACTACGATTTCACCACCGCAGTCTGTATCTACAACGCGCACCTCTTGAGGACGCATATCAACAGCGTTCATGATTTCTGTACGACTACGATCAGTTGCTTTTTCTTCGAAGAACTCACCAATACGGTAAAACAAGATAACACCTACGGCCTCAGGCAATGCATCGATAGCAATAGCACCCAATGTAGCGATAGACATCAAGAAGTTTTCATCGAACACTTGGCCTTTTAAGATATTTCGACCTGCGATGCGCAATACTGGGAACGCAAGAAGAATATACGCAACATAGTAAATTGGAGTCTCAATACTCTCTGGCAAGCTGATAGATGGGACAAAGGATGACAAAACGTCATAAATCATAAATAACAAGCCTGCTACGATGACTGCAATTGTTACAGCATCACCACCACGATCCTGGTCAGGACCATGATCATCCATAGCCGCTTTAGATTTACGTTCATAATCTGCTACGGTTACGCCCTCTTCGATGGCATCACAAATGTCTTGAATGTCACGTTTAAGAGCTTCACGGTCTTCCCAAGAGCCGGTTAATTTTAATTGATGTGTAGCAAGTGTGAAATTGGCAGTCTCTACCACATCCATTTTACAGATACGATCTTCAATTTTTGCTGCGCAGTTCGGACAGTTCAAATCCTTCAATAACAATGTTTCTTCCATGATATCTCCTTTGATAATAGTGAACGCTTCTATCCTGTATTGTAAGTTAATAGGTAATATTTTTCTAATACTTATTAGACATATCTTGTTTCATATCTTGTTATATATGTTCCTAAACATTTTTCATCAGATATTTTTATTTATATGAATACCCGTTCATATGTTTATTTTAATAGAAGATATGGTGTATGTCAAGAAGAATTATCAAAATATCTATGATAATAAGCAATAGTAAAATAGCCTATACTCATCATACATGAGCATAGGCCAAATCTATTTTTCTTCACTTTACAATTTACTTTACTGAGTTTCTTTATTTGATTACTTTACATTTTATATCAGTGCTATTATTATCAACTCTTCAAAGGTTCTTATTCAAAAAGGTTCTTATTCAAAAAGATTAATTTCCTTTATATCTTTAAAAGCAATGGCTACGCCCTCAATAGATAGACTATGTGCAGGTTTACCTATCGCCTCGATAGTCCCTACTAACTCCGTATAGCAGTGCCCTGTATAGTAAAGGACTCGCACAAAATCCCCTTCCACCAAGGATTGTATAGTACGGTTTAATTCCTCTATTTGATCCTCCGATAGCTCTACACGATTCTCTTTAGGCCGTGCCACCGCTGCTAGTAATACTTCAAATCCCTTTAATGCCGCAAAGGGCATAAATTGTTTCGCCCGTTGTAACCGGGACATGCGATGTTTCATTAATTTATTCTCCATTATGACCACCTACTAAAGTATTTCTAAAGCGCATGGTCCCTTCCTCTTGCAAGCTAGAGGCACGTAAAATAGCATTTTTACCGAACTGCTCCTTGATAGATAACATCGCCTCATGTACTTGCCGTTCCTTTTCTTCTTCATCCGTCGCAAGGGCGCTAAACAAATCTACCTCTTGAGGAATAGCAGAGCGGTTGACTAAATCCTCAAAGCTTACGCCTATACGACGGATGAGTTCATTTTTATGGCAATGTTGTTCATATAATTTAATTACTGCCGTCGTTAATATTTGCAATGAATCAGTGTACTGCTTAAGCTTTTTAGAACCTCCAGTAGAGCGAACCATATCGTCTGCATAGCCAATATGAACATGAATATGGTTCGTAACCCCTTTGATTTGTAACAGCTCTAGTACCAAGGACTCTACCATTTCACGCATAGGCACATAGGCCTCTTCATAGGAATAATTGCGCAATAAAATCTGACTATGCGAGATGGAATGCTTAATAGGACGATACGCATGAATATCTGCAATCGTACACGGCTCACGACCCCAAGCATGATCGATAATGAGCTCTGCATTAATGCCAAACTCCTTATATAACTTAGCCTCTGGCACCATGGTGATGCCATGTAAATCATAAGCGCCATACTTGTGCAAACGATTGGCTATACCCTTACCAATCTGCCAAATATCGGTCAACGGCTGATGATACCAAATTTTCTCTTTAAAGAGGCTTTCATCAAGATACCCTATAAAATCAGGTGCATGTTTTGCAAGGATATCAAGAGCAATTTTGGCGAGAAATAAATTCGTTCCAATCCCAACAGTAGCATAAATGTTAGTCGCCTTGAGCACCGCATCAAGTAACATCTGCGCTAGCTCTCGAGGCGTTTTCTTGTAAAGCGGCAAGTAGGGGGTGATATCAATGAAATACTCATCAATGGAGTACACATGCACATCCTCAGGTGCCACATACTTGAGCAATGTTCCATAAATCTCAGCAGATACCTGCATATACCGCTTCATATGGGGCTTTACCGTTAAATATTCAATGTGAGGAGGAATCTCAAAAAGGCGACTGCGATTCTTAACACCTAACTTTTTTAAGGCCGGTGAAATAGCCAATGTAATAGCCCCTTTGCCACGAGATCCATCGGCCACCACCAAAGGCGTTGTAAACGGATCCAGCCCCAAATCGGCACACTCCACAGACGCGTAAAAACTCTTCAAATCAATGCACATATACATTCGATCCGTATCAGCTGAACCCATACAAACACCTCCTCAAACCGCTAAATCACTAGATTTTACAAGAATCACAAAAAGAATAATTTCTATGATTAGTATAACAAAAATGTGGAGTATTTTCAAACATATGTTTGTTATTATAGTGGCAAATTTTGGATATAAAAATGAAAAAGTACCTACTATTAGACATCAAATCTAATAGTAGGTACTCTTAAGTACATGTATAACTTAATTCAATATGGTTTCTTTAGGCCTTCTATAATAAACTAATCCCTTCTCACTACGATAATTCATGCTAGACTCTTTAAGCCTAAAAAAGTGACCCCTAAGATCTATGGAAATCTTTCTTAACCACAATTGTTGTCGTTTATTGCTCAAAAAATCGTTCTCGTTATCACAAGAATCAAATAATTCAAGAACTTCACTTAAAACCTCGGACTCGCCACGGTTTATGGCTCGAAGATTAGTAAGGTATATTCCTAGTTCTTCCAACAATACAATGAAAACTATCTAGTGCCAATATATTGATGGGACTTATTTTGGCTAACGTAATACAAAAAGAGCACCACCTATCGAGGGGCGACTTACGTGTCGTTTGGAGCCACGAGATAGGTGGTGCTTTTTTGTAACTAAGTTGTCGAAATAAAGTCGGGCCCCATCAATATAGGCACCCCACGATAGTTTTCATTATTGTTCCGGACCCATGTCTCGGAATTCCACGTCTCTAAATTGGGTTAATTCTCCAATGAATTGGAGTTCCACGGTACCGACGGAACCATTACGGTGCTTACGAATGAGGACTTCTGCGTTGTCCTTTTTTTCGGAGTTTTCATCGTAATATTTATCGCGATACAAGAAGATAACGATATCCGCATCTTGTTCGAGGGAACCAGATTCACGAAGGTCAGACAGTACAGGCCGTTTATCAGGTCTGCTTTCAACACTACGAGACAATTGAGACAAGGCGATGAGAGGCACATTGAACTCACGAGCGATCAATTTGAGGTTACGAGAGATTTCAGACACCTCTTGTTGACGGTTCTCGCTGCCCTTACCGGAGTTGCGGCCTTGCATCAACTGAATATAGTCGACGATAACGAGATCGAGACCATGTTCTACCTTAAGGCGGCGCAGTTTAGAACGCATATCTTGTACGGTAAGGCCCGGCGTATCATCGATAAAGAGCTTGGATTTACTCATGCGATCCGCAGCGGCAATAACCTTTTCCCAATCAGCTGGGTCCATGTTCGCACGACGCAACTTTTCAGAGCTCACGCCTGCCACGGAGGAGAGGATACGACCAACGAGCTGTTCCTTGCCCATTTCTAGAGAGAAGAAAGCTACCGTCTTGTCGTACAACATCGTTACGTTTTGAGCGATGTTCAAGGTGAAAGCCGTTTTCCCCATCGCAGGACGAGCAGCTACGAGGATGAGATCAGATTTTTGTAAACCATTAAATACATGGTCTACATCTTTAAAGCCTGTTGGAACACCTGTAATAGCGCCATCATGCTGTTGCAATGCATTTAATTTATCTAAGTTAGATAATACAATCTCACTAATTGGAGCAAAGGAAGATTCAGATTGAGTTTGACCACTTACGTCTAGCACCATTTGCTCTGCCTTGTTGAGGATAGTCGTTGGTTCATCTTCACCAGCGTACGTCATGCCTACGATTTTATTCCCTGCATCGATGAGGCGGCGCAACTGAGCTTTTTCGCTAATAATCTTCGCATGTTCCTCTACATTGTAGGACACAGATTCATTGGCAAGAGATGTAATATAAGCAAGGCCCCCTACCGCATCAAGACGCTTGCGACGGTCTAACTCTTCACCTACGGTGATGAAGTCTGCTGTCTTATTAGCATGCACGATTTCTAAGATGGCATCATAAATAATACGATGTGCATCGCGGTAAAAGTCTTCAGATTTTAGAATACTCGTCACTGTATCAACAACAGCGCCCGAGTTGGATCCATTCGTTAATAAAGCCCCCAAAACGGCTTTTTCCGCATCTAGATTATGCGGTGGAATGCGTACATCCATGATAATCCCCTTTACAAAACCACTATAGATAAAAGAATTCACCATACTCAAAGAGCATGGTGAACACTATTATTCAGCTACTACGTTAACCTTGATAGTACTTG
>OKWN01000262.1_pt1 | contig 34366 bp, 32 predicted proteins | sample 1607151 | NCBI WGS metagenome assembly OKWN01 (sample SAMN07501046, study PRJEB24779) | human gut metagenome | isolation source: stool | host: human infant | place: USA: Pittsburgh, PA | reverse complement strand
GTATGCAAAAAAAGCATTGAAAGAAGGGTTCTCTTTAAATATTTATGGAGAATAATATGAAGGATAATATTAAAAATTTAATTGAAATAGATGAGAGGGAAGTTTTAAGATATTTACAATATAAGGATCAAGATATAGAGAGTGATTTATCAGATAAAATTAAACAGTGTATAAAAAAAACAAAAGAAATTATAAATCCTAGATTTGTATTTAGAAAATATGGAGTAAAAAAATCAAAATTTTTTAATAAAAAGAATGAAGTTTATTTGGAGGGGTCTAATCTTATTTTACAAAGTGATGATGTATATAATTTGTTATTAGAATGTGACGAATGTATATTAATGTCTGCTACTTTAGGGTTAGAGGTAGAAAGAGAGATTAGAAAATTAACTTATACAGATTTAACAAAAGGAATTATAATAGATGCTTGTGCTACAACAGCAATAGAAGAAGCTTGTGATATAGTACAAGATAATATAGCGAAACAACTATTAAAAGAAGATAAATATATAACCTATAGATATAGCCCAGGATATGGAGACTTATCTATAGAAAAAAATTCAGATATTAATAATCTATTAAACAGTCAAAAAGAAATAGGATTAACTGTAACAGATAGTGGAATAATGATTCCTAGAAAATCTGTAGTAGCTTTAATTGGAGTTTCTCATAAAGGAATTGGTAATACTAAAAAATCTTGTGAGAATTGCAATAATAGACATAATTGTGATTATAAAAAGGAGGGCGATGGTTGTGGGAATTAAAGAATATCTAAAAGATAATTTACTAATATTTGATGGTGCAATGGGAACAATGCTTCAAAAAGAAGGCCTTCCTATTGGGGATAACCCAGAAATATTTGGAATGAAAAATCCTGATAAATTACTGAAAATACATAAAAAATATTTAGAAGCTGGTTGTAATGTATTAACTACAAATACATTTGGATGTAATGAATTAAAAGTTACTAAACTAGGATATACAGTAGAAGAAATAATTGATAATGCTATTACAATAGCAAAGCAAGCAATAGGTGAAAGTGATAAAAGCAAGCCTAGATTCGTGGCGCTAGATATTGGACCAATAGGAGAAATGTTAGAACCTATGGGAACATTATCTTTTGATAGAGCTTATGAAATATTTAAAAGACAGGCTATACAAGGCGAAAAAAGTGGTGCTGATTTAATTATAATAGAAACAATGATGGATCTTTACGAGGCTAAGGTTGCAGTTCTTGCAGCAAAAGAAAATACAAATCTACCAGTTATATGCACTATGACATTTGATGAAAATGGAAGAAGTTTTACAGGATGCTTACCTGAGGCTATGGTTGCTACTATAGAAGGATTAGGAGTAGATGCTCTTGGAGTGAATTGTTCTCTTGGTCCAAAACAGCTTTTACCAATAGTAAAAATAATTACAGAGTTAGCAAATGTTCCAGTAATAGTTCAAGCAAATGCAGGTTTACCTGTAATTGAAAATAATCAAACAGTATATAAAATGACTGCCAAGGAATTTTTCCAAGGAGTAAAAGAGTTTGTTGATTTAGGAGTATCTATTATAGGTGGATGTTGTGGAACTAATGAAACTTTTATTAAAGAGATTTGTAATAATATAGATCAGTTACAAAAGAAAGAACCTAAAAGAAGAGAATCTACAATTGTGTGTTCTGCTGCTAAATATGTTGATATACAAGGGCCTGCCATAGTTGGAGAAAGGCTAAATCCAACTGGAAGACAACCACTGATAGATGCGTATACTAGTGGAAGCAATGATTATGTAATAAATCTAGCACTTGAACAAAGTAAAGAAGGTTCGGAAATTCTAAATGTTAATGTTGGAGTACCAGAATTAGATGAAGAAAAAGCTATGAAAAGAGTGGTAAAGGGCATACAAGAAGTTGTAGATACGCCTTTACAAATAGATTCATCAAATGTAGCGGCCTTAGAAGCTGGTCTTAGATATTACAATGGTAGAACCATAGTAAATTCAGTTAATGGTAAAGAAAAGTCCTTAGAAACAATATTACCTCTTGTTAAAAAGTATGGAGCTTGTGTAGTAGGTCTAACTTTAGATGAAGAAGGAATACCAAGTACTGCAGAAGGTAGATTTAATGTGGCAAAAAAAATAGTTGAAAGAGCAGAAGAATATGGAATAAAAAGAAAAGATATTTTTATAGATTGTCTTTCTCTTACAGTATCAGCCCAACAAGATGAAGCTATGGAAACTATAAAAGCAATAAAAATGGTAAAAGAAAAATTAGGTTGTAAAACTATATTAGGTGTTTCGAATATATCTTTTGGTATACCTAATAGACAGGGATTAAACAATACCTATTTAAATTTGGCACTGGGATCAGGTCTAGATTTACCTATAATAAATACAGAAGATAAAGCAATGGTAGAGTCTGTATATGCTTACAAAGTAATAAGTAATATGGATAAAGGTTGCTTAGAATATATTGAAAAATTTAGAGATGTTTCAAAAGATAATAAACAAAAAGAAAGTAAAAATCATGATAATTTAACATTGGAAGATGCTATTGAAAGAGGATTAAAAGAGGAAGCTAAGGATTTAACTTTGCAAATTTTAAGTTCGAAAGATGAGCACTACGTTTTAGATGAAGTTTTAATACCAGCTTTAGATGTGGTAGGATCTAAGTATGATAAAGGTGAGTTATTTTTACCACAAATGATACAATCAGCAGAAACGGTAAAAGTTTCATTAAATATTATAAAAGAGAGATTGAGTAAGAATAATAATACATCTTCAAAAGGAAAAATAATAGTTGCTACTGTTCAAGGCGATATACATGATATTGGTAAGAATATAGTAAAAATAATGCTTGAAAATTATGGATATGAGGTTATAGACTTAGGTAAAGATGTTCCTATTGAGGAAGTAGTAAAAAGAGCTAAAGAAGAAAATATAGAGCTTATAGGCCTTAGTGCTTTAATGACTACTACTGTAGAAAATATGAAAAAAACAATATGCGCTTTAAAAGAAAATGGTATTAATGCAAAAGTGTTTGTAGGTGGTGCAGTAGTTACAGAAGAGTATGCACAAAAGATAAATGCAGATTACTATTCTAAAGATGCAAAGTCTGCAGTAGAAATAGCTAAAATAAATTTTAACAATAAAATATAATTGAAAAAAAATATGAAAATATGTTAGAATAGAGAAGCAGTTTATAATTTTATGTACTAAAAATAAGTAAAATATATATTATAAATTGTGTTAATATGTTAATATTAAATAATAACTAATCTATTGCTTAGATTAGACAAAATTAAAAATTTCTCGTCAACATAAAAAGAGGCTATTTGATAGCCTCTTTTTGTTTTAAATAAAGTCAATTCATTAATAAATAATTTAAGTTTAAAACGCCCAATTTCCATCTTTAAAAATTTGTATTGTTTCTCCATTATGAGTTTCTCCAACTATATCTAAGTCAGGAGAACCAATCATAAAGTCAACATGAGTTAAACTATCATTGATACCATATTTGTCGTATTCTTCTTTTGGTAAGTCAGCGCCACCTTTTATACAAGTAGCATAAGCTGAGCCAAGAGCTAAGTGACAAGAGGCATTTTCATCGTACAGTGTATTGTAAAATACTACATTTGTATCTGATATAGGTGATGAATAAGGCACTAGGGCTACTTCACCTAAGTAGTGAGAACCTTCATCTGTTTCAATAAGGTTCTTTAACGTTTCTTCACCTTTTACAGCAGAGCATTCTATAATTTTTCCGTCTTTAAATGTTAAAGAAAAATCATCTATAACATTTCCACCATAAACTAAAGGTTTAGAGCTATGTACAACACCGTTAACTTGGTATTTATGAGGAAGAGTGAAGATTTCCTCTGTTGGCATATTTGGATTAAAGTTAACTCCGTTAGGATCTATAGAAGCGCCACTTTCCCAAGTATGATTATCAGGTAAACCTATAGTTAAATCTGTTTTAGCTGATTTATATTTTAATGTCTTAAAATTCTTTTCATTTAAGAAGTCAGTTTTTTCTTTTAAATTTTCATTATGTTCATGCCAAGCAGAAACAGGATCATCATTGTCTACTCTTGTACATTTAAATATTAAATCCCAAAGTTTTTCTACAGCTTCTTCCTCTGATACATCTGGGAAAATCTTATGAGCCCAAGGCTTTGTTGGAACAGAAACTATGCTCCATTTACACTTGTCAGTTAATGTGTAAGATCTCCATTCTTTTAAAGCTATACCAGAAGCCTTTTGATAGTTAGCTATTCTTTCAGGATCTACATCTTTAAGTAAATCAGGGTTAGCAGCATGAATACTTAAGAAAGCTCCTCCTTCTTTTGCTATATCTACATATTGATCTGATACCCAGTGAGGAAACTCATTGAAAACTTCATCTGGTGCATATAAATATCTCGATAAAGAGCATTGTTCATCTGACCACTCGACAAATACGTTTCTAGCACCATTTTTATAAGCAGATTTAACAGCAAGTCTTACAAAATCAGCACACTCAATTGGAGTTCTAATAAGTAAAGTTTGGTTTGGTTGAATATTTACGCCAACCTTAATTGCTAGTTCAGCATATTTTTCTAAATTTCTATTAAAATCCATTTTAATCCTCCTGTTACAAAATATTCTAATAACATTATAACATTATATTATAGTTTTAATCATATTAATAATAATCATGCATAAACTTATTATAGTAGTTTCATGAAATAAATATTTTTATAAAAAAATTGTACAAAAACAAAATATTATATTTTAAAAAGCCTATAAAAATCTTATAATAAAATAGTAATGATAAATTAAGAAATAGATAACATCTAAATTAAATATATTTATGATAGAGGATGGGAAAACATTTCAGTTAGGAGGTTATAGATGGAGTTATATAATGCTATTTTTTATAGAAAAACTATAAAAAGCTACTCAAATAAAGTAATAAAAAAACCATTACTAGAAGAAATAAAAAAAATATGTGGCAATATAACTTATCTAAATAACGATTTAAATATTAAAGCCCATTTAATTGAGAGAGGACACTTAATACATTTTTTGATAGGTAAAGAGTCTGCAGTAAAGGCTCCCCATTATATACTTATAACTTCAAATAAAGGTGAAGACTACTTACAGAATGTAGGATTTGCTATGGAAAAGCTAATTTTAGAATTAACTTGTTTAGGAGTGGGAACTAGTTGGCTAAAATGCCAATTAAAGAGAGAAGATGTAAAAGAATTTGTACAATTAGATGAAATAGATAGTGAATATGATGACGATGAAGACTTGGATATAGATGAGAGTAAAATAGAATATCCAGTTTCATTATTAGCCATAGGCTATCCGGATGAATTTGATAGTTTATTTAGAAAGAGCAAAAGAAGCTATGATAGAAAAAAAATAAAAGAAATTTGTAAAGAATTCAATCCAAAGTGGCATGATGTATTGGAGGGAGTAAGTGTAGCACCTTCTGTTATGAATAAACAGCCTTGGGCATTCAAGGAAAAGGATTATGGATTTGATTTATATGAGTGTGTTCAAAAGAAAAGATTAAATATTGATGATGAAAATAAAATTAGTATGGGGGCTGCTTTAAGGCATTTTGATATATGTTGCAAGGAAAGAAACTTAAAAGTAGAATACCTTAAAAAAAATATAAAAGATAGAAGAAAAAAAGAATACTTTATAAGTATTATAGATAAAAATCAAGAATAAAATTTAAATTCTTATTCAAAGAACAGTTGACACAAAATAGAATAAATGTAATAATTATATAAACTTAACATTAATAAAAAGAAAATAATTTGTATAAAAGTCCAGAGAGGCTTGTACTATTATTTTATTTATTTATTAAAGAAATTTTAGTAAAACGAAAAATATAATAAAGTCTTTTAAAATAGTCCAGAGAGGCTGATAAAGATAACACATAACTAATACTAATTATATTGTTTAGATTATGCATACACAATCCTTATACCTCTTTTGGTGTAAGGATTTTTTTAATGGGCTTTATTAAGAGGGAGTGAAGAAAAATGATAAATGGAAAAGACAGATTAATTGTCGCTATTGACACAGATGATTTTGATAAAGCTAAGGAATTAATAGACCAGCTAGAAGACAGTGTAGACATATTTAAGGTAGGACTAGAACAATATGTTGCTACTAAGGGTAAAACAGTAGATTATCTTAAGGAAAAAGGAAAAAAAATATTCTTAGACCTTAAATTCCACGATATACCTAATACAATGAAAAGTGCAGTTAGAGCTGCAGTTAGAGACAATGTTTGGTTAATGACAATACACGTTTCTGATTTGGAAGGAATGAGACAATGTGCATTAGTAGCAAAGGAAGAAGCTGAAAAATTAAATATAGAAAAACCTATAATTGTAGGAGTTACTGTTTTAACATCGTTAAGTAACGAAGACTTACAAGATATAGGATGTAATATGACAACAGAAGAATTAGTAATAAAAAGAGCAAAATTAGCTAAGGAATCAGGGATAGATGGAATAGTATGTTCTGCGAAAGAAGTAGATAGAATAGTGGAAGTTTGTGGAGAAGATTTTGTGACTGTATGTCCAGGAATAAGACCAGCATCGTCTAGTGCAGGAGATCAAAAAAGAGTAGTAACTCCAGCTGAGGCTATAAGAAATGGCGCACAATATTTAGTTGTTGGAAGACCTATAACTCAAAGTGAAAATCCAAAACAATCAGCGATTGATATTGCAAAAGAAATAGAAAATGCTTAGGGGGGCAAGAGATATGAACGCAAAATTAATTTTAGAAGATGGAACGATTTTTGAAGGAAAAGCCTTTGGTTATTTAGAAGATTCTGTTGGAGAAGTTGTATTTAACACTTCAATGACAGGTTATGGAGAAGTCTTAACAGATCCTTCTTATTACGGACAAATAGTAACTATGACATATCCTTTAATAGGAAACTATGGAATAAACTTAGAAGATGTACAATCTAAAATGGTAGCAGTAAAAGGGTTTATAGTAAGGGAAAAAAGTGATGCACCAAATAACTTTAGATGTGAAATGAGCTTGGATGTTTATCTTAAACAAAATAAAATAATAGGTCTTGAAGGGATAGATACAAGAGCCTTAACAAAAATACTAAGAAATAATGGTACTATGAAAGGTATCATAACAATAGATAAAAATGCTGAATTAGAGGCTGTAAAACACAAGCTAGAAGTATTTGACAATAGTCAAGCTGTTATGACAGTTTCAAGAAAAAAAGTAGAATATGTAAAAGGAAATGGACCTAAAGTTGCAATAATGGACTACGGAGTAAAACAAAACATAATAGATAACTTTGCTGAAAGAGGATGCGATATAACTATATTCCCAGCATTAACACCAGCAGACGAAGTTTTATCTACGGATCCAGACTTAATATTCTTATCAAATGGACCTGGGGATCCAGATGATTTAGAAGAAATAGTAAATAATGCAAAACAAATGGTAGGTAAAAAACCTGTAGTAGGAATTTGCTTAGGACATCAAATTTTAGGGAAAGTATTCGGTGGAAAAACTTCAAAACTTAAATTTGGACATAGAGGTGGAAATCATCCAGTTAAGGATTTAGAGGAAGATAGAGTATTTATAACTGCTCAAAACCATGGATATTATGTAAGTGAAGTGCCAGAGTGCATGAACGTTACTCAAATCAATTTAAATGATAACACAGTAGAAGGAATGAGACATAAAGAATTACCAGTATATAGTGTTCAATATCATCCAGAAGCTTGTCCAGGGCCAAAAGACAGCACGTATGTATTTGATAAATTTTTAGAATTATTATAATTGTTTAAAGGGAGAATAAGTTATGCCTAAAATAGATAGTATTAAGAAAACATTAGTATTAGGTTCAGGACCTATAATTATAGGTCAAGCAGCTGAGTTTGATTATTCAGGAACTCAAGCTTGTGGAGCTTTAAAAGAAGAGGGAATAGAAGTTGTACTTATAAATAGTAATCCAGCAACTATCATGACGGACAAAGAAGTTGCGGATAAAATATATATAGAACCATTAACAATAGAAGCAATAGAAAAAGTAATAGAAAAAGAAAGACCAGATAGCTTACTTGCAGGAATGGGTGGTCAAACAGGACTAAATTTAGCTGTTGAATTAAGCGATGCTGGAATCTTAGAAAAATATAATGTTAAAGTTATAGGAACATCAATTGAATCAATAAAAAAAGGTGAAGATAGAGATACTTTCAGAGAGACAATGAGAGAAATCAATCAACCAGTAATAGAAAGTGATATAGTTACTAACTTAGAAGACGGTCTTATATATGCAGATAAAATAGGATATCCAGTAATAGTTAGACCTGCTTATACACTAGGAGGAACTGGTGGAGGAATAGCTGAAAATAGAGAAGAGTTAGCAGAAATATTAAATCACGGTTTACAATTAAGTCCAGTTACTCAAGTTCTTTTAGAAAAAAGTATAAAAGGATGGAAAGAAATAGAATATGAAGTAATGAGAGACGGAAAAGGTAACTGTATAACTGTATGTAACATGGAAAATGTTGATCCAGTTGGAGTTCATACAGGAGATAGTATAGTTGTTGCACCTAGTCAGACTTTAAGTGATGTGGAGTATCAATTACTTAGAACAGCTTCAATAGACATAATAAACGCTATAGAAGTAAAAGGTGGATGTAACGTACAGATAGCTCTTCATCCAGATAGATTAGAATATGCAATAATAGAAATAAATCCTCGTGTAAGTAGATCATCAGCTCTAGCTTCTAAAGCTACTGGTTATCCAATAGCGAAAGTTGCAGCTAAAATAGCACTAGGATATACATTAGATGAAATAGAAAATGCAGTAACTAAGAAAACAAAAGCTTGTTTCGAACCGACATTAGACTATGTTGTAGTAAAAATACCAAAATGGCCTTTTGATAAATTCAAACAAGCAAACAGGGTTTTAGGAACAAAAATGATGGCAACTGGAGAAATAATGAGTATAGGAAGCAACTTTGAAGCTGCTTTACTAAAAGGAATAAGATCTCTTGAAATAGGAAAATATTCATTAATTCATAAACCGTCTCAAGAAAGAACAATAGAAGAGTTAAAAGAAAGAGTTGTTATGCCAGATGACGAAAGATTATTTGACTTATGTGAAATGATCAGAAGAGGCTATAGCTTGGATATGATAGAAAAAATAACTGGTGTAGATAAGTGGTTCTTATATAGATTCAAATGGATAGTAGAGCAAGAAGAAAAGCTTAAAGCTATGAAAATAGAAGATTTAAATAAAGATTATCTACAACAATTAAAGAAAAAAGGATTCTCTGATAAAGGTATAGCTGACTTAATGAAAATAAGTCCAGAAAAAGTTTACGAACTTAGATCTTTATACAATATAAATCCAGCATACAAGATGGTTGATACTTGTGGAGGAGAATTTGACGCTCTATCTCCATATTACTACTCAACTTATGAGCAATATGATGAAGTAGTAGTTAGTGATAAGAGAAAAGTAATAGTTCTTGGTTCTGGACCAATAAGAATAGGCCAAGGAATAGAGTTTGATTACTGTTCAGTTCACTGTATAAAATCATTAAGAAACATGGGAATAGAAACAATAATAATAAACAATAACCCAGAAACAGTAAGTACAGACTTCGATATATCTGATAAATTATACTTTGAGCCATTAACAGAAGAAGAAGTATTAAACATAATAGAAAAAGAAAATCCAGAAGGTGTTATTCTTCAATTCGGAGGACAAACAGCTATAAAATTAGCTAAGTTTTTAAACGAAAAAAATATACCAATACTAGGAACTGACTTTGCAGATATAGATGCAGCAGAAGACAGAGAAAAATTCGATGAGCTTCTTGAAAAACTTGATATAAATAGACCAAAAGGGATAGCTGTATGGTCTGTTGAAGAAGGTATAAACCATGCAAAAGAAATAGGATATCCAGTACTTGTTAGACCTTCTTACGTACTTGGTGGTCAAGGTATGGAAATAACTTACGAAGAGCACAAATTAGAATCATACTTAAAAAGTGCATTTGAAAGAGATAGCAAAAACCCAGTACTTATAGATAAATATCTAGTAGGTAGAGAAATAGAGGTAGATGCTATATGTGATGGAGAAGAAATATTAATACCAGGTATAATGGAGCATTTAGAAAGAGCTGGAGTTCACTCTGGAGACTCTATAACAATGTATCCAAGTCAAAATGTATCTGATGAAACAAAAGAAAAAATATTAGATTACACTAAGAAAATAGCTTTAGAGCTTAATGTATTAGGAATGGTTAATATTCAGTTTATAGAGTTCAAAGGTGAGTTATATATAATAGAAGTTAACCCAAGAGCGAGTAGAACAGTTCCATACATCAGTAAGGTAAGTAAAGTGCCAATAGTAGACTTAGCTACAAAATGTATGTTAGGAGCTAAATTAAAAGACTTAGGATATGGTACAGGAATATATAAAACTCCAGAATTAATATCAGTTAAAGTTCCAGTATTCTCTATGTCAAAACTTGCAAGGGTAGATGTAAGCTTAGGACCAGAAATGAAATCTACAGGAGAAGTTTTAGGTGTTGGTGAAACATTAGAGGAAGCTTTATATAAAGGATTTATGGCAGCGGGAAGAACTATATCAGATGATAGAGGAATGGTTCTTGCAACTATAAATGATCATGATAAAGAAGAGTTTATAGAAGTAGCAAAAGATATGAAAGAATTAGGATATACTTTCTTAGCAACTGAAGGAACAGCGAAAATGTTAATAAATAATGAAATAAATGCAATAACAGTAAACAAAATAGGAGAAGGAAAACCCAATATACTAGATGCAATAATGAACAATCAAGTAGATATGGTTATTAACACTCCTACAAAAGGTAACGATGCAACAAGAGATGGATTTAAGATAAGAAGAACAGCTACAGAATATAATGTGGATGTAATGACATCTTTAGATACATTAAAAGCATTAGTTAAAGTAAATAAAAAACATATCAACAACAACGAACTAAAAGTTTATAATATAGCAGAATAGTTATCACCAAAAGGGCGGATTAATGTGGATTAATCAGCCCTTTTTATAATACTAATAATACATTCTATTATATTGTTGTCTTCTATTTTTTCTATTATAATTCATATTATTTATACTGCAATAGAAACGAGGATTTATATAAGATTCAAAATTAGAAAATTCCATAAAAAACTTTGGAATACCATTTGCTGCAGGTGAGATTTCATCTAGCCCAAAGTAAATCATTATACCTTGATCAGTTAAATAGAAAGATTGATCTTCTGGTATATCTACTACAGTATCAGGATAATAAGATTTTGGATTTTGGCTAATTCTAAAATTAATAAAATCAGAAACTAATTTTAAATAATCCACACCAGGTCTAAAAATATCCTTAAGTAAAAGCTGGTTTCCTGTTAATAAATCTATGTTATAGCTATATAATTCATTATACTGTAGATTATCATTATCCATAGCTGTTAGATGTAAAGTTAAGCTAATTACGTGATTTTTATTAAATGTAATATCATAATTAGAGTAAACTCTATAATTTATTTTTGTTTTACTATCATCAGTATTGGCTGCATTGATTTGCTGTTCTTCTTCCAAAATCCCTTCTTTAAATGTATAGACAGAAGAGTTTATAGTTTCGTTTAAGTTTTTTAAGATATCTTCATTAACTTGAAAATAACCATTTTTAACATTATGAATGACAGGATATTTTAAGTCATAATAAAAATACTTATTTTGTCCTATGTCTTCCACATACTGAATATATAAAGTATTAAAAAGACATGTATTATTAGCTTGAGCATTATTCATATTTAATTCCTCCTAGACAAATAATTTACATTAGTAATTTATATGCAAAGTAAAATCAAATAATAATAGATAGATGTAAAAGGCTATAAATATTGGAATTATCAAATTAAATAAAGTATATAAACTAATTAAAATACCTAAAATAAAATTAATTAGTATGATATAATACATAGGATTAGTAAGATACTTAGGAGGATACATAATGTTATTATTAGCAGATAAATGGAAAGATTATGAACTTATAGATATGGGTAACGGAGAAAAATTAGAGCGTTGGGGAGATATAGTACTTAGAAGACCAGACCCTCAAGTTATGTGGCCTATTAGAAATGAAAGTGGTCTATGGAAGAATCCTCATGGTCACTATCACAGAAGTGTAAAAGGTGGAGGACACTGGGAAACAAAAAAGAAATATCCTCAAAAATGGACTGTAAATTATAAAGGATTAAAATTTAATATAAGTCCTACTGGATTTAAGCATACAGGTTTATTCCCAGAACAAGCGGCAAACTGGGATTGGCAAATGGAGATGATAAAAAAAGCAAATAGACCAATAAAGGTACTTAACTTATTTGCTTATACTGGAGGAGCAACAGTAGCTTGTGCTGCAGCAGGAGCAGAAGTTTGTCACGTAGATGCATCTAAAGGTATGGTAACTTGGGCAAAAGAAAACTTACAAACATCAGGTCTTGGAGACAGAAAAGTGAGATTTATAGTTGATGATGTTGTTAAATTTGTAGAAAGAGAAATAAGAAGAGGAAATAAATATGATGCTATAATCATGGATCCACCTTCATACGGAAGAGGACCAAAGGGTGAAGTATGGCAAATAGAAGAAAAACTATATGGTTTAGTTGAGTTATGTACAAAGGTATTATCAGATAAACCTCTATTCTTCTTAATAAACTCTTATACAACTGGTTTATCTCCAATAATTCTTGAACATATATTAGATGCTACAGTTGCTAGAAAAGCTAAAGGTGGAAATATATATGCTGGAGAAATAGGAATACCAACATCAAGAGATGGTAAAGTTCTTCCATGTGGTATATTTGGAAGATGGGAGAGTAAATAATAATGATTAAGGTTATATATGAAGATAATCATTTATTGGTAGTAGAAAAACCTGTTAATATACTGTCTCAAGGAGACAATACTAATGATAATGATATGGTAAATCTTCTAAAGAAATACCTTAAGGAAAAATATAATAAGTCAGGAAATGTATTTGTAGGACTTGTGCATAGATTAGATAGGCCTGTAGGAGGTTGTATGGTCTTTGCTAAGACATCTAAGTCAGCATCTAGACTATCAGAACAAGTAAGAAATAAATCTTTTAAAAAGACGTACAGAGCTGTTATACATGGTAATATGAACAAAAAATCAGATAATCTTTTAGATTATTTATATAAAAATAAAAAAACTAATATGGTTAGTGTAGTTAGCAAAAATACAAGGGAAGCTAAAGATGCTAGACTTTCATATGAGACTTTAGATTCTCAAAAGGGATTTAGTCTTGTTCAAATTGATTTACAAACAGGAAGACCACATCAAATAAGGGTACAATTTTCAAGTAGAAAACATCCTTTGTTTGGCGATCAAAGATATGGTCAACATTTAAATAAAGTTGGTCAACAAATTGCCCTATGGTCTTACAAAATAGAAATACAACACCCAACAACAAAAGAAAAAATGGAATTTGTATGTGATGTTCCAAAAGAATATCCATGGAATATTTTTAATGTTTAAGTAATAAGGAGATGCAATGGAAAGATATACAGGGTTTTATATTGATAAACCTTATGGAAACAATGTTTTTTCTTATGAAGAAAGAGAAAATAAAAAGATTTTCGTACCGAGATTAATAGAAGGCAACTTAGAAGATGTACAGGTTGGAGATAATATAGTTTTTAATGAAGTTGACGAAGAAAATGAAATAAAAGCTACAGGTCTTAAAAATTTAGTTCAATATAAATTTAAAGATAAAACAATCTATATTTTTGATAATCATAACCATGCCTTTTATTTTTGGATGAAAAGCTTAAAAAATAAAGAGTTTAATAAGGGTTGTAAGTTAGTCCATGTGGATCAACATAAGGATATGAGAGAACCTAATCATTATGATGTGGATGTAGATAGCTTAGATAATATATTTACGTACACAAATGAGGTACTAAACGTAGGAAACTTTATTCAACCATCATTGAAAAAAGAAATTTTCTCACAAGTAATAATAATCGATAGTTCTTATGGTTTTGATGTGAAAGTTGAGGGAGAATATGTACTAGATATAGATTTAGATATATTCTCAAAGGATATGGATTATATACCTTATGATTTTAGATTAAATAAAATTAAGGATTTAATAAAAGATGCAAAAGTTATAACTATAGCAACTAGTCCCTACTTTATAGAACAAGACTATGCTATAAAGGTATTAAAAGAACTATTTAATTGTGATATAATAGTATAGTTAAACAAGGATAATTTTAAAAAAATTAGGAGGAGCATTAATATGAGCTTATTAACTGAATGGAGAGCTTTAAGTGAAAATCTTGAAACTCAAGAAGCGGAAATAAAATTTTGGGAAGAATACTTAAAAGTAGAAGCTGGTATATACAATGAATTATTAAATAAAAAGATAGAAGTTATAGAAGGAAAAGTTGCTGATTTAGCATCATCTCATGAAACTTCTGTTGAATACTTCATGGGATTCATAGATGGAATAAGTGAAAGTTTAAAAGAAGATATAGTTTTAGAAGAAATAGAAGCTGATTCTGAAATATCTTTAAAAATAGATTTCGAAAAATTATACTTCAATATGTTAAATGTAGAAGCTGAATGGTTATATACTTTACCAGGTTGGGAAGGAATATTATCAGCAGAACAAAGAAAAGAAATAACAAAAGCATACAAAAAAACTAAAACTGTTGTTAAAGAAAAAACTGTTGGAAGAAATGATCCATGCCCATGTGGAAGTGGTAAAAAATATAAGAAATGTTGTGGAAAATAAATAATTTAGACTGCCTTTTATAGGTAGTCTTTTTTATTACAAATATTAAAAAACTATAATTATTCAATAATATGGAAAAAACTCTTGCCAAATGTTTACAAAAATGTAACAATATAAATATAATATATTACAAAAAGATTACAATTTAAATTATATTAGATAAGGGGGGTTGAATAAATATAGTTTAAATACTATATGAATACAATAATATGAATAACTTTAAAAGAAAATTAATAGCTCTATTATTACTTGTTACAATGATTATGCCAGTGTTAGCAACACCAGCTCAAATAGATGCGGCTTCAAAGAGCAGTAAGTCAACTCAGGTTATAAGTTTTGCAAAAAAACAATTAAATAAGAAATATGTGTGGGGTAAGTCAGGACCATCTACATTTGATTGCTCTGGATTTACTTACTATGTTATAAAAAAGACTACAGGAAAAACTATTCCAAGAAGTTCATCAACTCAAGGAAAACATGGAAAATATGTAAGTAGAAAAAATTTAAAAAAAGGTGACTTAGTATTCTTTGCTACAACAGGAAAAGGAAGAATATCTCATGCTGGTATCTATATAGGTAATAAAAAGTTCATCCATGCTTCATCAACTAAAGGTAAGGTTGTAATATCAAGTATGGCAAGTGGACATTACTATAAGACTTTTGTAAATGGAAGAAGAGTAATATAAAATTTAAATATATATAAATATTAAAAAGCTATAGATAGCTGATTTAAATCAACTATCTATAGCTTTTTTTATACTATCTATTATTTTATTTTTAAAATTATTACTATCTATTTTTTGTATTTCGATAGGTACTTGGATTTTTTCGAATAAATCAAATATCATATCATCAGTAAATTCACATACATTAGTATCACCAATTATAATATTATCATATTGACCATATTGCTGTCTAATATCATAAATATCAACTGCATTTATAAATTTATTTAGTTCATCGAACTTAAGAACCCATCCTGGTGTTATATATAAATTTTTATCATCATCTTCCTTTTTTTCATTCCCAATTATTAAGTCAATGCAATTTGAATCTTCAAAAGTAATTAAATTATTATAACCTTTTAAAAATTCATGGAACATATAATGACACTTGCTTCCGTAAAGTAGAATTATCTTATCTGATTTTATATTATCTAAATTGCTAGTAATTACATGCTTTAGCTTATCTAAGTTAGTATGTAATCCAAATGGTAGGTATTTTACACTAATATTTTCATTAAATAATTTTTCTTTTCTTACATCTTCTAAGATTTTATTTAGCTCTGGTTCAAATACTCCACAGGATAAAATAAATATATTCATATGTACTACAGTTCCCCCTTTTTTATAAACACAAAAAATACTTTCTTAAATACATTATATATTAGAAATTCTTATATATATATAAGAACATATTAATCTACTACTTTGTTATATTTTAACAAAATATGTTTTTTATCAACATATGAACAAAATATCTTCTAAAACATACTATAAATTAAAACCATATGTTAAGGAGGACAGCTATGAAAGAGGGAGATATAGTAGTTAGAAAATCTTATAACAGAGATATTATATTTAAGATAGTAGGATTTTCTAAGGACGAAAAAAATAAAAAAGTCGCCATATTAAAAGGTGTGGCTTTTAGATTAATGGCAGATGCATATTTAGAAGATTTGGAATTGGTGGAAGAAAGTGACACTAGGGGGATTTTAATAGATAAAAATGTTCAAAGTTTATTATATAGATCAGTAGTTAATGCAAGAGAAAGACAAAATTGGTATAGAGGAGCTCCTAAACTTCAGTCCAGTAGTAATGTGTATGGGATTCCTGGAAAGGTGCTCCAAATAGATGGAGACAAGGAGTATTTAAAAATATGTTTAGATGTTTATACTGAATTGGGAATACCAGCTGTTGGAGTAGCCATACCAGAAGCAAATCAGTATAAAGAAGTAAGATCACTTTTAGAAAAACACAAACCAGATATTTTGGTTATAACAGGACATGATGCTATTACATCTAAAAAGGGAAATTTAAAAGATATAAATAACTATAGAAATTCTTATAACTTTATAAAGTGTGTCAGAGAAGCTAGAAAATGGCAACCTGATTTTGATGGTCTAGTTATTTTTGCGGGTGCATGCCAATCTAATTATGAGCAAATAATAAGAGCGGGTGCAAACTACGCTAGCTCTCCAGGAAGAATAATGATACATGCCCTTGACCCTGTATTTATAGTTGAAAAAATTGCTTGTTCAAGAATTGATATGGTAGTACCAATAGAAGAAGTGATAGAACAAACAATAACAGGATATAAAGGTATAGGGGGGGCTGAAACTAGAGGGAAATTTAGATGGGCAATGCCAAGATTAATATAATTTTATATTAAAAACAAATTTTAATAAAATTATACTGTATTCTTAAAAAATACTATTGACAATTGATCTAAAAATATATAAAATAATTAGTTTAAAACATTTGACAAAGCCCTCTTTTTATGATATTATGTAAACATAGAAACTAAAAGAGGGTGATATTATGGCTACTGTTCAAACTTTAGATAATATAAGATTAAGTTTGGAAAAACATCTAGGTAAAAGAATAATATTAAAAGCAAATAAGGGAAGAAAACAAATTATGACCAAAAGGGGAATATTAGAAAATGTTTATCCTAGTGTTTTTATAGTAAAACTAGAAGCAAGTGGAAGTGGATATCAAAGAGTATCTTATAGTTACTCTGATTTATTAACAGAAAATGTAAAACTACAAGTTTTTAAAGAAAATAAGATAGAAGAAAATAAGTTAAGCGTAAGTTAAAATTATACCTATTAAATTAGGTGTAATTTTTTTTTGTTTCTTTAAATATAAATATAGTGTGATAGTTTATTTATATTTAGGAGGGACAAATATGGAACTAATTAAGGATATAATCAAAATAGATAGCAGAGTTGATTTTGGTAAGTATCAGACATTTATTGAATCAGAGACTGTTGTACCGGATGTTAAGTCAGACGTTTATGAAATTGTTGATACTCAAGGATACATAGCATTGAGTAAAATTGAGGTGTCAGATGGAAAACTTATATGTAGAGGAAGTTTTAATTACAATGTGATGTATATAGCAGATGATAAAAGTACTTTGTCTAATGTTTGCGGAAAAATAGACATCAATGAGGTTGTAGAAAAGGATAATATAGTTCAGGATATGGAGTATATGTTATATCCTGAAGTAGAACATGTTGATTGCACGATTTTAAATGAAAGAAAAATAAGAGTAGGAGCTCTTATGAATATTAAAGGTAGTTTATTTGAAAAACAAAGATTAGACATTGTAAAAGATGTTGCTCAGGTTGAATGTATTCAAAAACATAGAAAAGAAATAGTATACCAAGATATTATTGGAATAGAAAAAACAGAAAGTGTTATAAGAGATACTATAGCTATAAGTTCGGCAGAAGTAGCTGCAATAATAAACATTACACCTGTAGTTAAAGTTAAGGAAAGTAGAATAGCAGATAATAAAGTTATAATTGGTGGAGTTTTAGAAATTAGTCCTTTAGCATGTACTTGTGAGGGAGATATTGTAGAATTAGATAAGGTAGGTATTGATTTTACACAATTTATTGAAGTTCCAGGAGCTTTTGATGGAATGAAAGAAGAAACTCTACTAAACATAGGTGATTTTAATTATAATTTTAGAGACAATAGTGAAAGTAATACAGCTATGTTAGAAATAGAATGCACAGTATGCTGTAAGGTAAAAGTTACAGATGAAGTAACTAGAGAAGTATTACAAGATGCTTATTCTCCACAAAAAATTGTGAAGTTTGATCACAGATTAATAAGCTTAAATAAATCACTATATTCTGCATCAGAAAATTTCACAGTTAGAGAAACCTTAGGTACAGGTGACGATAATATACAAGTAAAAGATATAGTAAGTGTATGTACATCAATATCTATAGAAAATGCGTATGTAGAAGGTAACAAGAGTATAATTCAAGGAATAATAAAAGCAGTAATACTATTTGTACCAGTAGAATGGGAAAAGATGATTTATAAATTATCAGAAGAAATACCTTTCGAAAATGATGTAGCTATCGAGAATTTGAGTGAAACTTGTTCAATATTTAATACAGTATGTATAGATAAAGTTGAGGCAGATTTAAATAGAGATGAAATAGATTTGGTAATAAAAGTAAAAAGATTTACAGAAGCTATAGATAAGAAATCAGAAAGCTTTATTATAAAAGGCGAAGATCAAGGTGAGTATGACCTTTCAACAGCTCCTAGCATAATAGTATATATTTGTAAGGATGGAGATAACCTTTGGGATATAGCCAAAAAATATAATACAACAGAAGAAGAAATTGCAGATGTAAATGAAATTAAGATGGATGAACCAATTAGGCCAGGAAAATGTTTGATTTTACAAAAAAAAGTTACAACTATAGATTAATAAATTGACAAGGATAATAAAATAATAGGGGATAAAACCCCTATTATTTTGTTTTTTGTAGTATAATAATTATAATTCGAGAATCCATTATACTAAATGCAACTATATACAAGGAGGATGAAATGAATTCTATAGAATTAAAAAGTAGAGCGAAGATTAATTTATCTATAGATGTATTAGGAAAAAGACAAGATGGATATCACTTAGTTGAAATGATAATGCAAACTATTGATTTATTTGATATTATAAAGATTTTTTCATTAAATGAAGATAAAATAATAATAAGCAGTAATAGTAAAGATATACCGACAGATAGTAGTAATATAGTATATAAAGCAGTCAATTTGATAAAACAAGAGTTTAGTATAAAAAGAGGTATAGAAATATATATAGAAAAGAATATCCCTGTTGCAGCTGGTATGGCAGGTGGAAGTAGTAATGCGGCGGCAGTTTTAGTAGGATTAAATAAACTATGGAATCTTGACTTAAGTAAAAATAAACTTAAGGAATTAGGTTTGCAATTAGGTGCTGATGTACCTTTTTGTATTGAGGGGGGAGCATCATTAGCTGAAAATATTGGAGAAAAGTTAACAAATATAGATGGTTTATCTCAGGGTGCATTTATTCTAGTATGTAAACCAGAATTATTTGTGTCTACAAAAGAAGTATATGAAGCTATAGACTCTAAAATTATTGAAAAAAGGCCAGATAATAAATTGTTAATACAATTATTAAAAGAAAATAAAATAGAGTTGTTATCAAAAAATATGTATAATGTCTTAGAATCAGTTACTAAGGAAAAATATCCTGTTATTAAAGAGATAGAAGAAATCATGCTTAATAACAAGGCCTTAGGGGCTATGATGAGTGGAAGTGGACCAACAGTTTTTGGATTATATAACAATAAAGTTGATGCAGAAAAATGTAAAAAAATTCTACTAGAAAACTTCAAACAAGTATACCTAGTTAAAAGCCATAAAAAGGGGGTTGAAATAAATGGATAGTTTAACAAAAATAAATTTAGATAACTATAAGCCATTAAGAGATGTAGTATTTGAAAATCTAAGAACAGCTATCTTAGAAGGGGATTTGAAAGCGGGCCAAAGACTTATGGAAGTTCAATTGGCAGAGCAATTAGGGGTAAGTAGAACTCCAATAAGAGAAGCTATTAGAAAACTGGAGTTAGAAGGTTTAGTAGTTATGTTACCAAGAAAGGGCGCTTATGTTGCTAATATGTCATTTAAGGATTTAATTGATGTACTAGAAATAAGATCTAGCTTAGAAGGGTTAGCAGCATCTCTGGCAGCAGAAAGACTAAGAGAAGAAGATATTTCAGATCTAGAAAGAGTAGCAAAAGAATTTGAAAAAAGTGTAAGAGAAGCAGATATCGACAATGTATTAAAAAAAGATGTAGAGTTTCATGAGAAGATATTTTTAATGGCTAATAATAAAAAACTATATCAACTAATAACTTCTTTATGGGAACAAGTACATAGGTTCAGAGTGACATATGTTTCAAATTATGATGCATCATTAAGTTTAGTAGATGAACATAATAGAATATTAGAAGCTATTAAATCAGGGGATTGTGAGTTAGCTAAGAAATATGCAACAGAACATATAGAAATAGCAGAACAGTTTTTTATGGAAAATACAATAAATAGTTAAATTGAAAATGGGAATTATATTTGAAAGAAGGCTTAGCCTTCTTTTTTTATTGTAAAGATTTTATATTTTATTTTATTTTTGGATACAATAAAACGAAATATAAAATTGAATTAATAGAGAAATTGACATAAGTTGTAAGTAGTCAGTAGTATGAAGTTAAGAGTTACATATTGGATTAAATGACGCAAAATTTTTATATTTAGAAACTAAAATTAAGGATTATTACTCAATATATGGCAAAGCAAATTTTTGTATAAAAAAATAATAAATGGATACACTCAAATTATAAATGAATTTTTGAGGGGGATTATTATGAAAGTGAAAAATATAAAAAAAAGAATATATATATTGATTGGTATTTTGATTACTATATTATCAGTAACTACTTTAATAATATCAAAAGAAATAAATAAAATAGAAGCTTGCACTTATGATTATAAAGAAAAATTAATAAGATTTCATGTTATAGCAAATAGTGATACAGATGAAGACCAAGAATTAAAATTAAAAGTTAGAGATGCGGTTATAGCTTATTTACAACCAAAGCTTGAAAACTCTAAATCAATAGAAGAAAGTGAAGCAATTATAAAAGGTGAATATGAGAACTTAGAAAATATAAGCAAGAAGGTTATATGCGATAATGGATATAACTATAATGTTAACATTGGGTTACAGTATAGTGATTTTCCTGCAAAACAATACTCAAGTGTAGTATTACCGGCAGGTAAATACAAAGCTTTAAAGATCATAATAGGAGAAGGTAAAGGAAAGAACTGGTGGTGTGTAATGTTTCCTCCTCTTTGCTTCGTAGATGACCAAAACGGAGTAATAGATGAGAAAACTGATAAAAAACTGAAAGAAATATTAACACCACAAGAGTATGAATTAATAATGGCAAAAAATAAAACTGAGGTAAATAATTTAAAATTTAAATTTAAAATAACTGAAGTATTTCAATGCTTATTTTAATTTAAAATAAAGAATAAAAAATAAAAAGGAGTGACTTTAACTATGGATAGGTGCTATAAAACCCTTATAGTATCACTATTAGTTTTAGGCAATGTATTTGTACCTATAAAACAAATATATGCACTAGAATATTACTATTTAGACAATGAAACAGAAGATTGTTTTGTACAAGTGCAAGAACAAGAGGATAAAAAAGAAGCAGTTATAAATCTTAATGATGAAGAAATAATGTTATTATCAAAATTAGTAGCAGGAGAAGCTAGAGGTGAAAGCTATGAAGGTCAAGTTGCTGTAGCAGCAGTTGTAATCAATAGAGTGAAGGATTCTAGATTTCCAAACTCTCTAGAAGGGGTTATATATCAAAAGAATGCATTTTCTGTAGTGAAAAATGGAACTATATATACAGAGCCCACAAGCTCTACATATAGAGCGGCTCAGGAAGCACTATATGGAAATGATCCAACTAATAATGCAATATACTTTTGGAATCCTGATATATCTACATGTAGCTGGATAAACACATTAAATCCTTACTTAAGAATAGGGAATCATGTTTTTGCTAAATAATATATAATTTTAAATAAAAAAAGTAAAGGAGTTTTTACTCCTTTATTTTTTTTATAAAATAAATTATAATTATCATTTAGATAGCAAAATATAAAACTAAATGTTTTACTTATAAAAGCCATATTTAGAAGGAGGCAATGTATTGGAGGTTAAAATCAATATCCAAACTATTCAATATAATGAATATGGAGAACGAAATGTAATAAAAGTAAAGGCTACAGGAACTTTATATGAAAAGAAAGATAATACCTATGTACTTTACAAAGAAAAAGAAGATGGCAAAGAAACGACAACATCTATTAAAATTGAAAGTAACAAGGTAACAATAAAAAGATTTGGTGAGATAAATTCAACTATGATTTTTAAAACAAATCAGACTATTAATTCTAATTATGCAACACCACAAGGTATGTTTGTTGTAGAGACAAAAACTACAAAGCTAAATATAGAAAATAAAGAAGATATTATCATTGATATAGATTATGATATACAAATAATGGATATGTTTAGAGGTCGTAATATAATAAAAATAAATATTTATAAATAAAGAAGTTAAAAAATAAATATTTTTAATGAAATAAAATTAAAGGTAGTTAAAATACTACCTTTTGTTTCATTTATTTGTTATCATTATAACTATAGTGTTTAAAAAAATTCTTTAAAAATAGGATAAATATAAACAAGGATTTGAAGTTTTTTTATAGAAAATAGTACTAGTAGTTAAGAATTTCATCAATTAAAAATTTGATAGAACTAAGTAAGGCAATTAAATTAATCATTGATAAAATTAATTGTAATGAGGTATAAAATATGATATTTGAGAAAACGCTAAGTACGATAAAAAAATACAACTTAATAGAAAATGGAGATAAAATTGTGTTAGGTCTTTCTGGAGGCCCTGATTCAGTTTGTTTATTACATATATTAAATAGATTGAAAGAAGTTTTAGATATAGAAGTCTATGCAGCACATTTAAATCATGAAATAAGAGGAATGGAAGCTCAAAAAGATGCTTTATATGTTTCTCAGCTATGTGAAAGTTTAGGAATAACTTTTTTTGTTAAATCTATAAATGTTCCTCAATACTGTAAGGATAATAAGTTGTCATTAGAAGAAGGAGCAAGAAAATTAAGATATGAAATGTTCTTTGAAATAAAAGAAAAATTAAATGCAAATAAAATAGCTATAGCTCATAATATGAATGATCAAGCTGAAACCGTTTTAATGCGTATGATGAGGGGTACAGGCTTACAAGGATTAAAGGGTATAGACTACATAAGAGATGACATTATAATTAGACCTATTTTAGAAATTGAAAGATCTGAAATAGAAGCTTATTGCGAAGAACATAAATTAGATCCTAGGCTAGATGCTACAAATCTAGAAAGCATATATACAAGGAACAAAATTAGGCTAGAACTTATTCCATATATGAAGGATAATTTTAATTCTAATATAATAGAATCCATAGTGAGAATGAGTAATAGTTTAAGAAATGATAATGATTTTATAGAAGAAGAAGCTTTTAAGAAATTTAAAGAAGTAGCTTTTATAAATGGGTACAATTTAGAAATTAAGTTAGATAAATATAGAAATTTACATAAGTCATTAAAAAGTAGAATTATCAGAAATGGAATAAAATATGTTTTAGGAGATACAAATTTTATTGACCAAAAACATATAGAAGAAGTTATAGAACTAGAAGGGGAAAATAAAATTGATAAAAAAATAATTCTTCCAAGAGGATTATTTGTTTATAGACAAAAAAATAAGTTAGTATTTACAACAAAAGAAATTGTATTTAAAGAAATAGAATTTTCTTATAAAATACCTAAAAATGGGTTTGTCAAAATACATGAAGCTAATGTAATTATTGAAACTGAAACGATGCCTATAAATAGGTATAAGGCTTTGAAAAGAGATAAATCATTAAAATGGTTTGATTGTAATAAAATTAAAGGGGGGATAGTAGTAAGAAGTAGAAAGTCAGGGGATAAAATAAAGCTTTCTATGGGAAGTAAAAAATTAAAAGAATTATTCATAGATTTAAAAATTCCAAAAGAAGAAAGAGGTAAGGTTCCAGTAATACAAGATGATAATGGAATTTTATGTGTTGGAAGTTTTAGAAATAGTGAAGCATATAAGGTTGATGAAACTACAAAAGAAGTCTTAAAGATTTGCTTTAAGAAAATTTAGAATGAAAACAACTTATGAAAGGAGGGCTTCTTTTGAACAAATTTTTAAAAGGAGCAGGTTTTTATCTGTTACTATTTATGATAATAATTGGAATAGTCCAATTCTCTGGTACTCAAACTACTAAGATTGAAGAGTTAAAGTTTTCTGAAGTTTATAAAAATTTAATGGAAGAAAATATATCAAAAATACACTTTGTTGATGGAACTTCTGTGAAAGGAACAATAAAAGACTCAAATAAGGAGTTCACATCATATATACCAAATGAAGTATTAGGAGATAAACTAGCAAATGAAATATTAGATCAAACAGTAGAAAATAAATTAGTATTTGATGGTGAGGCAAAACCACAAACGCCTTGGTTTGTAAGTATGCTACCAACTGTTCTTCTGATTGGATTTATGATTATAATATGGTTTGTTTTTATGAATCAGTCTCAAGGTGGAGGCGGAAAGGTTATGAGCTTTGGAAAATCCAAAGCAAGAGTTCATAAAGATGACGAAAAAACAAGAGTCACATTCAAGGATGTGGCGGGACTGTCGGAAGAAAAAGAAGATCTGCAGGAAGTTGTTGATTTCCTAAAGAACCCCAAGAGGTATATTAATTTAGGTGCTAGAATTCCAAAAGGTATACTAATGGTTGGTCCTCCAGGGACAGGAAAAACATATTTATCAAGAGCCGTTGCAGGAGAGGCTGGGGTGCCATTTTTCAGCATAAGTGGTTCTGACTTCGTTGAAATGTTCGTAGGTGTTGGAGCATCAAGAGTAAGAGACTTATTTGAGCAAGCGAAGAAAAGTGCACCTGCAATAATATTTATAGATGAAATAGATGCCGTTGGTAGAAAAAGAGGAGCTGGACTTGGTGGAGGACATGATGAAAGAGAACAAACTCTTAACCAACTTCTAGTAGAGATGGATGGTTTTGGCGTTAATCAAGGAATAATCATTATGGCTGCTACAAATAGACCAGATATCCTAGACCCAGCATTACTTAGACCAGGTAGATTTGACAGAGAAGTAGTGGTTGGTGTACCAGATGTTAGAGGTAGAGAGGCTATATTTGAAGTTCATTCAAAAAATAAACCTTTAGCAAAAGATGTAAACAAAGAAGTATTAGCTAAGAGAACTCCAGGATTTACTCCTGCGGATATAGAGAATATAATGAATGAGGCTGCAATATTAACAGCTAGAAAAAGAGAAAAAGAAATTCATATGGATACTATAGAAGAAGCTATAACAAAAGTTATGGTTGGTGTAGCTAAAAAATCTAGAGTTATCAGTGATAAAGATAGAAAGCTTACAGCTTATCATGAGGCAGGTCATGCTATTTGTATGAATATACTTCCAAATATAAGTCCGGTTCACCAAGTTACTATAATACCAAGAGGTAGAGCTGGTGGATTTACGGAGCCTCTTCCACAAGAAGATCAAATGTATGGTACTAAAAATGAAATGTTAGAAACTATAGTTATGGCACTTGGTGGTAGGGTTGCAGAAGAATTGATAATGGATGATATTTCAACAGGAGCATCTAACGACTTAGAAAGAGTTACAGCAATAGCCAGAGCTATGGTAACAAAATATGGTATGAGTGAAAAAATGGGTCCTATGGTATACGGAGACAGTGATGACGAGGTATTCTTAGGAAATAGCATAACTACTAAGAAAAACTACTCAGAAGAAATAGCTTATGAGATAGATAAAGAAGTTAGAGAAATAGTTGAAAATGCGTATGCAGAGTGTAAACGAATATTAAAAGAAAATATGGATAAATTACACTATGTTGCAAAAGGATTATTGCTATATGAAACATTAGATTCAGAGCAATTCATGCAAGCATTTAATGAAGAATTATCATTAGATGAAAAAGATGTATTTGCGAAAAAAGAAGAATCAAAAGTTGTTATTGATATAGAAGAAGATATACAAGAAGAATCTAATGAGGAAGAAAAAAATAATTTGAACAACTCGAAATTAGATGAGTTTAAATTACCAGAAGATGATAATAAATAATTTAACATAGAAAAACAGGACTTTTATTAAAGTCCTGTTTTTTATTTATATATATAATAATTAGTGTATAATTAACTTTATAAAAAAGGAAAAATAATAGAGGTGAAGTATGAGGGATAAAATAATAAAAGTTATTTTAGATAGTGGTGAAGATTTTGTATCAGGAGAAGAATTATCAAAGCAGTTAGGTATATCTAGAACGGCTATTTGGAAACATATTAATATTTTACGAGAAGAAGGATACGATATAGAATCTGTTAATAAAAAAGGTTATAGATTGATAAGTTCACCTAAGGATTTATTAAATCCTCAAAATATTTATCATAACCTAAGAACAGAAATTATAGGTAAGAATATAATTCATCTCGAATGTGTAGATTCGACTAATGATTATTTGAAGAAAATAGGAAATGATGTTCAAGAAGGAACTGTAGTTATAAGTGAAGAACAAACGAAAGGTAAGGGAAGGCTAGGTAGAAACTGGCAGTCTAAGTCTAAGGAAGGAATATGGATGAGTATAATACTTAAACCAGAGATTATACCATATAAAGCCCCTTTTATAACTTTAATAGCAGGAGCAGCAATAGTAAAAGCATTAAATAATTTACAAGTTCCTGCAAAGGTTAAATGGCCAAATGATATTATTATAAATAATAAAAAAGTAAGTGGGATATTAACAGAGTTATCTGCTGAAATTGAAAGAGTTAATTATGTGGTAGTTGGAATAGGTATGAATGTTAAAAATTTAGACTTTGATAAAGAACTAGAAGAAAAAGCAACATCTTTATATAAAGAAAATTACTGTATATCAAGGGTTGAGATAATATCACAAGTTCTTTATGAGTTTGAAAAATTATATAAGGATTATATTGAAAATAATTATAAAGAAGAAACTCTAAGAATCTGTAGAGAATACTCTGCAATAATAAATAAAGATGTATATATAATTAAAGGTGATGAAAAAGAATTGGTTAAATGTATTGATATAAGCAATGAAGGAAATTTAATTGTAAGAGATGGCAATAATAATGTACAAGAAATTTTGTCAGGTGAAGTTTCAATAAGAGGAGTTAAAGGATATGTATAATAACATTTTAGACGTAAAAGGGCTAAAGGTTGGACAAGTAGAAAATAAAGAGGCTTTAACAGGTTGTACTGTTGTAATATGTGAAGATGGTGCAACTTGTGGTGTTGATGTTAGGGGATCAGCACCAGGAACGAGAGAAACTGATTTGTTGGATCCAATAAACTCAGTTCAAAAAGTTCATGCAGTAGTATTATCTGGAGGTTCTGCTTTTGGACTGGAATCTACATGTGGAGTAAGCAAATACTTAGAAGAAAAAAATATAGGTTTTGATGTTGGAGTTTGTAAAGTACCTATTGTAACAGGAGCTGTATTATTTGACTTAGGAGTAGGAGATTATAAAGTAAGACCTGATAAAGAAATGGGATATAGAGCTTGCTTGAATGCTAGTGAAACTGAATTAAAGCAAGGTAATTATGGTGCTGGATGTGGAGCAACTGTAGGAAAAGTAAAAGGTTTGGACTATGTAACAAAAGGTGGCATAGGAAGTTATTCGATTAAGCTTGACAATGGGGTAGTAGTATCAGCTTTAATAGCAGTTAATGCTTTTGGAGATATATATGAAAATGGAAAAGTAATAGCAGGAGTACTAAATGATGATAAGACAAAGTTACTAAATACTTATGAAATAATGAAATCTGGATTTATGAAGGGTGGATTTAAAATAGATAACACAACTATAGGTATAGTTGCTACTAATGCAAAACTAACAAAGGCACAATGTAAAAAGATGTCCCAAATGGCCCATGATGGATATGCAAAATCAATATTTCCTATACATACTCCTCATGATGGAGATACAATATTTACTATGTCAACGGGAGAAATAGATGTTGATTCAGATATTACTTTATTAGGATGCTTAGCAGCAGAAGTAGTAGAAAAAAGTATTATAAATGCTGTAAAAAATGCAAAATCTATAAAAAATATTATTTCTTATAATGAATTAGAAAATAACAAATAATAATATAAGATAAAAAAGTTACCTTATATATGTTTATAATATTGTTGACAATACAAAAAGTCACTGTTAAAATTGTCTTGTTATATAGCTGACATCTTCTTAATGAAGAGTCTGACTTGGTTGACATTTAAGAGTCGCAAAAGTCAAAACTAAATAAAACTAAAATAGTCCGGCATCTTTTAAGAGCTGGAACGGGGGTGTATTTTTATTATGATTAACACACGAACATCAGCACAAAGAAGGCTGAATGTAAGAAAGATGACTGTAATAGGAGTGCTATCTGCAATTTCTATTATGATGTCAATGTTACCATTTATAGGTTATATACCTATCGGGCCAATCAAAGCAACTATAATGCATATACCAGTTATTATAGGAGCAATTATAGAAGGTCCAGTAGTAGGAGCGATAATAGGGTTGATATTTGGATTAACAAGTTTGTGGAATGCAATAACGCAACCAGTAGTATTATCACCATTGTTTTATAATCCACTAGTATCTGTACTTCCTAGGATATTAATAGGAATAGTAGCTTATTACGTATATCAAGGTGTATATAAAGTAAGTAAAAAAGTATATGCATCAGGATTTATAGCAGGTATAATAGGATCTCTTGCTAATACAGCTGGTGTTTTAGGTATGATTTATATACTATATGCAGATAAATACCTAGCACTTATTGAACAACAAGGCTCAAGTGCAGCGAAACTATTACTTGGAGTTGTTTTAACAAGTGGAGTACCAGAAGCTTTAGTTGCAGGATTAATAGTATCTGCAGTATCAGTGGCATTAATTAGAAAAGGCAAAAAATAGAAGGAAGGTTTAAGTATATGCTATTAGTATTTGATGTAGGAAATACAAATATGGTTATAGGTGTATATAAAGGAAAAACTTTAGTAAAAGACTGGAGAATATGTACAGATATACACAAAACATCTGATGAATATGGAATGTTAATAAGTAATTTATTAACTTATGATAAAATAGATTTAAAATCAATTGATGACGTAATAATATCTTCAGTTGTCCCAAATGTAATGCATGCTTTAGAGAACTTTTGTATAAAGTATTGCGAAAAGAAGCCTATGATAGTAGGTCCTGGAATAAAAACAGGACTAAATATAAAATATGACAATCCTAAACAAGTAGGGTCAGATAGGATAGTAAACGCTGTAGCTGCAATAGAAAAATACGGAAGTCCACTTATAATAGTAGACTTTGGAACCGCTACTACATTCTGTGCAATATCTGAAAAATCAGAGTATCTAGGTGGAACAATATGTCCAGGTCTTAAAATATCAAGTGAAGCATTGTTTAATGGTGCAGCAAAACTTCCTAGAGTTGAACTTGTTAAGCCAGGAAAGACTATTTGTAAAACTACAGTAGAAGCCATGCAATCAGGAATAATATATGGGTATGTTGGACAGGTAGAAAAAATAATATCAATAATGAAAAAAGAATTATGTAGCGAAGACGTAAAGGTTATAGCTACAGGAGGATTATCTTCTCTTATTCATTCAGAAACTGATAGCATAGACTGTGTAGATAGATTCTTAACTCTAGAAGGGTTAAGATTAATATATGAAAAAAATAAATAAAAATTATTGAGGAATTGGTTAAATCCAATTCCTTTTTAATATGTAAAAATAATACAATACAAAATAATAATAGTATATTTTGAGAATTTGTAATAATATATTTAGAGTAGTTAATTAAAATTTGAAAAAATGTTAATCATTATAAATAATTCATAATTTAAAGGAGACAGAAGATGAAAATAGGTAACGTCCAATTAGATAATGAAGTTTTTTTATCTCCTATGGCAGGTGTAACAGACTTACCTTTTAGAACTATATGTAAGGAAAAAGGATGTGGCATGCTTTATACGGAAATGATAAATGCAAAAGCTCTTTGTTATGATGATGAAAATACTAAGAAGATGCTAAAAATGGAAAAGGATGAACATCCAGTAGCAGTTCAGATATTTGGATCAGATCCAGACTTTATGGGAAAAGCTGCATCTATAATGAATCAATATCCTAATGAAATACTTGATATAAATATGGGTTGCCCAGCTCCTAAAGTCGTTAAAAATGGAGATGGATCTGCATTAATGAGAAATCCTAAGCTAGCAGCAGAAGTTTTAAGTGCAGTAGTTAAAAACTCAGAAAAACCAGTTACTTTAAAGATAAGAAAAGGTTGGGATGATGATTGTATAAATGCAGTTGAAATCGCAAAGATTGCAGAAGAATGTGGGATAAGTGCCCTAGCTATACATGGTAGAACTAGAGAACAATTTTATTCTGGTAAAGCCGATTGGGATATAATATCTGAAATAAAACAAGCTATAAATATACCTGTAATAGGTAATGGTGATGTATTTGAAGTTCAAGATGCAGTAAATATGCTAGAAAAAACTAAATGTGATGCTATAATGATTGGTAGGGGCTCACAGGGTAACCCTTGGATATTTAAAAGAATAAATCATTATATGAAAACAGGAGAGGTATTACCTGAACCAACATTGGAAGAAAAAATAACTACAGCAATAAGGCACATGAACTTAGCAGTAGCTGAACATGGAGATTATGTTGCAGTAAGAGAAATGAGAAAACATATAGGTTGGTATTTAAAAGGTTTAAAAAATTCTGCTAAATATAGAGATCAAATTAATAAAATAACAGATTATAAAGAAGTAATTATTATGTTAGAAGAGTACATGCAACACTCCTTGACACAAATAGGATAGTGACTTATAATATAGCGCATAATAAATCAATAGGAATAAATGTAAAATGTGTTGAATAAGCATGTTTTAAAAATATATAGAAGGAGTTGTAGGGGTTATGGTAGAAAAACAAGAGATACTTACACAAGAAGGTTACAACAAAATAGAAGAAGAAGTAGAGTACCTAAAAACAGTTAAAAGAAAAGAAGTTGCAGAAAGAATAAAAGTAGCCATTTCATTTGGAGACTTATCGGAAAATGCTGAATACGATGAAGCTAAAAATGAGCAAGCTCAAGTTGAAGAAAGAATAGTTAAATTAGAAAATATGTTAAGAAAAGCTGTTATAATAGATGAGAGTCAAATAGACAGTACTATAGTAACAGTTGGATCAACAGTAAAAGTTTATGATACTGATTTTGATGAAGAAGTAGAATATACAATAGTAGGTTCTGCAGAAGCTGATCCATACAATGGAAAAATATCAAATGAATCACCAGTAGGAAAAGCGTTCATAGGAAAGCAAAAAGACGATGAAGTAGAGATTCAAGTTCCAAATGGTGTTGTAATATACAAAATACTAGACATAAAAAGATAAGTTAAAATATAACTTAAGAAAATTTAATAATAGTAAACTTGGAGGAAAAAAATGAATAAAGATCAACAAAATGTGATTGATAACCAAGAAGACCTTACAGAAGTGCTTAAAGTAAGAAGAGAAAAGTTATCTAAATTACAAGAGATGGGAAGAGACCCATTTGTTCAAAGTAGATATGATAGAACTAATTATTCTATGGATATAAAAAATAACTTTGAAGAAATGGAAGGAAAAGTTGTTAAAATAGCTGGACGTATAATGAGTAAGAGGCTTCAAGGTAAAGCAGGATTTATAGATATCCAAGACCAAGAAGGTAGAATACAATGTTACGTAAGAAAAGATAGAATAGGTGAAGAAGAATATGATCTTTTCAAAACTTATGATATAGGAGATATCATAGGTTTAGAAGGCGAAGTTTTCAAAACTAAAAAAGAAGAAATATCAGTAAAAGCTACTGCTGTAATTTTATTATCTAAATCACTACAAGTATTACCAGAAAAATATCATGGGTTAAAAGACCAAGATATCAGATATAGACAAAGATATGTTGACTTAATAGTTAATCCAGAAGTTAAAGATGCTTTCTTAACAAGAACAAAAGCATTAAAAGCATTAAGAAGTTACTTAGATCAAAGAGGATTCTTAGAAGTTGAAACTCCAATATTAAATACTATTGCTGGTGGAGCTAATGCTAGACCATTTGTTACACACCACAATACATTAGATATACCTATGTACTTAAGAATAGCAAATGAATTATACCTAAAAAGATTAATAGTAGGTGGATTTGACAAAGTATATGAAATGGGTAGAATGTTTAGAAACGAAGGTATGTCTATTAAACATAATCCAGAATATACTGCTATGGAATTATATCAAGCTTATGCTGATTATGAAGATATGATGAGAATAACTGAAGAATTAATATCTCATATGGCAGAAGTAGCTACAGGAAGTACAGTTGTAAATTACCAAGGAACTGAAATAGATTTCAAACCACCTTGGAGAAGAATGACTATGATAGAATGTGTTAAAGAATACACTGGTGTTGACTTTGACACAATAGATACAGATGAAGAAGCTTTAGCAATAGCTAGAGAAAAAGGAATAGAAATAATTCCTGGAATGAGAAGAGGAGAAGTTATAAATGCATTCTTCGAAGAATTTGGTGAAGATAAATTAATACAACCAACATTTATAACTCATCATCCAGTTGAGGTATCGCCTCTTGCTAAAAGAAATGCTGAGGATCCAAGAAAAACTGATAGATTCGAAGCTTTTGCAAATAAATGGGAATTAGCTAATGCATTCTCTGAACTTAATGACCCAATCGACCAAAAAGCAAGATTTATGGATCAAATGAGAAAGAAGGAGTTAGGTGATGACGAAGCTTGTGATATGGACGAAGACTTCATAAATGCATTAGAAGTAGGCTTACCTCCAACAGGTGGACTTGGAATAGGTATAGATAGAGTTATGATGTTACTTACTAACTCAGCGTCAATAAGAGACGTAATATTATTCCCAACTATGAAGCCAATAGATCAAAATAAAAATCAAATAGAAGAATAATTTTAATGTAAAAGCTCATATTTATTAACTTTTATTAGTTATATAAATATGAGCTTTTTATTATGCATAAATTTTGTACTAAATATAACTATTTTTATCACAAAAATTAATTATTATATCAACAGTAAAACATAAAAAATATGAACAAAAAATGTTGTTAGCTAATTTAAAATGATAAAAAAGACAAAATGCTATTTTATTATGAAAATAATAAAGGAAAAAATAATAAAGGAAAAAATAATAAGCACTTAGAAATAAATATAAAAATTAATGTTATACGAAAGGGGCAATGAAAATGAACCAAATTATGTCATGGGTATGTCTTATAAGTATATGCTTTTTATCTTTCCAAGTGATGATTTTTATATGTGAGGATATATTTAAACTATTTAATAAAGTGAGTTTTAATAATAAAAAGAATAATAAAAAACCAGCAAGTGCAAGTAATGCATATGTTTATAAAAATAAAATAGCAAAATAAATAAGAAAACTGTTGACCAATTGCTTTGTAGATGATATAGTATTACTTGTCCTTAAGACGAGGGCAAAAGGTCAACAAAGTTTATTAAAAAAAGTGGTTGACAAAGAAAAACAGCTTTGGTAAAATAAAGAAGCTGAAACAAGCAAAGAACTTTGAAAATTAAACAGTAGGTTAACAATAAATTAATTCTTTAAGAATTAAACTGAAACAACAAACAAAC
>OKWN01000261.1_pt1 | contig 34760 bp, 30 predicted proteins | sample 1607151 | NCBI WGS metagenome assembly OKWN01 (sample SAMN07501046, study PRJEB24779) | human gut metagenome | isolation source: stool | host: human infant | place: USA: Pittsburgh, PA | reverse complement strand
GGAACAGGAACAGGTCTTGATAGCTCTAGATTTAGAAACGTGATGGCTGAGTGCACAGGAATAGATCATAAGTCAATAATAGGATATTCTTTAGGAGAGCATGGTGATTCTCAAATGATTCCTTGGTCAGCTGTAAATTTGGGAGGAAAACCTCTAAGTGAGCTTGAAAAAGAAAGACCAGAAACTTTTGGAAGTTTAGATAAAAAAGATATAACATATAGAACTATAAAAGGCGGATGGTTTACTTACGAAGGTAAAAAATGCACAGAGTTTGGTATAGCATCCACAGCAGCTAGACTTATAAAAGGAATTTATCATGATGAAAAATTCGTAACAACTGCATCAACTTTATTAGAAGGTCAGTATGGAGAAGAAGGATTCTATATAAGTATTCCAGTAGTCATAGGTAAAAATGGTATAGAAGATAAATATGAGCTTAATTTAACTGAAGAAGAATTGAAAGAATTTAAACATTCTTGCAGAGTAGTAAAAGAAAATATAGCTAAAATAAAATAGATAAGAAAACCTTCGTTGAAGTTAATTCAATGAAGGTTTTTATATGTTTTATAAAGTTAATTTTTAAAATCTTACTTAAAACATATATATTTATATAAGGTATATATATAATATACCTATATAGGAATAATACGGGGGTAAAAATGATAAAGAAAAAATTTAAAAAATATTCAATTTCTTTTTTAGCAGGAGTTATGATAAGTAGCTTCTTTGCAATATCATCAACAACTAATGCTAAGGAAATAATCAATACAAAAGCATCATATGAAAAAGTAATTTCAAGAGGAAGAGCCACTATAGATGGTGTTAGTGTAAGAAGTATCAACTCTGCCAGTGGAAAATACTTAGGCAGCCTTTACACTGGTGACAAGGTGGAAATATTACAAAAAACAAGTAATGGTTGGTACAAAATCAAGTACAAAAATTCTTATGCCTATGTAGGTGATGATTTTATAAAACTTAATGGGACAAAAGCTATAGACAATGTTTTAAATACAGGAACAGTTTATAATGCAACAAAATTAACAGTAAGAGAAAGTTGCTCAACCAATTCAAAGTTTTTAGGATATTTACCCAAAGGGACAAAAGTGGAGATTGTAAGATCCACTTCAACAAACTGGCACAAAATAAAATATAAAAACTCTTATGCTTATGTAAAAGGCAATTATATAAAACTTACTTCAAGCTCCAAAGTAACTAATAGAGGAACTGTTAGTTCTACTACTTTAAATGTGAGAAAAAGTGCATTAACTTCATCAACTAAATTGGGAACCTTAAGTAAGGGTGCTAGAGTTCAAATAGTACAAAAACAGTCAAATGGATGGTATAAAATAAAATACAAAGATTCATATGGATATATCAGTAGTAAATATGTGAAGTTAAGCAATTCAAACACAAATGATAGAAAAAATTTAAATGACTTCTTATTTGTAGGAGATTCCTTCACTGCAAGAATGGAAAATACAATAAAGAGTAAAAATGAAATGGTTTATGTTCATGCCCAAGGGGGGAGTAGACCATCTTATTGGCTAGACAAAGTAGATGAAATGCCTGATAAAAATAATATAGATAGTGTATCTCTGTTAATTGGAGTAAATGGGATAACTGTACCCACAAACATAAGGGATACAAAGGCGCTTATAAATCAATTAATAGTAAAATATCCAGACAAAACCATTTATGTTCAAAGAGTATTCCCTGTGGGAAAAAACTTTACAGGGGGGAATAGTACAACATACAACAAAGCTATTAATGAGTACAATAAACAACTAAAAGAGTTTTGTTCAACAAAGTCTAATGTAAAAATCATAGATGCTACGAAAGGTTTTATTGATAGTAAAGGATACCTTACTAGCACTACTGATGGATTACATATAGATAACTCTAAAGGAATCCAATTTTATAATAATATTTTTAGTGCTATAAAAAGTGCAGAGAAAAAGTAAATAAAAAACTAGTTTGTTCTTAGCGATGGAACTTCTTGCAATGCAATAGCATTTTTTTAATTGTAAGGAAATTATATGTTATCTGTTCTGTGGATAACGTATAATTTCTAACTTTATTATTTGAGCAACGGGCGAAGCCGTTGGCGATATGAAGTGTTTCGCCGACACGTCGCTCAGGCGAAGCGAATTTTTTATGCAGTATCTTAAATCAATACATAATGGAAACTAAATAATAAAGTTTTTTTAGTATGTAATAAATATTGCTTACGCTTTCTTTACTACATCCTTTTTATTACAATAATAGATAAAGTGTAAGTTAGATAAAATCAACGCACAGGGGGAGAAATATGTATTACATAGGTATAGATTTAGGGACTTCAGCAGTAAAATTATTATTAATGGATGGTAGTGGAAAAGTGTGTAACATAGTATCAAAAGAATACCCACTATACTTTCCACAACCAGGATGGTCAGAACAAAAACCAGAAGACTGGTATGCACAAACTATGACAGGTTTAAAAGAATTAATAAAAGATGTAGATAAAAGCCAAGTAGCTGGAATAAGCTTTGGTGGTCAAATGCACGGACTTGTTATCTTAGATGAGAATGATGAAGTAATAAGACCTGCACTTCTTTGGAATGATGGAAGAACAAAAGAAGAATGTGATTATTTAAATGAAGTAATAGGTAAAGAAACCTTATCAAAATATACAGCCAATATATCTTTCACAGGATTTACAGCACCTAAAATTTTATGGATAAAAAATAAAGAGCCAGAAAACTTTGCAAAAATTAATAAGATAATGTTACCTAAGGATTATATTGCTTACAAATTAAGCGGTGTTCATTGCACAGATGTATCGGATGCTTCAGGGATGTTAATTTTTGACGTGGAAAATAGATGCTGGTCAAAAGAAATGATAGATATTTGTGGAATAAAAGAAGAACAACTAGCAAAAGTGTTTGAAAGTTATGAAATTGTTGGAAATATAACTGATGAGATAGCAAAAGAATTAGAAATACCTAATACAGTAAAAGTTGTGGCAGGAGCTGGAGACAATGCAGCAGCAGCCATAGGTACAGGTACTGTAGGAGATGGAATGTGTAACATATCTCTTGGGACTTCGGGAACAATTTTCATATCTTCTAAGAAGTTTGGTGTTGATTCAAATAATGCTCTTCATTCATTTGATCATGCTGATGGAAACTATCATTTAATGGGATGTATGCTAAGTGCAGCATCTTGCAATAAATGGTGGAGTGAAGAAATTTTAAATACAAAAGACTATGCAAAAGAACAAGAAAATATAAATAATCTAGGAGAAAATAATGTTTATTTCTTACCATATTTAATGGGAGAAAGATCACCTCACAACAATCCAAATGCTAGAGGAACTTTTATTGGAATGAGCATGGACACTTCTAGGAGCGATATGACTCAAGCAGTACTTGAAGGTGTTGCGTTTGCTCTTAGAGATTCTCTAGAAGTTGCAAAATCACTTGGTATAAATATTCAAAGAACTAAGATTTGTGGTGGAGGTGCAAAAAGTCCTCTTTGGAAAAAGATTATAGCAAATGTACTTAATTTAAAAGTAGATATGATAGAAAGTGAAGAAGGGCCAGCACTAGGAGGGGCAATACTTGCAGCTGTTGCTTGTAAGGAATTTAAAAGTATAGAAGATGCAGTTAACAAATTAGTAAAGGTTACAGAAACGATAGAACCAGATGCAGAGTTAGTTGAAAAATATGAGGAAAGATATAACAAGTTTAAACAAATATATCCAACGGTTAAAAACTTATACAATAAGTTATTATAAGTAAAAATATACTGTAAAACTTATTCACATTATGTGTTAAGTGGTAAGATATATAATTGTACTACTAAATATATAATGTGATATATTATGTCTAAGAAAAAACAAATGTATATTATAATAGATTTTTAATAAACCCGCCCAAGTAGACAATATATATAGTTTACTTAGGTGGGTTTTAAATTTTTCTATCTTTCTATATGTAATAATATAAAAAATTTCTTGACCTAGAGTTAACTCCAAGTACTATTATTAAATTGAAAGTAAGTTATGCATAATTTATATAACTTGAAAAGAATAATAATTTAAATTAAATAGAGACAAATTTTAGGGGGAAAAATAATTATGAGTAAAAAAGTTTTGATTTTGTCAGGAAGTCCTAGAAGGAATGGAAATTCAGATATACTATGTGATGAATTTAAAAAGGGTGTTGAAGCAAGTGGAAATGAAGTAGAAAAAATTTTCATAAGAGATAAGAATATAAATCATTGTACAGGGTGTTATGCTTGTAGTAAAGGTGGAAAATGTGTTCAAAAAGATGACATGGCAGAGGTTCTACAAAAAATGATTGATGCAGATGTAATAGTTATGTCAACACCTGTATATTTTTATACAATGGATGGGCAGATGAAAACTTTAATTGATAGAACTGTTGCTAGATATACTGAAATAGCTAACAAAGAATTTTATTTTATAGCTACTGCAGCTGTAAATAATGAAAAATTAATGGAGAGAACAATTGATGGATTTAGAGGATTTACTGATTGTTTAGATGGAGCAAAAGAAAAAGGAGTTATTTATGGAAAAGGTGCTTGGGAAGTGGGAGAAATAAAAGGAACTAAAGCAATGAAAGAAGCTTACGAAATGGGAAAAACGGTTTAATGAAATGGAAGGAAGATATTTATGACAATTACTGAAGTAAGCAAAAAATATGGTTTATCTGCAGATACATTGAGATATTATGAAAGAGTAGGTTTGATTCCTAAGGTGAATCGTAATAAAAGTGGTGTAAGAGATTATACTCAGGAAGATTGTAACTGGGTAGAGTTTATAAAGTGTATGAGGGGTGCAGGACTTCCTATAGAAGTTTTAATAGATTATGTTTCGATGTTCCAACAAGGAGACTCTACTATTGATGCTAGAAAAGAATTGCTAGTAGATCAACGAAAAGTTTTAGCGAAAAAGATTGAAGATATGAATAAGACTTTAGCACGTTTAGATTATAAAATTGATTTATATGAAAAAGGCTTGATGATGAGTGAAAAAGATTTAAGAGAAAAACATAAATAAGTAATCAGGTTTTAAAGTGTCTAGTTATTAAGTAATTAGACACTTTATTCATGCTTATTTACAATATATTTTGAATTCATATTTACTTAAAAGAATAGTATCTATTATGTGAAAATAAATAATTAGGGGGAAAAAAGAATGAAAAAATTAGGATTTGGTCTTATGAGATTACCACTTATAGATGAAAATGACCAAGGGAGTATAGATATAAGTAGATTTACGTATATGGTAGATGAATATTTAAAAAATGGATTTACTTACTTTGACACAGCATATCCTTATCATAATGGAAATAGTGAAACAGCATTTAGAGAAGTAGTAGTAAAAAGATATCCTAGACAAGCTTATACAATTACAAACAAATTACCAATGTTTAATATTAATGATGCATCTCAAATTCCAGAAATATTTGATAATCAGTTGGAGAAATGTGGAGTAGATTATTTTGACTATTATTTACTTCATGGTCTTGATGAAAAGACTTATTTTCAATCAGAAGAAATGAAAGCATTTCAATTTGTTTTGAAGAAAAAATCAGAAGGTAAAATAAAACATATTGGACTGTCTTTCCATGATAGCGCTGACGTGCTTGATAAAATTCTTACACAACACCCTGAAATGGAATATGTTCAACTACAAATTAATTATATAGATTGGGAAGATGATGTGGTTCAATCAAAGAGATGTTATGAAGTGGCAAAAAAACATAATAAACCTGTAATTGTGATGGAACCAGTTAAAGGTGGCTCATTAGCCAATATTTCAAAAGATGCAGAAATGCTATTTAAAAAGGAGAATGAACAGTATTCAATAGCATCATGGGCAATAAAATATGCAGCATCTCTTGATAATGTAATGGTGGTTCTAAGTGGAATGAGTAATGAAGAGCAGCTTATGGACAATATGAGTTATATGAAAGATTTTCAACCTCTAAATGAAAAAGAATATGAAGTGATTGAAAAGGCTAAGGAAATAATAAAATCTAATATAGCAATTCCTTGCACTTCATGTCATTATTGCACTGAAAATTGTCCTAAACAAATTGCCATACCAGAATATTTCTCGATTTATAATAATTATAAAAGATTTGGAGAGTCTCAGTATAAAATGGGTGTATATAATTATGAAAATTTAAATGATAAATTTGGAAAGGCATCTGATTGTATAGAATGTAAACAATGTGAGGAACATTGCCCACAACACCTTACAATCACAAATTATTTAAAGGAAGTTGCAAAAGTATTAGAGGTTAAGGAATAAAAGAGGTGGAAAAAACTTTAGAAAAATTATAAAATGACAATAGAGACTAACAATACCAGGGGGAAGAGAATGAGTAATAATTTATATTTAGAATGTTACAGTGGAATTAGTGGAGATATGATGGTAGCATCATTATTAGATTTGGGGGCTAGTGAAGAAGTTTTAAATAAAGCTTTGAGCAGTTTACAAGTTGATGGTTTTAAAATAGCAATAAGTAGAGTATCAAAAAATGGATTAGATGCTTGTGATTTTAACGTGATTTTAGATGAGAAACATGAAAATCACGATCATGATATGAATTACCTTTATGGAGAAGAAGAACATAACCACAATCATGAAGTGCATGATCAACACCACCATGACCATGATCATAATCACGATCATGAAAATAAACATGACCATAATCACCACCATGAACATCGTGGATTATCAGATATAATTTCAATTATTGAGAAAGCTAATATTACAAACAATGCAAAGAAAATAGCAATAAATATCTTTAATATATTAGGAAAAGCAGAAGCCAAAGCCCATGGAGTCAGTATAGATGAAGTGCACTTCCATGAAGTTGGAGCAGTAGATTCTATAGTAGATATTATTGCTGTGGCAGTTTGTTTAGATAATTTACAAATAGAAGAGGTAATAGTACCAGTATTATATGAAGGTAGTGGATTTATTCGTTGTCAACATGGATTAATACCAGTACCAGTGCCAGCAGTTTCACATATTGTGGCAAATAATAATTTAAAACTTCATCTTACAAATACACAAGGAGAATTAGTAACTCCTACTGGTGCGGCTATTGTGGCTGCTATAAAAACTAATGATAAGCTTCCTGGAGAGTTTTCTATTAAAAAGATAGGATTAGGAGCAGGTAAAAGAACATATGAAAATCCAAGTATATTAAGAGCAATGCTTATAGAAAGTAAAGATGAAAATAAAGACTTTGTAGTTAAGTTGGAAAGTAATGTAGATGATTGTTCTGGAGAAGCTTTAGGATATGTTATGGATCGTTTATTACAAGCAGGGGCTAGGGATGTTCACTACATGCCAGTATTTATGAAGAAGAACCGTCCAGCTTATCAACTAAATGTTATTTGTAATGAAGAAGATGTAACAAAATTAGAAAATATTATATTCGAAGAAACTACAACTATTGGAATTAGAAAACAAAAAATGGAGAGAAGTACTTTAAAAAGAGAAATTAAAAAAGTGAAAACTTCATTGGGAGAAGTAGTAATAAAAGAATGTTACTTGAACAGTGGAAAGAGAGTTTATCCTGAATATGATAGTGTTATAGAAATATGTAAAAAACATGATAAATCATATCAAGATGTATATCAAATTATAATAAAAGAATGTGGTGAAGGGGTAAATTTATGTTAAAAGAATATTACTGTCCGTACTGTAAAAGTAAACTAGAAGTTTTAGATGGATGAGGCAGTATTAGTTATTATTGCCAGGAGTGCAATATGGTTGTGTCTAGGAAAAAAATTTTAACTGAAGAAGAGATTTTAGAGGACGAATAGAAGTTGCATAAAATACTTTATATAAATAAAGGGATTTATAAACATCTATAGAATAATATGTCTAAAGAACTTATTCTGTAGATGGAGGAAAAATAATAGTGGATATTAAAGCAAAGTATACAAATGAAGAGTTAGATTTTACTTCAAAAAAAGAATATATAAATGAAAATATATTGACACAATATGGGCAACTAGCAGCCCAAAAGGCATCTACTCCCATATCTATATCTGATTCTTCAATACTTATGGATTTGGAAATGGAAATGTGTTTAAAAATATTAAATATTTGGGAAGTTTATAAATACAACTTAGATGGTAAGCAAATATTAAATGAAAATATATTTGTGGATAGAGAAAAGTTTATTTATAAAATATTACTTGGTAAAATATTAAGGTTAATACCTGGAGGTGTTACTATTATATCCATAGGTATAAACGATTCGCTTGCAAGAAGGCTTACTCAAGCATTAGGATATGCCATTTCAGAATTATGCTCATCATACATTAAATTAGTAATCGATAAAGATTGTGTTAATTTAGAAAAGGTTTTTACAAAAGAAGCCCTAGAAGATTTAATGGAAAGTTATTTAATGGAATATAATAAAACAGTATTAAATTAGATAAATATAAAGCAGAAGATTAAAGTTATAATCTTCTGCTTTTTTATATATGAGGAAAATTATATTTCCCTCAAATCTATGAAAAAATCAAATAAATATTAATTACTATGTTGCAAAACAAGATAGGTTGGAGTATATTATAAGTATAGTAGGTTGTAATACAAGTTACCTTTCTATCTTGTATTGCAATATAGGAGGTACAAAATGAATTCAACACAAATGTTAAAGGGCATTTTAGAAGGGTGCTTGTTGGCGGTTATATCAGAAGAAGAGGTGTATGGATATGAAATGACTAAGAAATTAGAGTTATATGGATTTAATATGGTCAGTGAAGGAAGTATATATCCTTTATTGATAAGAATGAAAAAAGAAGGATTAGTTACCACAACAACAAAAGCATCAGAAAGTGGACCAAAGAGGAAATATTATTCTTTAACAGATAAAGGACAAGAGCAGCTAGCTGAATTTATGAAAATATGGAAAAACATATCTATGAGTGTAAATAAATTATTGGAAGGGAAGTAAGGAGGAGTAGACTATGAGTGAATGTTATAATAATAAAATATCTAAAGAAGGTGAAGAATTTATTTTAAGCTTGAATATGTATTTAGTAAGTACAGGAAAAAGTGAAGTTGAAATAAAAGAATTTATAGAAGAAGCTGAGCAACATTTAATTCTAGGTGAGCAAGAAGGAAAGAGTGTGAAAGATATTTTTGGAAATTCTCCTGAAGAATATGCAAAATCTGTGGCAGATGAATTATCATTTAGCAAAAAGGATTTAATCGAAACAGTTTTAACGTTTATTATAGGTTTTGGAACATGGATATTTTTAAGTGGAATAAAGAATGGAATAGTTACTATGTCTGTTATGGAAGTCATATCAGTACCATTAGTTTATTTGCTTACTATAATTATATTAGTTATTTTGGCTAGAAAATTTGCATTTAAAGATAAAAAGTTTTCAGTAGGAATATTTGTATTATTTTGTGTAAATATCTGTGCTTTAGTTATTATAGGATTAATAGGAAGAAATATGGACCAATCAATAGTTATTAATAAACTATTAGTAAGTATAATTATTGGAGCACTTTTTTTATTATCTTTAATAGCATCGAAAAAAATAGATACATGGTTTCTAATGTTACCTTTTATATTCTATATTCCTGTCATAATAGAGAGTTTTACAAATATTAATTTTGGAGAAAATGTTTTAGTTAAAATTATACCTCTAATATTATGTGTAATTTTAGGTATAATTGAATCTAAAAGAATGATTAAATCAAATGATTAATAAATAAAAAATCTTAAGCCATTTCTAGCTTAAGATTTTTTATTTATATTGATTTATTTAATTCACCTAAATGACATAATTCTTTTAGTATAACTATAATGCTACTTAATATTATTTTTGTGTTAATATCTTTTGCTACAGTTATACCGTACTCAATTTTAGCAACTTTTGAACTAATATCCTCGTTGGAGTAATTAATTAAATCCTTCAAATCATTTAGAATTTCTTTTTGACTTTGGGATTTTATTTCTCCTCGTAATATCCAAATATAAAGCTCATAAATATTTGCAACTAAGGATCTTCTTTCACTAATTATTTTGCTATAAGAAGGTGAATTTGCTATTTTTTCATCGCCTCTTGCTTTGGCATCTATCAAAGAAGTTAAAACAATTAAATTTTTCATAGTAGTTGGTTGCTTATTTCCCTCTACTAAATTTTTTACTTCTTTAAGCATATTTATAATAGTTTCATGATACATATTTTTAAGCTGTATCATAGAATCCTTTACTTTGTAAGGAAAAATGTATTTGTTAGCTAATATGGCCATCACTATACCAACAAAGACAAAGAAAATCCTATTTATTGTAAGTATTCCTACATCTCCAAGTAAAGCAGCTGAACCTATGGCAGAGACTGTAACAAATATGGTAGAGTATCTGTATTGATTAGCATATCCATTTAGATATCCCGTAGCAAGTATTATTAGCATTCTTAATGTTGGATCTTTAAAAATACTAAATAGTATAAATATAATAATAGAACCAATTATGGTAGCAAATACTCTATCCTTAGTTTTAGATTTTGATGCTTCATATAAAGGTGTTATTAAAGAAAGCAGGGTAAATAAAATCCATCTACCTTCTGATAAATTAAAATATTGCATAATAAAGGTAGCAATAGTTATAGATATGGCAACTCTCATAGCATAACAAAACCTTATGGATTTCTTATCCATAAAAAAGGATTTAATTCCACTATCTGAGAAAAGTTCAGATATTTCGTGAGATCTATCTACAATATTGTATTGTTTCTCATCTAGTGCTCTTAAAGATTTTATAGTATCAGATAACAAAAGCATACTATCTAGTAATTGAAGATTTAATAAATCATCAATATCTTTTTCTTCACAGATTTTAAATAGTTTTTGCATATAAAGGGTTACATCATGCCCACCAATATTATCTTTAGAATTATTAAGAAGTAGTTTGACTTCTTTTATTAAAAGTTCTAGAGTTTTTAGTATGTCATTATCAATGGAGCCTAGATTAGTATCATGAATCATAGAGTGTATATTCTCCAATGCTACTGACAAATTTAATTTTAGTCGGCCTTCTTCTGTTAAATAATAATTATATTCTCTTTTGTCATAAACCATAGTTCTAAAAGCATCTATGGATTGATTAACTTTTTCTACACCATCATCAACTAAATCATATTGTTCTTTATATTCAATTTTATTTACTATAGAATCACATACATTTTCGAGTAGTTTATTTCCTGATTTAGCTAGCCTATTTTTATTAACTAAAATTTGAGCCAGCATAATTACTATAGCTCCAAAAACTAATGAAAAAATTCTAAGAAGTAATTCCTGATTGTCTACAGGATTTGCTAATAAGAATAAATACTGTAATGTAAATGGCAGATATAGTGGGTTTCTTAAATTGTAACAAAAATTGTAGCTAATTAAGAATAAGGTGAAAAAATTAACTATAATTCCTAAGTACATATTTGAAATTACTAAATAAGAGCTAATACCAATTAACAAATTTATAAGTATAAGTTTGATTGTATTTCTAACAGGAGACAGACTTAAATCTCTTTCTAAAAACATTAGTGTAGCTGTTACAGTAGTAACACCGATTAAAGTATTTTTTTCACCAAACATTAATTTAAATACAACTATAAATGCAATTATTGCAATGAAGGTAACTGTTTTTGATACTATTAGTTTTTTGTCCATTATTTTTCTCCTCCTAATAGTATTTTTCATATTTTTTGTCTAATTATACTTTTAATTGCTCATATTTATAATATTAATAAATATAAAGTAAATAATAAGTATAAGTTGGGAATTATAACATAAAAAGCTTTTTATTGTTTTTAGATACAAATAAATTACAATATGTATTTATAAAAGGTGTAAGTTATGATAAAATGTAGAGATTAGATGCATAAATCGTACTGAGAGTAATAATAGGAGGCACGAAATGAAAAACAACGTAACTATAAAAGATGTTGCAAAACTGGCTGGTGTTTCTATATCAACAGTTTCAAGAGTTATAAATGATTCAAAACCAGTAACGGACGAAGTTAAACAAAGAGTTTTGGATGTAATCAAAGAAACAGGTTATGTACCAAACCCTCTTGCTAGAAGTTTAGTTACTAAAAAGAGTAAATTAATAGGAGTTATAGTTCCAGAAGTATCAGATTCTTTTGTTAACGAAATATTGAACGGAATAGAAGCAGTTGCTAAGATGTATGATTACGATATACTTCTAGTAAATACTTATTCAGATAAAGAACAAGAATTAGACAGTATAAGACTACTTAAAACTAAACAAGTTGAAGGTATAGTAATGTTATCTTGGATATTAGATGAAGAACATGTAAACTTTATGAAAGAAAGTCGTATTCCAGCAGTATATATAAGTAAAACAGCAAGAGAGTATGATGTATACTGTGTAAGTACAAGTAACGAAAATGCTACTTATGACATGACAAAGTACTTAATAGAAAGTAACCATAAAGATATAGCGTTAATCATGACTAGTAAAGAAGATACAATACTAGAAATGGAAAGAAGAAGAGGCTATGAATCAGCTTTAAGAGATAACAACATATCAGTAAGAAATGAATTAATTAAATATGGAAACACTGATTATGAAGGCGGATATAACTCTATGAAAGAGCTTATAGATGAAAAAATAATACCATCAGCAGTATTTGTTACAGGTGATGAAGCAGCTGTTGGAGCAATAAATGCAATCTTTGATTCAGGATACAGTGTTCCACAAGATATTTCTGTAGCAGGATTCAATGATACAAAACTTGCAAAAATATATAGACCAAAATTAACAACAGTTTATCAACCATTATTCGATATGGGTGCAGTTTCAGTAAGAGCTTTAATCAAACTTATAAACGGTGAACCTGTTGAAGAAAAGAAAATAGAACTTCCATATCAAATTATGGAAAGAGAATCTGTTACAATTAAAAAATAATAGACAAATATTATGGGCATATCCTTATGGATATGTCTTTTTTGTATATATTTTAATTTATATTTTAAATAAAAAAATTATGGTAATATATGGAAGGGTAATCCTCAGAATATGTAGAATATTTATGAATGAGTAATTTTTAACAATTTTTAACAATTTTTGATATGTAGTATAAACAATAAAAATTAGTTTTGGGGAGGTTTATATGAAAAAAATAATAATTGATGGAAATAGCCTTACGTTAGATGATTTAGTGAATGTTGCTAGACATAATTTTCCTGTAGAAATAAGCAAAGATGCTCTAGAAAAAGTAAAAATTTCTAGAGGAATAGTTGACGACATAGTTGAAGCTGGTCAAATATCTTATGGTATAACTACTGGATTTGGAAAATTTTCAGATGTGGCAATATCAAAAGATGAGTGTAGACAATTACAAAAAAATTTAATTATGTCTCATTCATGTGGTGTTGGTAATCCTCTAAGTGAAGAAATTGTAAGAGCTATGATGCTACTTAGATCAAATGCTTTATCTAAAGGGTATTCAGGAGCAAGATGTGAAACTTTAGAAGTATTAACTGAAATGCTAAATAAAGGTGTTCACCCTATAGTTCCAGAAAAAGGGTCCCTTGGTTCATCAGGCGATTTGGCACCATTATCTCATATGGTACTTACTATGTTAGGTCTTGGAGAAGCAACTTATAAAGGAAAAAGAATGGAATCTAAAGATGCTATGGAAGAAGCAGGTATTAAACCTCTTGAATATTTAGGTGCGAAAGAAGGTTTAGCACTAATAAATGGTACTCAATGTATGACTGCAGTTGGTGCAATAACTGTTTATGATGCCATGAATTTAATGAAAACAGCTGACATCTCTCTATGCTTAACAATGGAAGCATTAAATGGTATAACTTGCGCTATGGATGAGAGAGTAAATTTAGTAAGACCTCACAAAGGACAATTTAATACTGCAAAAAATGTGTTAACAATGGTTGAAGGTAGTGAAATGGTTACTAAACAAGGTGAACTTAGAACTCAAGACGCATATTCTCTAAGATGTTCACCACAAATCCATGGAGCTAGCAAAGATGCTTTAGAATATGTAAAAAATAAATTAGAAATAGAAATGAACTCAGTTACAGATAACCCTATAATATTCCCAGGAGAAGACCAAAAGATAATTTCAGGTGGTAACTTCCATGGACAACCAATGGCATTAAGTTTTGATTTCCTTGGAATTGCTTTAGCAGAAATGGCAAATATAGCTGAAAGAAGACTAGAAAAGATGGTAAATCCAGCTTTAAGTCATGGACTACCTGCATTTTTAGTTAATCATGGTGGTTTAAATTCTGGATTTATGATAGTTCAATATTCTGCTGCATCACTTGTTTCAGAAAATAAAGTACTTGCTCATCCAGCAAGCGTAGACTCTATTCCTTCTTCTGCAAACCAAGAAGATCATGTTTCTATGGGAACAATTGCAGCTAGAAAAGCTAGAGATATTATGGATAATGTGAGAAAAGTTATTGCTATGGAGATATTAACTAGTGTCCAAGCAATAGATTTAAGAGGAAAGAAAAAGTTAGGAGTAGGTACAGAAGCTGCTTATAACATAGTTAGAGATCATACTCCATTTATAGATAAAGATAGAATAATGTACAAAGATATAAACATTTGTGAAGATATAATAAAAGATAACTTATTAGTAGAAGCTGTTGAGGATGCATTAGAAGAAGAAATATTATTATTTGAAGATATAGAAGCAAAAAGACAGCTATCAGAAAATTTATAATCGATATTAGATTTATAAATTTATTCTGAATAAAAATAAACTTTTAAAGGAGAAATCAAAATGGAAAAAGTTTTAAATTTTAATAATGAAGATATTAAAAATGCTATGACTATTAAATTAACTGACATTCCAAGTGAAATACCTAAATTTGAAAAGGGAATAAGAAGGGCTCCAAGAAGAGATTCAAAATTAAGTAATGCAGATGTAAAATTAGCATTAAAAAATGCTTTAAGATATATACCAGAAGAATATCATGAAGAGTTAGCACCAGAGTTTTTAGAAGAATTAATGACTTATGGAAGAATTTATGGTTATAGATTTAGACCAGAAGGGAAGCTTTACGGAAAGCCTATAGATGAGTATGTAGGTAAATGTACAGAAGGAAAAGCATTTCAGGTTATGATAGATAATAACTTAGATTTTGATGTAGCGCTTTATCCTTATGAACTTGTTACTTATGGTGAAACAGGTCAAGTGTTCCAAAACTGGATGCAATATCAACTTGTAAAGAAATACTTGGAAGCTTTAACTGAAGACCAGACTTTAGTAATACAATCAGGTCATCCTGTAGGACTTTTTAAATCTAAACCAGATGCACCTAGGGTTATACTTACAAATTCACTTATGATAGGTATGTTTGATAATTTAGATGACTGGAAAAGAGCAAGTGCAATAGGTGTTGCAAACTATGGTCAAATGACTGCTGGAGGATGGATGTATATAGGACCACAAGGCATAGTCCATGGTACATATTCAACTATATTAAATGCAGGAAGATTAAAACTTGGAATACCTCAAGACGAAGACTTAGCTGGAAGGCTATTTGTTACTTCGGGACTTGGAGGAATGAGTGGTGCTCAAGGTAAGGCTGTTGAAATAGCAGGAGGTGTAGGAATAGTTGCAGAAGTTGATATTTCTAGAATAAAAACTAGATTTGATCAAGGATGGGTAAGTGAAATAAGTAATTCTCCAGAAGATGCATTCAAACTTGCTAAGGAAAAAATGGATGCAAAAGAACCTTGTGCTATAGCTTTCCATGGTAATATAGTTGATTTACTTGAATATGCAGTAGATGAAAATATTCATATAGATTTATTATCAGATCAAACTTCTTGTCATGCAGTTTATGATGGAGGGTACTGTCCAGTTGGAATTACTTTTGAAGAAAGAACAGAATTATTAGCTCATGATCCAGAAAAGTTTGCTCATTTAGTAGACAAAACTTTAAGAAAACACTTTGAACTAATTAAGACTTTACATGATAGAGGAGTTTACTTCTTTGATTATGGTAACAGTTTTATGAAGGCAGTTTATGATGCTGGATGCAAAGAAATTTCTAAAAATGGTGTAGATGAAAAAGATGGATTTATATTCCCATCTTATGTTGAAGATATATTAGGTCCTCAGTTATTTGACTATGGATATGGTCCATTTAGATGGGTTTGCTTAAGTGGTAAGCATGAAGATTTAGTGAAAACTGATGAAGCTGCTATGAGTTGTATAGATCCAGAAAGAAGATATCAAGATAGAGATAACTGGATATGGATAAGAGATGCAGTTAAAAATAATTTAGTTGTAGGAACTCAAGCAAGAATATTATATCAAGATGCTATGGGAAGAACTAATATAGCTCTTAAATTTAATGATATGGTAAGACGTGGAGAAATAGGACCAGTTATGATGGGTAGAGATCATCATGACGTATCAGGAACAGACTCTCCATTTAGAGAAACTTCTAATATAAAAGATGGAAGTAATATAATGGCTGATATGGCTACTCATTGCTTTGCAGGAAACTGTGCAAGAGGAATGAGTTTAGTTGCTCTTCACAATGGTGGGGGAGTAGGTATCGGTAAATCTATAAATGGTGGATTTGGTATGGTTCTTGATGGATCTCAGAGAGTTGATGATATACTAAGAACTTCTATGCCTTGGGATGTTATGAGTGGTGTTGCTAGACGTGCTTGGGCTAGAAATGAAAACTCTATAACTACAGTTATGGAATACAACAAAATGTGTGAAGGAAAAGATCATTTAACACTTCCATTTATAGCAGATGATGAAATGATAGATGATTTAGTTGGAGATAAGATATTTGAATAGTTTATTAACAAAATTAATTAACATAAATTAAGGGGGATAAAACATGGCAATAGTACAATGCGTACCAAATTTTAGTGAAGGTAAGGACTTAGAAAAAATAGAAAAGATAGTTAGTCCTTTAAGAGGAAAAGAAGGAGTAAAATTACTTAATTATGAAGCTGATAAAGATTACAACAGAGTTGTTGTTACTGTAATTGGAGAACCTGAGGCAGTTAAAAATGCAGTTTTTGAAGCAATAGGTGTAGCAAAAGAAGTAATAGATATGAATGTTCACAAAGGTCAACATTCTAGATTTGGAGCTTGTGATGTTTGTCCATTTATACCAATAAAAGATATGACTATGGAAGACTCAGTTAAGATAGCCAAAGAACTTGGGGAAATGGTAGCAGATAAGTATGAAATACCAGTATTTTTATATGAAGCAGCTGCCAGCAAACCAGAAAGAGAAAATCTTGCTACTGTTAGAAAAGGTGAATATGAAGGTTTAGATAATAAGTTTGAAGATGAAAACTGGGCACCTGATTTTGGAAAAGCTAAAAAACATCCAACAGCTGGTGCTATAGCAATAGGAGCGAGAAAACCTCTTATAGCTTACAATATAAATTTAGATACACCAAATATAGAAATAGCTAGTAAGATTGCAAAAACTATAAGACATTCTAGTGGTGGATACAGATATATAAAAGCAGGACCGGTGGAAGTACCAGAAAGAAATATAACACAAGTTACTATGAACTTAACTGATTATAGCAAAACTGCTATGTATAGAGCTTTTGAAGCAGTAAAAATGGAAGCAAGAAGATATGGAGTTAATGTAACAGGAAGTGAAGTAGTAGGACTTTGCCCAATGGAGGCTTTAGTAGATACAGCAGCTTATTATTTAGGTTTGGAAAATTTCTCTTTAGATAAAGTACTAGAATCTAGTTTAATGGAGTAGAATAAAATGAAAATGGATTTAATTATAAAAAACATAGGCAAATTAGTTACCATGGAAGGTTCATTTCTACCTAGGATAGGTAAGCAAATGAATGAGTTAACAATTTTGGAAAATGCTTATATTGCAGTTGTAGAAGGTAAGATTTTTCAAGTAGGTACTGGTGAAGATTATAAGGAATTAGTTGGAGAAAATACTATAATAGATGATGCAAGTGGAATGCTTGTAACTCCAGGACTTGTTGATTCTCACACTCATTTAGTTCATGGAGGTTCTAGAGAAAATGAATTTTCAAAAAAATTAAATGGAGTACCTTATATTCAAATATTACAAGAAGGTGGAGGTATTTTAAGTACAGTAAATGCTACAAAGAATTCTACCTTTGATGAATTATATAATAAAGCTAAGAAGAGTCTAGATAGAATGCTAGAGTTTGGTGTAACTACTGTGGAAGAAAAAAGTGGATATGGCTTGGAATTGGAAACAGAAGTTAAACAACTGGAAGTAGCTCATAAATTGGATAAAGATCATCCAGTTGATTTAGTACATACATTTTTGGGAGCACATGCTGTACCAGTGGAATATAAGTCAAACAATGAAGCATATATTAAACTATTAGTGGAAGAAATTATGCCTAAGGTGAAAGAATTGGACCTAGCTGAATTTTGTGATGTATTTTGTGAAGAAGGAGTATTTTCAGTGGAAGAAAGTGACTACATACTTAGCAAAGCAAAAGAAATGGGTTACAAATTAAAGATTCATGCTGATGAAATAGTACCTATAGGTGGAGCAGAACTTGCTGCAAAACTTGGTTGTATTTCAGCTGATCACCTAATGGCTGCCAGTGACGAAGGTCTGAGAGATATGGCAGAGAAGGGTGTAATAGCAAATATTCTTCCAGGAACATCATTTAACCTGAATAAACCTTCTGCCAATGGTAGAAAAATGATAGATTTAAATGTTCCAATAAGTTTATCTAGTGATTACAATCCAGGAAGTTGTCCAAGTGAAAACTTGCAATTTGTAATGCAGCTTGGGTGTTTAAACTTAAAAATGACTCCAAATGAGGTACTAACAGCAGTAACAATAAATGCAGCTCATTGTGTAGATAGATCTACAGAAATAGGTTCTATTGAGGTTGGCAAAAAGGCTGATATTGCTATTTTTGATGCACCAAATGTGGAATATTTAATGTATCACTTTGGAATAAATCATATTGACAGGGTTTATAAAGAAGGGAGACTTGTGGTTAAAAACAAGCATGTAATTTATTAAAAATATGTATGCAGGGGGATATATATGAAATTAATTAATATGACAGTAACTGACTTTGCAAAAGAGGTAGATTCTAATTCGCCAGCACCTGGGGGTGGCTCAGTAGCAGCCCTTGCTTCTGATATAGGTGTAGGACTATCTAGAATGATGGCTCATTTAAGCTTTGGGAAAAAGAAGTATGAAGCCTTAGATGAGAAAATTAAAGAAGAATTTGAAGTTAAGTTTGATAAACTTGGTCAAATAAGAGAAGAGTTAAGTAAACTTGTTGATGAAGATACAAAATCTTTCAATGAATTTATGAAAGCTTTAAAAATGCCAAAAGATACTTTTAAACAAATAACAGAAAGACAACAAGCTATGGCTGATGCAACATTGTATTCTATAAAAGTTCCATATAAAACGGCTGCATTGTCACTAGAAGCAATGAAAGAGCTAGAATTTTTAGTAGACAATGGTAACCAAAATGCAATTACAGATATAGGTGTTGGAACATTAATGCTTTGTACAGGACTAGAAGGAGCTATATTAAACGTAAAGGTTAATCTTATGAGCTTAGAAAATAAAGAACTTGCTAAAAAATATGCTGATAGCTGCTCAGAAATGTTAGAAGAAGGCAAAAAAATAAGAGATAAAATATTAAATAAAATACACAGTTCAATAGAATAATACAGAAAACCCATCCTTATTTAAGGATGGGTTTTTAGGTTAATCTTCTTTACAATTTTTGCAAATACCTTGTAAAACTATATCATAATTTAAAATAGATAAGTTTTGCTCATTAGATAAATCATTAATAAACTTACTTATAGTTTCTGACTCTATATCGTAAATATTATTGCATCTTTCACAAATTAAATGAGCATGAGGTTTTATGTTTTTATCATATCTATCTGATTGGTTAGGAATACTTAACTTAGAAATATATCCATTTTCTGTTAACTGAGATAAGTTTCTATATACAGTACCCAAACTTAATCCAGGGTTATCTTTTTTTAGACTAGTATAAATGCTATCAGCAGTAGGATGAAGATGACTATTCATGACTTCGTTAAGTATAATTTCTCTTTGTTTAGAAAATTTCATTTTACACCTCCCGCTTTATATAATAATAATTATTATTACCCAAAACTAGTTTAAAAAAAACTTATTATATATTAAAATATTCTATTTGTCTTCTACAGCTTTACGTCCAACAAAATCAGCGTATTGAGGAGTACCTAAATGATATCCGCCAGATACTTCCATTATGCAACCTGTAATATAAGATGATTCTTCACTAGCAAAGAATGATACTGCATTTGCTATATCTTCTGGTGTACCCATTCTATTTAATGGTATGTGAGATAAAAATGATTTTTGGAATTCTTCAGGCATATTTTTAGAAACCGCTTCTGTTGCAGTCATACCTGGTAATACAGCATTACATCTTATATTATTTTTTGCATACTGCATAGCGATTTGCTGAGTTATATTATTAACTCCGGATTTAGACACACCATACCCAATTCTTGATATATCTGGAACAGTTCCTCCAATAGAAGATATATTGATTATACTTCCACCTCCATTTTTTATCATGTGAGGAATTACAAGTTTAGATATACGATAAACACTTCCTATATTACTTTCTAAAAGTTCAAAGAAAGTGTTTTCATCACTATTGATTAAATCAAGATCTTTGTCAGGCCTTCCTGTACCAAAGTTATTAACTAATATATCTAATTTACCTTCTTTATCTATTACTTCTTCCACCATAGTTTTATAACTATCTATTTTGTATGCATCGAAGAATACTGGTTTCATAACTAAACCTTCTTCAGCATATTTATCACAAATTTCTTGAGTTGCTTCTAATCTTCTAACACCCATATAAACAGTAGCACCTTCTTTTGCTAGTTTTACAGCTGTTGCTAATCCGATTCCTCTAGTAGCTGAAGTTACTAAAGCAATTTTTTCATTTAAGTTCTTCATACAAATCCTCCTGTTGTCGAAATGAATAGTACTAATTACTATTATCAACACTTTATATTTTTTGTTTAAATTTGTCAAATGTTTTTATTTATATAAAGTAAATAAAACAAATCTATTATCTTATATATTAACAATACCCATTTATCATTAAAATAAAGAGAATTTAAAAAGATGTTTAAATTAACAATATAGGGGAATATATGTAATATGATTGAAAATAGTAATCATTACTAAAATTGTTGTAAAAATAGAAATTAATTCTTATAGGAGGAAATGAAAATTTATGATATATGATTTAATAATAATTGGAGGCGGTCCAGCTGGTATATCTGCTGGAATTTACGCAGGAAGAGCTAAACTTAAGACTTTAGTTATAGAAAAAGAAAATATGGGTGGGCAAATAAAAACTACTCATGAAATGGTTAATTATCCTGGTATCTTACAAACTACTGGAATTGATTATATGGATACATTAAGGCAACAAGCTTTATCTTTTAATGTTAATTTTAAAGAAGATGAAGTTTTAGATTTAAATTTAGAATCAGATATAAAAGTGATCAAAACTAAAAAAGAAGAAATACAAGGTAGAGCAATAATATTTGCAACAGGAGCATCACCAAGAAAATTAGGATTTAAAGGTGAAGAAGAATTTACTGGAAGAGGAGTTGCTTATTGTGCAACTTGTGATGGAGAGTTCTTCCAGGGATTGGATGTATTTGTTATTGGAGGCGGATATGCAGCAGCGGAAGAAGCTTTATTTTTAACTAAATTTGCTAAAAAAGTAAGGGTTGTCGTAAGAAAAAGTGAATTTGGTTGTGCAAAAACTATAGCAGATAAGGTTAAGGCTCATGCCAAAATAGAAGTATTATTTAATACAGAACTTGAAGAAGTAGGAGGAGAAGGTGTTCTACAGTTTGCTAAATTTAAAAATAATAAAACTGGAGAAATCTTTGAGTACAAAGCAAGTAAAGAAGATGGAACTTTCGGATTATTTGTATTTATAGGTTATAAACCTCAAACAGAATTGTTAAAAGGAAAAGTTCAACTAGACGAACAAGGATATATAGTAACGAATGAAGTAATGGAAACTAATTTGCCAGGAGTATATGCAGCAGGAGATTTACGCCCAAAACTATTAAGACAAGTAGTTACAGCTGTGGCTGATGGAGCTATAGCAGCTACTGTTGCAGAAAAATATGTGGAAGAACAAAAACACAGACTTGGTATAGAAGATGAAGAAGAAATAGTAGTAGAAAATAAAGTTGAAGAAAAAGTAATAGAAGAAAAACCAGTAGAATTATTAAATATAAATGATAAAAATAGAAAAAGTAAACTTTTAAATGATGTTTTAAGAAATCAAATAAAATCTATTTTAGCAATGATGGAAAAAGAAGTTACTTTAGTATCTATTGTGGATGAAACTATGGAAAAATCTATAGAATTTATGGATTTAATATTAGATATGGCTTCTTTAGGTGAAAAATTAAAAGTAGAAATCTATAAAAAATCAGAAAATCCAGAAATGGAAGCAAAAATAAATGCAGATAAGTTACCAGTAGTTGCTTTATTAGATGAAAACAAAAATTACAGTGGAGTAAAGTTCCATGGGGTACCAGGTGGTCACGAGCTAAATTCATTTATACTAGCAATATATAACTTAGCAGGTCCAGGTCAAGCGATTGATCAATCTTTACTAAAGGAAATAAAAGCATTTGATAAAAAAACTAATATAAAAGTAGTTGTATCTTTATCTTGTACTTTATGCCCAGATGTGGTTGTAGCATCACAAAGACTTGCAATGGAAAATGAAAACATAGAGACAGAGATGGTAGAGTTATCATTATTCGAAGATATAAAGCGTAAGTACAGAATAATGAGTGTCCCAGCCATAATTGTTAATGATGATAAGATTCATTTTGGAGCTAAAAAAATAAATGAAATATTAGATTTAATAAGCAAATAAGTTTAATCTAAAAACTATAAAAAAAAATTAAAAAATATGTTTAAAGTGAATTTTACTGGGAATATATAATATCAAGATGATGAAAATAGTAATCATTACTAAATTTAAAATAAATAAAATAAGGTTAAATAAAGGAGAAAAAATTATGTCATTAATAAATAAAAAGGTATCAGAATTTAAAGTTCAAGCATATCAAAACGGAGATTTCAAAGAAGTAACACTTGAAGATGTAAAAGGTCATTGGTCAGTGTTCGTATTTTACCCAGCAGACTTTACATTTGTTTGCCCAACTGAATTAGGGGATTTAGCTGATAACTATGCTAAATTCCAAGAAATAGGATGCGAAGTTTACTCAGTATCAACAGATAGCCACTTTGTTCACAAAGCTTGGGCAGATGCATCAGAAACTATAGGAAAAATACAATACCCAATGTTAGCAGATCCAACTGGAAAATTAACTAGAGATTTCGATGTTATGATAGAAGAAGATGGAATGGCTTTAAGAGGAACATTCATAATAAATCCAGAAGGTGAAATCAAAGCTTACGAAGTACATGATTTAGGGATAGGAAGAAATGCAGAAGAATTATTAAGAAAAGTTCAAGCTGCACAATTCGTAGCAGAGCATGGAGATCAAGTTTGCCCAGCTAAATGGACTCCAGGAGCTGAAACTTTAGTACCAAGCTTAGACTTAGTAGGAAAATTATAAGAGATAAATAATTAATTCTTTAAGATACTATGATAATTCATAGTATCTTCTTTCGTATTAAGAGATTATAGTTACAACTATGTAACTTGGTATAATTTTAATGTTATGTATATAATTATATTAAAATTAACTTTAAGTAGATTGGGAGAATTGAATGAAAAAATATATAATACCTGGGGTTTTAATAATACTTTCTGGAATGCTTATTTATCAAACATATAGTTTAAATACTATAAAAGAAGAATTAGAAAATATAAAAAATACGAATGCATCTTTACAAGGGGATATAGGTTCTTTAAGTGATGAGCTAAGCAGTCAAATTCAATCCATAATACATGAAGAATTGGGAAAATCTTATTTGACTAAGGATATAAGTTTTAAACTGAATAAGAATACTGATAAGGGATATGATTTAACAGCTAGAGTAGAGCTCAGTGAACTAAAAGGAAATTCAAATGTTCTATTTATGTATAAAGCTGTAAACTCTAATGAATGGAAAGAGTTAGAGTTGAAAAAGGATAAAGAGTTATCTTATGCGGGAGAGTTCACTTTATTATATGACAATGACTATGAATATAAAATTGTAATCAAAGGTGATAAAACGGAAAGTAGTGATGTAGAAGAGTTGGCAAAATATATGTTTATGCCAGCATCACCTGATGTTAGCTGGAGTTATAATGATGATGGGATATATCTTAATGCTTATCCTTATGTGGAAGATGAGCTAGAGCAAACATCTGATGAAAATAAAATAAAAACTATTGAAATAATAGTTAATAATAATAAAGAGAAAACTTATAAATGTGAATATAAAGAAGAATCTATGTATGATGAAAATGATGAGGTTATGGATGAAAGTAAATATTATGAAGCTAATATACCAAAAGAAGCTTATAATGATAAGGTAAATTCTATAAAAATAAAAGTAACTTATGAAAGCGGGATAGTTAATATTGAAGATGTGACTAATAAACAAGCTGAATAATGTATGATAAAAATAGACTTATATCAATTAAAATATAATTGATATAAGCCTATTTTATTTGAATTACTATTGATTTTTCGGTGTTTTTTTGACCTTCTTAACTTTTTTAACTTTTTTCTTAGTAGTAGGTGTGCTTTCTTCAATTTGAGTCTTATTATTTTTATTTATAGACTTAGTTTTTTTAGCATTTTTCTTAACCTTTTCTTGTACCTCTGCATCAGTTATTTTATTCATTATACTATCAAGTTTTTGTTGTTGTGCTGGATCTAAGAAGGTTTTGAATTTAGATACTACTTCATCTTTTCCTTTTAAATTTTTACCGATTTTAACAAGTTCATCGATAAGTTCATCTTCTGATTTTCCTTTATAACCATCTGCTATTTTTTCAACTTTGTTTTTATCAATATTTTTTTCTTTTGCAAACTTTTCAAGGGTTTTTGGATCTACTTTTTTCATAGCAAACTCCTTTCATATTACTATTTTTACATTATAGAATTTGTAATTTATATGTTTAAATAGTTCATATTTAACTAAATATTGATTAATCTATTATTTAATATATGCATAAGAATTTTAATAGTGTTAAACTTCTAAAATCTTTCTAAAATAAATCCTTAATATAAATATATTAATAAGTAATAAAAAAATTCTATTTGAATAAGTAATATGTCGGTGAAATAATTAATTAGTTTTCATTATAAATAAGAGTAGACGACACTCTTTTTGAAACAGTTGAGCCCACTATGTAAGCTAGTATTAATTTTATAAAATCTACCAATACAAAAGGAGCGACACAATATAAAATACTTTGATGAATTGTATTTCCTGTTATTGATGCAAACATTAATGTTCCTGTTATGTATACGATAATTAATCCTGCTATTAGTGATAAGAAAATTATTATAGTAGATGAAGATTTATCTTTAGCAAGACCTATTATATAAACCATTAAAGGAAGTCCTAGTAAATATCCTCCCGTTGGACCGAACAAAATACCAACTCCTCCTGAAAATTGAGCAAATACAGGAATACCAATGCATCCTAATAATAAATAAATTAAAACAGAAATAGTACTTAATTTAGAACCAAGTATTAATCCTGTTACAGCTACAGCTAAAATTTGCATAGTAAGTGGAACGGTTGTAAATGGTAATGGTATTGAAATTTGCGACAAAATTGCAACTATAGCAGCAAAAATAGAACATAATATAAGTTCTTTAGTTGAAAGTTTCATAATAATCCTCCTTAATAATATATAATTAGGTTAACTCACAAGAGTAATTAAGTTAACTTAATTATATATGAAAAAATAAAAAAATCAAGAAATAATTGTAAAATATAAAAATGAATATAAACTATTTATTCTCTGAGGGAATAAATGATTTATTTCTTTGAATTGAAAATGAAGCCATCAAAATATAGTATATGAGTATGAAAATTTTTATAAATAAAAAGTACTAAGCTAATGCTACGAGTAGTTCTATTAAATAGTAAAATATTTAATTCGTTTTCCCATGCTTTTATTTGCTTAGATAAAGAAGATTGAGATATACATAATTCTTATTATGCTAAAGAAAAACTTTTATATTTATTTAGTGATAAAAAATACTTAACTTGTTCTATAGTAATAAAAAACACCTTCTTTATGTCAGATTATCTATGATATACAATAGAAATAATATCATGTAGAGGAAGGTGTAAATTTTCATATTTACTCAAAATTTCTATTTAGTCTTTGTGGTAAAGGAGAGTTATTTTTGATAGAAGTATAAAAATCTTCAAGTATATTAGCTGCTTTATTAATAGAACAATCATATAAATTTTCAATATTTAAGCATATGTTTTTGCATCTTGGATTCTCATCTAAATTAAAAAATATTCCGTGTAATTTATTATAAAGAGCTGAAATTTTAAGCCCAGAAAAAATAATAAACCTACTTATTTTATTTGGGGTATTGAAAATAGAGTTGTAAAATTTCATAGATTTAAGAGCTCTAGTAATTTTTGAGGTATCTGTATCAAAAAATGGTGATATAACTTCAGCTAAAGTACTATCTGCATTAATATGAGTGGTTAAATCTACAGAAAAAGGATTTTTTCCTTCTTTGTTTATTAATAACTTATCAAACTCAGATTCAATTTCAGTATGAGATAAATTCTCATATTTAGTTGTTTTATTGATATAAGGATGACATTCACTGTCTAGCATAAAATGACATAAAAAACCAAATGCATAAGCTAATGATTTTTCTTTATCATTTGATTTTTTTATTATATTTATCGATTTTTCAAAAAATATATTTGCCTTTTCATAGTGAATACTATGTCCTAATTTATTTGTTGGATTATGATATAGTATTGGTTTGTAATAAAAGAAAATATCTGGTCCATGGAGACCTATGAAAAATAAATCAATATTTTTTGAAATAATTTTAGAAACCTCATCATCAACTTGCTCTAAAACTTTTTTTCCAAAAGCATAATGTGCATAAGTACCAGGCATAGATACTACCTCCATAATAAAATATTATATATAAGATTTAGTATATCAACTTTCAAAGAAAAAAATTAGTTTCTATAATATCTATGGAATTTTTCTCATAGTATTAATATATAGAAGTAATTTGTAAATAAGGTAATTCAATTAGTTAAGATAAATAAATCCTTATAAAAAATATATATTCACTAGTAGATTAAAATGTAACACATATAGTTTAGGATTCATATTTTATTAAGAAGGAGTAGTAATATTAAGGGGTGACTTGTGTGAACAATTTACTGTTAATACTTGCAATGATGGTATTGAGTAATGGTAATGTATCATTATTTGATAATAAAAATAAATCAAATAAGTCTGCAGAGGAGTCAACAAAGATGGAAGTTATTGAACCAAGTCCTAAAAGTAGTCAGAATCAGAGAAGTGGTCCAAAAGTAAGAAAAATTAAAAAGATAAAAAAGAAGACTCGAAGCAAAGATACTACTAGAGAGAAAAAGAATGATCCTATCAAAAATATTTTGAAGTTTGATATGACGGATGTTAATAAAGGTATCAACTTAATGGATTTAAGCGAGGAAGACTTAGATAGAGGAATGGAAATAATAACAAAAACGAAGAAGTATATGAATAAAGAGGAAAGAAGTATACTTATAAAGTTAGAGAGTGTTCTCGATTTAGTAAAAGGAATAAAAAAATTAAATGACATTAATATATTGAGCGAAGAAGATGAAAGTGAATTTTTTAGAAGTATGGATGAAGAAGATAAAAAAAATATGATGATAAAAGAAATAATAGAAGTTTTTCCAGAAAAGAAAAAGCAGTCTGTGGAAAAGGCTCTTGAAATGAAAAAAATGATAGATTTATTTGCTGAATTATTTTTACCAGATGGAGAAGAAGGTGGAGGATTTAGTTTAAGTTCTCTTGCTGATATTAATAACTTAGGTAGTATCAATAACTTGAAATTATTAGGAAGTTTGCTAAGAAGTCTAGATGGTGATGATGAAGACGAAAGTGAAGATAAAGAGTATGAATGTGTTGAAGTAGATGAAGAGGATATAGAAGAAGAAAATACAGTGGATGATTATGATGAATATTTGGAAGTAAACAAAGCAATGACAAATAATAAAAAATATAGTAAAAGTAAATCAAGAAGAAATAAAAACAAAAGAAAAAAAGAAATTTGATGAAATACAGGATTGTAGAAGAAGATTTGATTACTTACATAAGTTGAATTACAAAATATTGTAAAAATATCTTAAATTTAAAAATTTTTACAGAATAAACTACTTTAATTATTTTAACTTTTGTATTATAATAAATATAAATTAAGAAAAAACTCCTGAGACATGCGACAGGTATCCTTTAAATTCAACCGACATGCACTATACGGGAGATCGGGTCTTGCAATAGTAAGATGCCATTATATTTATATAAAGGAATTTAAATTTGCGAGCAGGTCACCCACCTGGGAGATTCTCGGGTCTGAATTTATGGGACCAACGGTGCCTTGGGAATAAAAAAATGTTGCTATTTTTAGCAACATTTTTATTTTGCAAATTTTTAATTTTAGATGCTAAATTCCCAAAATACCCACATCATTGAGAGTTGAAAAAACATGACTCACATTATATTTCGAATCTTTTTCATAATTAGAATAAAATGCAGATCTAATAAAATCATCTTCTGTAGAAGATTCATCTATAGTAGATTGAGACCAGGTTTTACCTAAGTTATCGGAACTAGAAGTAAATAACTTGTTAAAGTTTACCCAAGATACAGAAATAATGCTATCTGTTTTAACTAAGGAAGGATACATACAAGTGGAAGGCTCGCTTAAATATGAAGAGGTATCAATATTAAACTTATTTTCATTAAGGTATCCACTTATGTGTCTTACAACATATCCATTTTTTATATATTCACAAAAACATAAATGATAAAAATTCATACTGTCTCTAATAATGTCTAAATAGATTTTATTTTTACCAGAGCTTGTAATTTGTATAGGGTCACTCCAACAAAAAGTACCTGAGTTAAATCTTGATGCAAAGATTTCTTCACAACCATTTACTAATTTGAAATAAAATATAGTTGGTACGGATTCATTCCATAGAACAGTAAAACTATCTAATACTAAATGGTTAATAAAGTCAATCTTATTTTCTATCCAATAATCATTGTTTTTATAGTGATGGAAAAGAGCACACGTATTAGTAGAGCTATTATTAAATACATAATAAAAAATATGAGCGTTATTATGTATATATTTTACATAAGGGAAGGCTAATCCAAATTTTTTGAAATTATAAGTTATAGATTCTTTTTGGGTAAAGATTTTAGAGTTATTTTTACATTCTAATATTTGTAGAGATTTATCACAGTAAATACAGTAAACATTATCATCTTTATCAATGGAAAAGGAATATTTGGTAAAATTTATATCAACATCACTTATTAATTTATTTCTATGAACCAAATTGTTGTTTGTATCATAATAGTTGTAATAAAGTCCGTCATTATTAAGGGATATATAAAACATATCCTTAGTGCTTCTTCTAATTATAGCATAGCATTCATTTATAAAGCTCATTTTCAACCTCCTAAAAATATCCATATTATAATATATTTACAAAAAAAACTTATATTCTATTTTTTTATGTATATGTGTAGTTATGTAACACTTATTCATCCAAACGCATATTATTTATTAGGCTTACAAAGCCAGGACATTTTTATCAATATCAATAAGGGAGGATAATAAAAAATGCAAGATTTAAAAAAGAATAAAAGAAGAATGAATAATAAACAAATGTCTACAATGAGCAATTGTCCTGAAAGGGAAGAAGTAGAATCAGTAGTAGCAGTAGAAGTAGATGAACTTGACAGAGGATGTAAGTGCAACAATGATATGGAATCACACAAAAATAAATGCAATGAAAAGCATGAAAAGCATGAGTGTGAGTGTGAATGTCATTGTGAATGTAAAAAACATGAAGAATGTAAAGAATGTGAAGCTGTATCTGAAGAATGTTCAGTAAATCCATGTAGAGAAGAATGCTGTAATGGAATAAGACCAACTTTTTCAACAAGAAACGCGTCTCCAGTAGCTATAGAAACAAATAGAATATTTGACTCAATACAATTTAGAGCATTTACAGATGCTAAGGGACCTAATGGACAAACTTTATTCTTTGAATTTGAAGTTATAGATGTAAGAGGTAATGTACCATCTAGAGGATCAGCAAAAGTTGTAGTTGACGAAGTTTGTATGAATTTTGAAGAGCTTGAGATAATTCCTGGAGATATAACTGTAGATGACTTTATAGTAACTCCAGTTGAAAATAATTCACCTTGTGATACAGTATTTGAATCTATAGTATGCCCAAGAAGAAACGCTACTTGTTGTGCACAAAATAGAGGACAAAATGTATTATTTAGAGAAAGAGGATTAACTGTAAGAGTAGAGGATTTAGTTCTAGAAATAAGAGGACATTGTGGATGTACTAAAATAGTTGCTCTTGCATTCCCAGCAGTAAAAAGAGGTAATGGACAATTATGTAGAGTAGATTCTGTTGAATTTAATTTTAACACACTAGCTTCTAATATATGTGTTCCATCTAGTGGTAGATCAATAACATTAAGACAAGATTATTTAACTAAGTTAACAGTTGACTGTATATCTAATGCATTTATTTCTGCAGAAGATTGCTTTGACTGTGATAGAAATCATGACTGTGATTGTGACTGTGATTGTAGAAATGATTGTGATTTTGACTTCGATTGTTTCGAGTTTACAATACCAAGTGGAATAGACTTAATACTATGTGTTGAAGAAACAGTTAGTGCTTTACTAGGAGATCAACTAGTAGTTTTAGCTGAAACAAGCTTTAGCCCAAGAGTAGTAGATACTTTTGCAAATGTTTGTAAATTTCCAGGTTGTGGTGAATAATTTAGAGAATTAAAATATATAACAAATGATTAGATAGAGGATTAACCAAATATCTTTATTCTACTAACACAGAGGACTATCACATAATGATAGTCCTCTTTTAATTGTAAGTAAATTATAGTTCGTTTGATTTTTAAATAAAAAATATAATTCTTAATATATTAACTTTTATAAATGATACTATAACAATATTCAAAAATATCATCTTTAATAGTTGAAGTAGACCTAAAGTCAGAAAAGGATGTGGAGTTTCTAAGTAAACTATTAGTTGGCATCCATTTTTTATTACTATGATTAAAAACTAAAGTATTAGTATTAACGACAGACCTATTATTATTTTCAACCGCATCATAAGTAAAAATCATATTACTCATATTATCAATGTTTAATCTATAAATACATTCATTATTTTTTTTGATATTATTAATATGGTATTTATTGATATGATAATTGCTAGGGCTAAAATTATAATGAGAAACTCTATAGCAACTATCTTTAATAGAAGATTCTTCTACTAAAAAGACATTTAAATAATTTTGAATAATGAAAAGTCTCATATTTTTTATGTTATTTATATTGTTAGATGCCTTGCAAAGAGGTCTCCGTCTGACTTTACCATCTTTGTACATATAGTGAATTAGCTTACCTTTTGTATCAATAGAGCAAATATGAATAAAGTTATTATCATCGAAGTTTGCACAATAAGAAATAATGTTATTTGCAATTTTATCTATTTTTTCATTAATATTTTTTATAAATAAACAATTATTTTCTTCATAAACATAAAACGGTTTTATATTATTAATCAAAATCTCACCTACTTTCTTTACATTTTTTTCAATGCCTTTATTAAAACTATACTGTGAAGAATGGTTGTAAAGATAGCTGTGGCAGTTATAGCATAAATATAGGCATACATATTTAAACTTGGTATAGGTAACAAAAAATAAATAGCAATAACTTGAATAATCATACCAACAATAGTATTTATACTAGATATAACCTCTTTTCTTATGGAGTGAAGTATTCCTGACAAAGTTTGATTTAGGCTAAGAAAAAGAGGAGCTAAAAACATGGTCTTTAGATAAATACCAGCAGTTTTATTGTTAAAGACTATTAAACATAATTCTTCTCCGAAAAAATAAAAAAATAAAGAAGATATAATACCTACACCTACAGTTAAAATAACAGCATAGTATATTTTTATTTTTACATTTTTAATTTTATTTAAAGCAACCTCTTGAGAGATGCTTGGGATTAAATTTACTACTAGAGCAGATCCTATGGTAAAAGGAAGATAAATAAAAGGCATTACCATACCACAAATAACACCATAAAGTCCTATGGACTGGGTATAAGATATCCCAGACAAAACCAGTCTAGAAGGTACTATCATAGAACTTACAGACTGCAAAACAACAGAAGACATTCTATTACATGTAATAGGTAGAGCCATTTTTAAAGTCTCCATGGAAGAATAATAAAAATCTTTCAGTCTAATAGTAAAATTATTGTACAAGGATGATTCTTTATATAAACAAATACTCATATAAATCACATTAGTAGCCTCACCAATGGATATACCAAGAAGAGTTACATAACAAATCATTGCCTTATCACTTATGTACATGGTTAATAAGAATACAAATAAAATTCTTGTTATTTGTTCAATAACTTGACCTACAGCAGGAACCATAACTTTTTTTATTCCATAGAAATATCCTCTTAGCACATTTGAAATAGTAATTATGACTATGGCTGGACATATGGATAGAATAAATAAATTTAAATATTTATCATGTAAAAGTTTAAAGGATAAATATGTACTATTAAAAGATACAAATAATGAAATAAGTAGTGATATAAAAAATGATATATATAAAGTAGATATGAAAAATATATTTGCATCCTTTTTATTTTTCAAGGCGCTTTCCTTTGCAACTAAGCAAGAAAGGGCAGTTGGGATTCCTGTTGTGGTGAGAGCAATACAAATCATTAAAAAGTTAAAAACCATATGATATATACCAAGCCCTATATCGCCCATGACCCGTGACAGAAATATTTTATATAGAAAACCTAATATTCTTACTATTAGGTTCGATATGAACAATATTATTGTTGATAAAACTAAATTAGGAATTCTCAAAAAATCACCTCCACATACTAAAAATGTATTCCTGTGAAGGTGAAAAAATAATTACAATTTTATAAAATTTGGTTTTTGATTATCAAAAGTAGAAATGTATTTAAATCCTAAATCTTTTAAATAAGAGTAAATATAATCAAATTTACAAGAAATAAAAGCTGGAGAGTGAGCATCAGAACCTGTAGTAATAATTTCACCACCTAAATCCTTGTAAAGAGATATTATATTTCTTGAAGGTGTTAAGTCAGGTAGGTTATATCTAAAACAAGAAGTATTTACCTCGATTCCTTTACCCTTATGAATAGCCTCTTTTAGTATAGCTTCTATAATATCCGTAAATAAGCTATCCCTAAGAATATTATCATAATTTCCGTATCTTTTTACTAAGTCTATATGGCCTAAAACACTGTAGCTATTAAAGTTTTTAACTATATCATATAAAGTTTTGTAATAAATTTCATAGGCCTCATGTTGATTTTTATTTTTAAAATATTCGTCGTAGTATAAATCATTTTTATCTATGGCATGTTGAGAGCATAAAATGAAATCAAAGTTATGATTTTTCATGTCATCATTATATTTTTCTATAAGATGAGGTTGTAATCCTAGCTCGATACCTTTTTTTATTATAATTTTATCTTCATATTTTTTTTGCATTAACTCTAGTTTATGTAAATATTTTTTGTAATCCACAACAAACTTATCTGTTTGGTTAACATCATAGTCCATATGATCTGTAAAGCATATTTCCTGTAATCCTAAATTAATAGAAGTTTCAATCATCTTTTCTATTGGAGTTTTACTATCCGGAGAGAAGTTACAATGCATGTGATAGTCGTAGAACATTATTATTTCCCCTTTCATAAAAAATTTGGTATTATATATATTAATGATAACAAATACATATTTAAACATCAATAAATCTAAAAATAAGTAAGTGGTGATTAAATGGAGAAATATAAATTAGAATTATATGATAATAATAGTAAATACATTCAAATTTATAATCATATAAAAAAGATGATTGTTGGAGGAAAAATAAAAGAACATGAAAAACTTCCGCCAATAAGGAAGCTAGCCAACTTTATAAATGTAAATAATGCTACTATTGTTAAGGTATATGAGTTGTTGGAAAAAGAAGGTTATGTATATAAGATAATTGGCAGTGGAACTTTTGTTTCTTCCATGAATATCAAGGAAGAAGTAAATTTGGAAAACTATAAAGATATGATACATTTTGATAGTGGTAATCCATCAAAGGATATGTTTCCTTTAGATAATTTTAAAGCAGCAATAAATATGGCATTAGAAAAAGATGGAGCATCTATATTTGAATATGATGAAGGAAAAGGTTCAGAAGAATTAAGAGAAGAATTATGTACATATTTAAGAAAGAAGAAGATAAATACTAATAAAAATAATATACAGATAATATCTGGTGCTCAACAAG
>OKWN01000257.1_pt1 | contig 35259 bp, 33 predicted proteins | sample 1607151 | NCBI WGS metagenome assembly OKWN01 (sample SAMN07501046, study PRJEB24779) | human gut metagenome | isolation source: stool | host: human infant | place: USA: Pittsburgh, PA | reverse complement strand
TTCTCCTTTTAATTGTCTTGCTTTACTAAACATTAACTCGAAAGCATTAGAAAGTCTTTCTTTCCATTCTTCTTCTGGCAAATCATCTTTATGAGGATACACATGCAGATTTCCGTCTCCTGCATGCCCAAAACTTTTTATTCTAAGTCCAACCTCTTTTTGTATATCGTGAGTATATCTTATAAACTCTGCCACCTTGTCTCTTGGCACAACAACGTCACACTCATCTATTACACTATTTGCTTTGAAGGCTTCTAAGAAAGCTCCCCTTGCAGACCATATACTTTCATTTCTCTCATCCGTATCTGAAATTAATACATCATAAGCTCCGCATTCTAAGCAAAGTTTTGCCACATTTTCATATTCTTTTTCTATTTCTTCTGTAGAGTTTCCATCAAATTTTAATAATAAATATGCATTAGATGAATTGTCTGGGAATTTCTTTCCTAAAAATTCTTCAGCACCAACTATTGCTTCTCTTTCCATAAACTCTACTGCTGTTGGTATACATTTAGATTTTATAATTTTAGGAACAGTATCTATAGCAGACTCCAAGTTTGGAAAAGGTATAAGCAAACTAATTGCCTTTTTAGGTAATGGTAATAATTTAAGTATGGCTTTTGTAACTATACCCAAAGTACCTTCTGAACCTACTATTAAATCTTTAACTGCATATCCAGATGAATTTTTAACTACTTTTCCTCCTACATTTATTATTTCCCCATTAGGAAGTACTACTTCTAAACCTCTTACATAATCTCGTGTTACTCCATACTTTACTGCTCTCATTCCACCAGCATTAGTGTTTATATTTCCACCAATTGCTGCACTTTTTTCTCCTGGATCTGGTGGATAAAATAAATCATGTTCTTCTACATATTGACCGATTGTCATAAGTAAAACTCCTGGTTCTACAGTTAGAGTTAAGTTTTCTTCATCAAGTTCTAGTATTTTATCCATTTTACACATATTAACCATTATCCCACCATAAAGTGCAACAGATGCTCCAGAAAGTCCAGTTCCTTGTCCCCTAGGAGTCACTGGTATATTATTTTCATAAGCATATTTCATTATTTTTGAAACTTGATCACGATTTCTCACATAAACCATAGCTTCTGGATATTTTAGCTCCCCTGCTAATTCATCATGAGCAAAATCTTCACTTATTTCATCACCAACTATAACATCTTCAGCATTACAAATACTTTTTAAAAATTCTATATCATTTTTATCTAATTTTTTATACATAATATTCCCCTCCTTTTTATAATAAAGCTTATTCATTTATATTTTCATACATTTACTTAATCATCAGATGTATCTTATGCTTTAGCTAATATATCTTGTTTACTACATGAATTAATAGAATTTTCAATCTTTTCAATTAACATTGGAATTATTTCATAAATATCCCCTATTAATGCTAAATGAGCCACATCAAATATAGGAGCATTTTCATCTTGATTTATGGCAATTATATAATCTGACCCCTTCATACCCGCAACAAATTGAACTGCTCCAGACACACCACAAGTTATTATAAGTTTCGGTTTTACTGTTCTTCCACTAAGTCCTATTTGTTTTCTAGGATCTACCCAGCCTGCCTCAATAGTTGGTCTAGTTCCTCCTATTTGTGCACCTAGTAAATCTGCCAACTTTTCTGCCATTTGTATATCTTCTGCTTTTTTAAATGCTCTACTTACAACAACAACTACTTCTGCATCTTCTATACCTATAACTTTATTTTTAATTTTAGTTTCTAAAACTTTTATATTAGATTGTAATTTATTCTTTTCAATTTCACATATAGTTATTTTTCCAGTAGGATTTTCTACTTTCTCTGGTGCATTAAATATTTTATATCTAACTGTAGCAAATTGAGGTCTATGGTTTGGAGTATTTATATGTGCCATTATATTTCCACCAAATGCCGGTCTTATTTGGTCTAAGTCTGTATTTTCTTGAATATCTAAAATTGTACAATCTGCAGTAAGCCCTGTTCTAAATCTTGCAGCAAGTCTAGGTGCTAAAGATCTTCCTATAGTTGTTCCACCAAATAACATAATTGTTGGCTTAATTTTAGATATATAATTTTCTACTGCTGCAGTGTATGGTTCTATTCTAAATTTATCTAATTCTTCATCATCATAAACAAAAACTTCATCCACACCATAAGAAAGCAGTGGTAAACATTTATCTTTTATATTATTTCCAACAAATACACAATAAACTGGATGATTTATTTTTGCTGCTAATTCTCTTGCCTTACCTATTAATTCATAAGTAACTGGATGAATTTCGCCATCTGAATGTTCCACATAAACTGTGATACCTTTCCACTCATCCTTATTTATAGCAACCTTTTCATCTTCTTCAAATTCAAAAGTGCCTTCTGGACCTTTTTTTACACACATTTTACACATTTTACAAGCTGCGTTTATTTCAACTTTTCCATCTATTTCTTCCAATGCACCAAAAGGACAAAGTTCTAACACTTCTTCTATATTATCAATTTTATTTTGATTAACAATTATCTTAGCCATTATATTATTCCTCCTTAACTATATTATTTTTAAGTCTACTATTTTATTGAATAGAGCTTCACATAACTCATTACTACTACCTTTTAATACATTTTTATCTGTATTTGGTGTAGGCGGGAAAATCCTCTTAACTTGAGTCGGTGAACCATTTAATCCATAATGATGTTCATCTTTATCTTCAAAATCACCTAAAGTAAACATTGGTATTTCTCTATCCTTAGTATCCATCTTTAATTTAAAAGAAGGTAATCTTGGCTGGAATATATCTTTTTCCACAGTAATTAGACATGGATAAGTTATTTCACATACTTCCATAGAAGTAGGTAAATCTATCTCAACTACTATGGAATCTTCTTTTACTTCTATTATTTCAGTTACGTTTGTCACGTGAGGTATGTTTAAAAACTCAGCAATTTCTGAACCAACTTGTGCTGTGTCGCCATCTGTAGTTTGTTTTCCACATATGATTAAATCTGGATTAGATATTTTTTTAATCCCTTGAGATAAAGTATAAGAAGTAGCAAGAACATCTGCTCCACCAAATTTTCTATCACTAATTATTGCTCCTTCATCAACACCCATGGAAAAACTTTCTTTTATTACAGTTTTAGCTTGAGGTGGTCCCATTGTTATGGTTTTTATAGTAGCTCCCTTTTCTTTTTTTATTCTTAATGCCGTTTCTAAGGCAAATAAATCGTAGGGATTCATCTTTGAATCTACTCCATCTCTTTTTAAAACTCCAGTAACTGGATCAACTTCAACTTGTGTAGTTCCAGGAACTTGTTTAACACATACTAAAATTTCCATTCTTCTTCCCCCTTAACTATTTAATCAACCAAGTTGCCTTCATTAATAACAAAAGCATCTTGCTTATACTATAATTTTATTTAACTATTACAGATACACCATCTGGAATAACAACAACTTTAGCATCTTTACCTTTAATTTCATAAGCCATATTTAGTGCCTCATCAAAATTATAAGCATGTTTCATATGCATATTTTTAATCATTTGTGGGTCACATTGATCTGTAACCATTATTACTGTAAATCTATCTAAAATTCTTGCTAGTATTTGAAATTCCCATTGATCAGGAACAGTATCTTCTTTTTTTACATTTCTTACATTTTCAAGTATTTCTTTTGGACATAAAGCATTGGCCACATTATCATAAAAAGACTGACCTCCATGGCCATCATTGCAAGCTGCTACCATTATTATTACTCCGCCTTCTTTACAAGTAGCCTCAGCCGCCGTCATTCCTTTTACTGATTGATAAATATTCTGGTCAAGAGGATAACCTCCATTTGTACTTACAACTATGTCTGATGGAACTTTATCTATTTTTGATAAATTAGTTACAAATTCACATCCTTCTTTATGCGCTTTGTCCACATCTCCTGCAAAGGATGCTATAACTTTCTTATCTTTGTCTATTGCCACGTTAACAATAAAAGCTAAGTTTGCAGTTTTTGCAGCATATACCATATCTTCATGTATAGGATTATTTTTCAAAATTCCTGTTCTTGAATTATCATTATCTATAAATTCACTACAGTGGTTATACATTATAGTTTTTGCAGAAGCTATTCCTGGTAAAATACTTTTTCTTCCTCCAGAAAACCCTGCAAAGAAATGTGGTTCTATAAAACCTTCAGCTATAAGTAAGTCTGCCTCTGCAGCCAATTTATTTATATAAAAATCTCCTCCAGAAGGTAGTACACCCATTTTTTTCATGTCCTCATCCTTAGTTGATATATGCATTACAATTTCTTCATTTTCAACTATTTCTTCTCCCAACTTAAAAATTAATTCTTCTTTTGTGCTAGGTCTATGAAAACCTGTTGCAACTAAGATTTTAATTTTTGCCTTTGGATTACCTTTTCTAATTCTTTCTAATATTTGTGGCATTATTACACGACTTGGCACTGGTCGTGTATGATCACTAGTTATAATCACAATATTTTCTTTATCTTTTGATAATTCTTCTAATCTTGACTGGCCTATTGGATTGTCCAAAGAATCTTTCACAATCTCACTTTCTGTCTTATTTACTATAAAATCATGAGCCTTAGAAACTAATATAGCTTCTAAATTTCTATCTTCTATTTCTAAATTCATACCCTGTTTTGAATAAGGTACTTTTATAATTGCCATAATAAAAACTCCCCCTTAATTAAATTTAAAATCCTAGTATAGGTAAAAATCTACCAAAATATACGATTAAACCAAGTATAATTACGTATCCTAAACAATACTTCACCGTAGAGCTAAATATTTTTCCTTCTTGACCAATAAGCCCTGTAGCAGATGTGGCTATGGCTATACTTTGTGGCGAAATCATTTTCCCCGCTGTTGCGCCTGCTGTGTTTGCTGCAGCAATCCAGTAAGGATCTATTGATAAAGATTTGGCAGCCTCCACTTGCAATCCTCCAAATAGAATATTGGCTGAAGTGTCACTTCCCGTAACAAAAGTCCCTATAGCTCCAAGAAGTGGTGAAATTAGCGGATAAAAACTACCTGTTATTGCACATAAACCAAAGGATATGGAGCTGGTCATTCCACTATAAGACATAATTTTTGATATGGCTACTATGGACATTATTGTTATGAAAGACGTCTTTAATTGTATAACCGTATCCTTAAAAACAATTGCCATATATTTAATATTTAGCTTTTGTATAATTCCAGCTATAAAAGTTGCTATAATTATCATCATACCAGGTGTGTTAATCCAAGAAAAACTTGTAGTTGATGTAGCATTTCCACTATATATATGAAAACTACTACTAACTTTTCCTACTAAAGCATTTAAACTTGGTACTAATGGACTAGTAAGTAATATTAAGGTGCATAGCAGTATATATGGTAGCCAAGCTAGAACACCTTCTTTTAAAGTAACTTTTTTACTTGCGTATACATCTCCCGTATTCTCTATTTCAAAACTTTCTTTCTCAAATTCAGCTTCATTTGATGAATTTTCTACTTTTTTCTTATTAATTAATTTGGCCATTAATATAGTACAAACCATACTACAAATACTTCCTATAAGCGCTGGAAGTTCTGCTCCTAAATATTTAGCAATAAATATTTGAGGTATTGCAAAAGCTACTCCAGAGACTAAGGTAATACAAAAAACTCCTTTTATTGATTTTAAACCTTTTCCTGTGATAATAACTAGTAAGAATGGTATTAACATAATAAATCCTGCTAACTGTATTGATGTGATATAACTAAGTTTGATAACGTCTAGACCTGTTACAGTAGCTAAAGTTGTTACGGGTATTCCTATTGCTCCAAAAGCTGTTGGTACCGTATTAGAAATTAAGCAGATTACTGCTGCAAATATGGGATTAAATCCAATTGATGCTAATATACTAGCTGGTATAGCAACAGCTGTACCATAACCTGCAACAGCCTCTAAAAATCCTCCAAATCCCCACGCTAAAATTAATACTTGTATTCTCTTGTCTGTTGTAATACTAGATAACATTAATTTCATTGTGTCCATAGTTTTTGTTTTAACGGCTAAGTTATAAGTAAATAATGCAGCTACAATTACTAAAAGTATGGGCCAAAGTGCTATCGCCATACCTTCAACAGATGCTGTTACCCCATCAATAACTGGCATCTTCCAAAATATTATTGCTATTAGCAAACTTAAAAATGCTGTAAATAAACAAGTCTTATGAGCTGGTAGTTTTAATGCTCCTAAAGAAACTATCAACCATATAATAGGAACTAAAGCAATCAAAAATAAAACATATTGATTCATTCAAACTTCCCCCTTGTTATAGTACTGGTCATTCCACTAATGGTCAGTGGTATTACCACTTTTTCTTTTATTGTATTCCTTATTAGAATAAAAAACAAGAATAGTTTGAATATTAACAATATTTCTACTAATAAATATTAATCATTTATATCTATTATTATTTTTTCCACATAATCCATATGATCTTTCATAGCTTTTATAGATAATTCTTCATTTTTATTGATAATTGCATCACAAATTTCCTTATGTTGACACAGCAAAAATTTATCTGCAGAATCTTTTTTAATAATTTCACATCTAGCATCTTCAATAAACTTTTCAAATAACATTGATGATGTAGTAAATAAACATTCTATTAAATAATTTTTACTCATTGATGCCAACTTATTATGAAATTCTTTATCCAATTTAACTAATATTTCATTTCTATTTTCATTTAAAGTTTCTTCTTCCATTTGATTAACTATATTTAAAAGTTCCCTACAATCAATATTTGTAGCTCTATTAGCAGCCAATTTAGAGCTTTCTATTTCTAAAATTTTTCTTAATTCGAAAATATCTTGAGATTTACCATTATTTAATTTAAAAATCATTGATAAAGGCTGTAGTAATGATTTTTCAGGATTAGTACATATAAAATTACCTTCCCCATGTATACTCTCAATTACACCCATTGCTTCTAAAACTCTAATGGCCTCTCTTACAGATGCTCTACTTATATTCATTAGTTCACATAATTCTCTCTCTGATGGTAATTTATCACCCTTTTTTAAGTCTCCTGATAAAATATTTTGTTGTATTTGCTCTATGACCTGCTCATAAACTTTTCTATTTGGTATACTATTGAACATGTTTCTCCCCCTTAATATCTCATAAGTAGATTATATATTACATTCTTATAAATTGTCTAATTTTCTATTTTAAACAACTTTATTGGTAAATTTTCCAAACCAAAAAATAACCCTATTAAGCAAAACTTTTGTTTTAAATACTTAATAAGGCTATATAATATCATTTCATATTAAATTAATTTTCTATAAATGTTTTGTCTTACAACTCCTGCCTCACATATTATTGTATCTGTAAACTTTACACAATTTGTTGTTAAATAAATAAAATTCTACCATCATAACAAGTGGTGTCTCTATAAAATTTTTAGCAAATCTTTATAATTGTATATAATGAATATTTTTATTTATATATATATAAGAATAAATTATATTAATATAGTCTATATATGATTTATCATAATTTTCCCAACTTTGATTTTTTAATGTAAACTGTGATACCTCATTAACTAGTTCTTCTCTTTCAATGTCATTAAAAATATCAATATTAATTATTTGTGAAAATTCAACATTAATGCCATTAATCAAATATAACTTGTACTTTTTCTTATCTATTTCTATCCATAATATAAGTTTAGGATTACTTTTTAAAAGCTCAAATGAATTTTGTTTATGTGAGATACTCCTTATAAGTTCTATATTGTTTTTTATTTCTCTAGCTCTTTCAAAATTTAAGGAGGAGGATGCATCTATCATATCTTCTTCCAATTGTTCTATTAAACTATTATCACCATCAAATGTATCTTGAAGGATATTGTAAATTTTTTCATATTCCGAAGAAGCATCTACTCTGCATGGACCAATACATTTATTTATATTATATCTAATGCATTTTGTTCTTGTATTGCATATGGGTAATTTAAAATAATCAAGTAAAAAATCCCTTAAAGTAAATAATCTTTTATTCATGGAAAACGGACCAAAGTAAATACCTTGCCCCTCCTTCTTATCAACAATATTCATAATATTATGACTGTGTGCATCTAACTTTATATATTTGTATTTTTCATAATTATTCATTAAAGTATTATACATTGGTCTTATATTATGAATATAATCACATTCTAATAATAAGGCATCCAGCTCTGTGTCTGTTGTTATATACTCTACATCATTGATAGATTTCACCATTCTTTCAATTTTACGAGAACGATTAATATGAGCTCTAAAATAGCTCTTAACACGATTTCTTAGATTTATTGATTTTCCCACATATATTATATTGTTATAAATGTCTTTCATTATATAAATACCGGCACATTGTGGTATTTTATCTATTTTATCTTTTAAGTTCATATTATACCTTTCTACAATATATTTTGTCTTTGCCTTATTATATCAATATTAATAAGCATATTACTATCATAAAACCATTTAAACAGTACTTTATTCTTTTTGCAGATTATATTGTTAGTCAATTATACACTCTAATAAATCATCTTTAGTTATTTTATAAAAATAATTTTCTATATCTAATGTATCAAGTAATTTACTTATATCTTCTCTTACATATTTACAATCAATAAATGATTCTTCCAATATGGATATCTCTCCACTTAAAAAGAAATCTCCTTCTATTGTACAGTTTTTAATTATTCCTTTTTTTACATTAAGCTTAAAATCTACACGACCACCATTAAATCTTTTATATCTACTAATATTAAATATTGGATTTTTCCCATAATTCCAATCCCAAGATTCAAATTTTTCTTTTTGTATTTTATTTATAGATTTTATATCCTCTTTAGTTAGCGTATATGTAGTACTATTTTTCAATAAGCTATCTAACATTATATCTCTAAAATTTTCACTAGTAATATTATCTTTCATCACTTCACTAATATTTATTACTCTTTCTCTTACTGATTTTATACCCTTTGCAATAATCTTATCTTCTGCTACAGTTATACTTTCTACCATAGCCTGTATATCTGTATTAAATAATATGGATCCATGATGTAGGATGGCATTATCTTTTCTATATTGTGCATTCCCTGAAAACTTTCTATTTCCTATTAAAAGGTCATTTCTACTATTAAAATGAGCATCCACATCTTGTTTTTGAAGCGCTTCAACAATAGGACCAGTAAATTTATCAAATGAAATTCCTTCTTCTTTGTAGTTTTTTTCTATAAATGTAAATTGCCAAGCGCCCATATCTGTGTATATGGTTCCTCCTCCAGAATTACGTCTAACTACATTTACATTATTTTCTCTCACATATTTTTCGTTAATTTCAGAAAAAGTATTTTGATATCTTCCTACCATTATTGTAGGATTTGTTCTCCAGAATAAAAATATTTCATCATCATCCAAATCCTTTTGTGTAAGTAAATACTCTTCAAGAGCAAAGTTGAAATATGGGCTAGTTGAATTACTATTTATATAAATCATTACTTATCCCCTCTCATTAGCCTTAGTCTGCAATGCGTCTGCCGCTTTATATGAGCTTCTAACAAGCGGACTACTTGCTATAAATCTAAATCCTTTTTCCACTCCAACTTTTCTATATTCTTCAAATTTTGCCAAAGAAACATATTCTTCCACATCCACATGTTTTCTGCTTGGTTGTAAATACTGTCCTATAGTAAAAATATCACATCCAACTGCTAATACATCATCCATTAGCTTATATATTTCTTCATCTTCTTCCCCTAATCCAACCATAATACCTGTTTTAGTTAGTATCTCTGATGATTTTTCTTTTACATATCTTAAAACATATAATGATCTATCATAAATAGCTTCTGGTCTTACTTTTTCATATAGTCTTTCAATAGTTTCCATGTTATGATTTATAACATCTGGTTTAGCTTCTATTATTATATCTAAGTTTTTATCTTCACCTTTTAAATCAGGAATTAATACTTCTACAGTAACTCCTGGATTTAATTTTTTTACTTCTTCAATAGTTTTAGCAAAATGCTTTGCTCCACCATCTTCTAAATCATCTCTCGTAACACTAGTTATTACCACATGCTTTAAGTCTAGTTTTTTTGCTGATTGAGCCACATGTAGTGGTTCTAATGGATCTAAATGTGTAGGAGTTCCATTTGTAACATTACAAAACTTACAGTTTCTAGAACATTGATTACCCATTATCATAAACGTTACTGTTCTTTTTTTATAGCATTCACCCCTATTTGGACAGTTTGCTTCTTTACAAACTGTGTGTAAAGAATCATCCTCCATCATCTTGCCTATGCTACCTACTTCACTATCATAAGTTACTTTAAACCACTCAGGTTTTCTTACTCTTCTTTTTTTATCTCCCATGACTTTCCCCTTTTTTAAAATAATTTATGTAATTTTATTGTAGCATAGGATTTATATTTTTATATTATGTTATTTTAGACTATTTCATATAATATAAATATATTATAATATAGACTTATACAATCAATATCATTTAATTGTATAAATGATATGTTTTATATTTTAATTTTTTATAATGGAGGTTAACTATGGCACTTGGAGCTTTATTTGTATTATTTATAATTTTAACAACTGTAAGTTTATTATCAATTACATTACTTTATACTTTAAAAAATGAGAAACTAAAAAATATGTTTTTTTACTTTTTATGTGGATGGTCCATAATCATTACTAGTCTTAATATTACAGCCCTTCCAAGTAATTATCTAGTATCAAGATTAATTGCAAGTATATTTGGACTACTAGCTGTAATATCAATTATTATTAAGATTAAAAAACCTCATAAAAAAAGTTTAAGCTACTTACTTGCTTCTGCTTCAGCTTTACTAGGATTAGTAGATTTATTTTTCTTTTAAATCTTCTTATATAAAAATAAGTGGAACCCAATATAAAATTAGTTAACCACTTATTTATCTTCTTATTTATGTTGTGCCAATTATTTATTCCTAATAATTAATTTTCATTCATACTTATAACACAACCTTTAAACTCTTTTTTGCTTTCACTCATATTCAAGTTTTTATTCCATCCCATATAAATACTTTTATATTATATATTATCCTTTATTTTAATAGCCGATATTTTATTGGTATTAATCATGTGTGTATTTAAAATTATTGAAATCCTTGCTCCAGCCACAACTAAAGCTGCAAGTACGCTACCTTCACTTGGCTGTGCATAGACTTTTGGTGTATATCCAATCAACCCAGAATATGACTGTATAACATTATCTGACTTATCATCATATGCTATAAAATACTCATCCTTTAAATCTTTTAGATAAACTTCTTCCTTATTAGCTAAACTATGATTCTTAGGAGCTATCAATATATATTCTTCATTTTTTACTAAAGTTGATTCTATTTCTGGATATTTATTTAAATCTTATATCTCACTTAAAGCTGAATCAGCATATTTTAAAAATACCTCTCCAAATTCAGTTATTTTTATATTACATCCTACGCGTTGAAATAATTCAATATCCAACTCTTCCTCTAGTTTAGATATTGCCTTACTTAAATCTGGCTGAGAAACAGATAATATATTAGAAGCTGTCGTAAAATTTTTAGTTTCTGTTATAACTTTAAAATATTCTAATTATTTTAAGTTCATTTCCTTCTCCTGTCTTTCCACAAATATATAGCTTTTAGTTATATATCTATGAATATTTTAAATTAGACATATACACTTATATAGTGTTATAATCTCATAATTCCGCAATTTCATAATAATTAACCAAAAAAAATTGTAAATTTTATACATATAAATGTCAATTTATTTTAGGAGGTATTTTAATGAGTAATATGTTTAATAGACCAGTAGATGAATTAATAAAAATTAGAAATTCTGTTAGAAACTATGATAATTCACCTCTATCTGAAGAAATAATAAATAAAATTGAAAACTTCATTAGCAAGGTGGAAAATACTTTTAATCAAAAAATAAGAATTAAATTAATAAGGAAAGATAATTCAAATAAAGAATTAAAACTTGGAACTTATGGCGTGATAAAAGGTGCTAATTATTTCTTAACAGCTGTTTGTGAAAAGGATGATTTATCTTTAATTGCCTTAGGATACGCTTTAGAAAAAGTTATATTATACTGCACTTCTCTAGAACTAGGTACCGTATGGCTTGGTGGTACTTTTAATAAAGGTGAGTTTGCCAAAGCTATGAGTTTAAATGAAAAAGAAATTTTACCAATTGTTTCACCAGTAGGATATGAAGGTGGTAAAAAATCACTTATAGCTACTTTATTTGGTGATAATAGTAAAAAGCGTAAAGATTTTTCAGAAATATGTTTTTATAAAAACTTTAATACACCACTTACAAATAGTAATGCAGGTAAATATTTTGAACCACTTGAAATGTTGCGTTTTGCACCATCAGCTATTAATAAACAACCTTGGAGAATCTTAAAATATGATGATAATATACACTTCTATCTAAGTAGTGCTAAAGAATTAAATAAAATAGACATAGGTATAGGCCTTTGTCATTTTCACTTATCTGCTATGGATAAAAATATAAGTGGTGAATTTACATCACTTAGTTCTATAAAAGATCAAGATAGTAAATTTACTTATGTTATATCTTGGATAAATAGTAAATAAAACTAAAGGATGCTATTAAAATGTTTAAATTAAACAAAGAAAAATGTATAGCCTGTACACAATGTATAAAAGATTTCCCAACTTCTACTATCTCACTAAAACAAGACAACGCTGAGATAAATAATGAAAACTGTATAAAATGTGGACACTGTATTGCCATATGTCCAGTGGATGCTGCATCAACTGATGATTATAATATGGATGAAGTAATCCCTTATGATAAGAATAGTTTTTCAGTAGAAGCAGATAATCTTTTAAACTTTATAAAATATAGAAGAAGCGTTAGAAAATTTAAAAATAAAGAAATAGAAAAAGAAAAAATCTTAAAAATAATAGATGCTGGTAGATATACTCAAACTTCAACAAATAGTCAGGATGTATCTTATACAGTAGTTACTGATAAACTTGGTGAATTAAGAGACTTAGCTTATGAAAGTTTAAGAAAAAAAGGTGAAGCTATTTTATCAAACTTAACGCCTGAAACTTCTCATTTAGAAAGATATGATAGAATGTGGATTTACTCCTATGAGATGTATAAAAAGATCCGAAAAAAAATGGTAAATTATTCTTCAATGCCCCTCTTGCAATATTTATAACTACACCTAATCCTATAAATGGCGGTTTAGCTTCTTCAAACATGGAACTTTTTTAGTGGATTTTTATTGATATCATCTCAAGATAACAAAGAAATTTTAGATTTACTTTGTATAAAAGATAGCAAGTTGTTATCTTCATGTCTAGTGATTGGTTATCCTGATGTAAAATACCAAAGAACTGTTCCTAGAAAAGATGCCCTTATAAACTGAATTTGACAAAATATGTTTTTATTATAAATGAATATTGTATACTTACACTAATATTGATGATTATTATCTCTTATTGTGTAACAATAAGAGATAATACAGTTATTATTAAAAAGGGGGCTGAATTATGAAAAAATATGTTTGTGATGCTTGTGGCTATATTTATGATCCAGAAGTTGGAGATCCTGATAACGGAATAGCTCCAGGTACTTCTTTTGAAGATTTGCCTGATGATTGGTTATGTCCTTTATGTTCAGTAGGTAAAGACGAGTTTTCTGAAACTGAATAATTAAATTCTACTTCAGGCAAGGGGGAATCATTTTTCCCCCTTGCTTAATATAATTCCTATATTTCATCAAGATTATTTTATTTTTAAATATACATATTAAAAAATAAAATTCATTTAAATTCATCTACTTAGTATAATAAGCAATACCAATACTACCAGGTCCCACATGTAGACCAATAACCGGGCCTATAGACTGAATTCCAACTTTCTGCCCTAACTTGTTCTCCAAAGCTTTCGCTAGCTTCATCCCTTCTTCTTCACAATTAATATGGTGTACAATAACATCGCCTAATCCCTTTAACTCTATTTCATTTAAAACAGTTCCTACTATCTCATCTACAGCTTTTTTTCTAGTCCTAACCTTCTTAAATATAGAGGTTTCACCATCTACAACTGTAAGTATGGGCTTTATTTGAAATAAATTACCAAATAGTGCCGCTGCACCACCTATTCTTCCACCTTTTTTTAGATACTCTAAGGTTTCTGGTGTAAATAAAAATCTACTATGATCTAGTACATATTGAGCCAACGCTACTACTTCCTCCATACTTTTCCCCTCTTTTGCTGCTTCTCCTGCTTTAATTGCAGCAAATCCCATTTGCATACAATTAGTCTTCGAATCAAGGATTTCTATATTGGCTTTTGGATAATCTTCTAATATCATATTTTTTATCATATTTGCATTGGAATATGTTCCACTCATTTTTGATGATAAAAATATACCTACTATGGAATCTCCATTTGCTATTATGTCTTTAAATATACTCAGCATTTCTTCTGGTATTGGCTGAGATGATTTTGGAATTTCACTGGATTTGCTCATATCTTCATAAAAATTTTTATTATCTATATCAACTTCACGTCTGCTTTCTCCATCCATAACAACATTTAAAGATGCTATTTTTATATCATATTTATTTACATATTCTTTTGGTATATATGATGTGCTATCTGTAACTATTTTTATAGCCATATACTTCACTTCCTTTTATGTATTAGATTTATATGTAATATATATTATTATAAACCATTTTTTAACTAACAATAATATATATTACATAAAATAATATAATATATTTTTTTTAAATATATAAATATAATAAAACCATATTGACTATATAATCAATATGGTTTTCTATATTATCGATTTTATTAATCTCCCACACCGAAGTCTGTATTATTAAACAATACTTCAATCTTTGGATTATCTATTAAAAACTTATACTTTTCTTCAAACCAATCTACAAGCTCTTGATCTCTCTTAACTTCTGATGTATTATCAATAAAGACATTTATAGTAGCATGGTCAAAGTTATTAAGAACTATTTCCATATCTCTATCTATCATTTCTTTAGTTTGACCTTTAATTCCCACCATAATGCAAGGTGAATCAAAGTATTCTTTCAATTCTTCCACACTTTCAAACTTAGCATTTTTGTTAAGATATCCATTTCTAAAGTCATAGTCAAAAGTCTCCACACCTATTTTAAATGTTATAGGTATTTCAAAGAAATCTCTCATTTCTTGAATTTTCTTTTTATAAACCCAGTGACTTTCTAAGAATAGTTTTTCTATTTTCTTTTCCTTGATTATTTCTTTTATTTTCAATAAAGTGGCCTTAGGAATTTCAAAACAACTACCTGAGTTTATAACTTCCAATACTTTGTATTTTCCAGTTATGTTATCTAACACCTCAAAGTTTAATTTGTTTATTTCTTCCTCATCTTTTGAATTGTCTAATATATAATCACAAAAACTACATTTGCCCCATTTACATGGAAAAGCTTTAAGTAGTACTATTTCACGCTGGTTTTTGTTTGTTACTTCACTATATCTATCCATGTTGTTTATTCACCTTCTGTTTAAATGATAATTTGTAACTTTTAGGAAGTGCCGCCACACCTAAAGCTACTAAAACTACAGCCAAAAATTTATCTGCATAATCTGTACACACTTGAGTAATAAATACACTAACTACCATTGGCACATTGAAATGACTTAATATTTGTACTATATAAGAGGAACCTGAAGATGTCACACCTCCAAATAAAAATGCTGCTATTATGGCACTTATAATACTTGTCGGTATGGTAAATATAAATACTCCCAATGGTGTTTTCTTACCTTTTAATAATCCTTTTTTATACATTAATCCTGCAAGAAGTCCTGTACTTATTTGTACTGGTGCAAAATACAATGAATATGGATCAAAAGTCATCCCACTTACTAAACTACCACATACTCCAGTCATTACTGCAAATTTAGGTCCTAATAAACAAGCAACTAATATGGTTCCTATAGAGTCCAAATAAATAGGCAGTCTAAGTGTTAAAGCTATTAATGCTCCTATTATATTTAAAGAAATTCCCATTGCCATTAAAGTTAAATTTCTTGTACTCATACTCTTATTCATTTATATTACCCCCTCAATTGTATCTATTTCATTTTCATATCCATTAAATATTCTTTTTAAGAACATTTTCATAAAAGCTTTTTCATCCACCTCAGTTAAAACATGAGCGTTTGGTTTATTTTTGTAGAAGTTGAATGAATCTATTATGGATTGCCCCATAGCAACTCCATCATGTACTACTTCTACATAAGAATCAAAGCCTTTACATAAATTTCTATCAATGAAATATGCCACTGCAAGAGGATCATTTATTACACATCCTATGATGTGTTCCTGTTCCCAATGGAAATCTATATAAAATCTCGTTATTTCTGTTATAAATTTTGATTTTTCTTTATCAAGTCTATTAATAAACTCAATAATATTTGGTGTTAATACTATTTTCCTAGTTACATCTAGGCCTATCATATGAATTTTTTTAGGTAAGTTTTGGTAAACATAATCAGCTCCTTCAGGATCTACCCAATAATTAAACTCTGCCACTGGTGAACAGTTTCCATGTATTCTAAAGGCTCCACCCATAGATACAAATTCATCTAAATTATTGAATGCTTTTTTATCCTTCATTAAAGCTTTTGCAATATTCGTCATTGGACCCAGAGCTATTATAGATACTTTTTCATTATTTTTTAATGTATCAATAATAAAGTCTACTCCATCTTCTAATATTTCTTTATTTACATCTTCATAGAAATTTTCTCCTATACCATCTTCGCCATGAGTATCTTGTGCTGTTACAAGTTCTCTTTTTAGTGGTAATTTTTCGCCCACATAAACTGGTATATCTAGTCTTTCACATATTTGAAGTGCTTTTAGAGCGTTCTTTGCTCCAAGATCTGCTGGTACATTACCACTACAGATTGTAAGTCCTAATACTTCTAATTCTTTAGAATTTAATGCTAGAAGTATTGCCAGGCAATCATCTATACCTGGATCACAGTCAATTATTACTTTTCTTTTTTCCATATTTATCTCCTCCTAATCTTTCTAAAGGAGATCCTATACGCTTTTTTGCACAAAAAAAGCCGTATCTAAGGATTAACTTAAATACTGCCACTAAATAAGCTAACCTAGTTTTTTATACTTGGAGGATCTCGAACAAGTCCTAGATGTAAAATACAACCTAGTATTTTCAATAATTTGAATAAAATATAATTATAACTGTATAGTTCCTTAATATTATATTTTAATATGGACAATATTATAACATAAAAAAAGAAAGGGATAAACCCCTTCTCTTATTTATGGTAAATTTAGTTATTCTAAGCAACAGATTTACCTACAGTGAAGCAAAGGTGCATTGTTGGCGCCATAAACAACAAGTTATTTATTTTAAGCAACGGATTTGCCTGAGTGAAACGAAGGCATATCGTTGGCGCCATAGTCAATTGCATAGCAATTGACTATTTTAGGTTAGCCGGTCCAAATCCTAGTGGTAATATTTCTTCTAATGTATACTCTATATAATCATCAAGATTATTTCTATCTTTTGCTAAGTAAATTTTAAACTCTTTTGGATTACAAAACTCCATCATTACTTGTCTACATACTCCACATGGTGAGCAAAATTCCCCCACTTCACCTTCTTTATTTCCTACTATGGCAATCGCATCAAACTCTTTTTGTCCTTCTGATACTGCTTTAAAAAAGGCTGTTCTTTCGGCACAATTTGTCGGAGTATATGATGCATTTTCAATATTACATCCTTGATATATTTTACCATTCTTACCAAGTAAAGCTGCTCCAACATTGAAATGAGAGTACGGTGTGTAACAATTATCCTGTGCTTCAAATGCATTTTTTATTAGTAATTGTATATTATTCATAAGTTTTAATATCCTTTCCATTTTAATCCTTTAATTAATTTGTTATGTACATAGATACAAACATATAAAGGATAATTATTATAACATCTAGAAATAAAAAAGTATACATTTTTTGAAATTTTTTATGATTTTTATCTACTAATTATAATATATAAAATACATATAATTTATACGATTAATTTTATAATTTTATCAATCTTCTTGCCAAGACCATCCCAAGTTTTATTTTCCATATTAATATTAGGTCTTTTTTTATCTTCATTAATTTCATTTATAAATTTTTCCATACACTTAGCAATATTTTCTTCAAACTTAGGTAAATCTTCCTTTAATGGAGTTGTAAAATTTATCATCCTTGGCATCTTTAAATACAAAATATTATGAGAATTATTTATATCCTCTCCTATAAAATCTTCCAGCCCATTAATTTTACTAACTATTACTCTACATCCACATGATAAAGCCTCTAGTACAACTACAGGCAACCCTTCATAAAATGATGGTAATACAAAAATATGACTTTTGTTAAATAACTCTGACAAGTCTTCATGATTTAATTTACCATGAAAATTAACTCTATATTTAGATTTTTTTGATATTTCTATTATTTCATTAATCTTTTCTTGATCACTTCCACTACCCGCTATATTTACAATAATATCTTCTGCATTGCAATCTAAAATATTAAGACTATTTAGCAATGACTTTATACCCTTGCTTTCACAAATTTTGCCCGCATATGTTATATTAATTTCTTTCTCTTTTTTATAATTTTTGTTATAAAATACCTTATTGTCATAGCCACTGCCTATAATACTAACTTTATCATTCTTAACCTTGAAAATTTTTATTATTTCTTCTTTTTGTTCATTGTGTAATGCAAAAATATGATCTAATTTATTTATATTTAAAATTATATAATTATGATTTAAATCTATATTTTTTAATTGTCTAAGACAGGTCCCATGACAAATAGCAACTACTTTAATATCTTTCACTCTTTCCCTTGCAACACTTGTAATTAAATATAAATGATTGCATATAATAATATCTGGTTTAAAGTCCTTTATTGCCATATCTAAAATATAGGTAAATTCTCCCTTAATTTTATTTATCATATCTTCAGTAAGATCTTTATATTTTGTACTTTCATAAGGCATAATATCACTCATACCCACGACCGGAAAAGGTAGTCTTTCACTATTATAAATCATAGGATAAAACTTTACCTTTTTATTTGAGTAATTCTTTTCATCATTAATATCTATACCTGCAATTACCCCTTGTTTATGTCCCAACTTATGCAAACTTTCAATTACTCCACTCATATACACCCCACTGCCTGTGCTATTTGGTTTTTGAGCTGTAATGTGCAATATCCTCATATAATCCATCCTTTTATTTTTTTATGATATGTAAATAGATACAAGATGAATCATCGCTTTCTTTGAATCTTGGAAATATCTTACCCTTTTTATCTTCTTTTTCTAATTCCCTTGTTTTCTCTTTAATATACTCAATCCCTTTATATTGTCCTATTTCCATAACTTCATCTTCTGTAAAAATATTATACCTATCCCAAGCACATGAAAATCCATCACTACTCATCATGATTTTAAGCTCATTTTCTATATTTATATAACCATGTATGGATTTTTCTACTGCCTCTTTATTAAACTCTAATATCCAGTATCCTTCCTCACTATTTTTCTTAAGCCTATTTTCTATTATAAGAGGAAGCAATATATTCTTTTTTTCTACTAAACTTAACTTTTCTATTTTATTAAGCTCACTCATTCTTATCAATACTTCTTCATCAAATTGGCAAACACGTTCATCTTTAATTATAGTATTTTTCTTTAAGTCATTTAATAATAAAGTACAATCTCCAAGAAGGAAATACTCTAGTTTATCTTCATAAAGCTTTATTATTATTGCAGAAGCTGAAGGTGTATCTAGTTCTTCAATTTTTAATCCATTTAGCTTTAATAAATATTCTTTTTTTATATCTTCCAATCCGTCTAATACAATTTTTTTTAAAGATGTATTTTTACTTATGTTTTCTTCTAAGTATTTATTCCACCAAGATACATACCACTTGGCATCACTTTCTTTAGATATTAAGTTTTTATTATTTAGTCCTGTTGCTCCATCTAATACCCATGCGCCTTTTTTACATATTCCCACCATATCTTCATTGTAACTTTCACTACCCTTTTCACAAAGTAGTTTAAACTCTTTGATATCTATTTCCATAGTACCCTCCAAATTAAGATATAAATATTTATCTGTAAATATTATTGTATAGTAAAGATAAATTATTACAACTATTTCCTATTAATTATAATTATTCAATATCAAAAAAGCCGTATCACAAATTTAGTGATACAGCTTTTTATTACATAGATTCTATAATTTTATTTTTCAGTGTGAAAGTTATGCTTGTACCCACTCCTTTTTCACTATCTATTATCATTTTTCCTCCATGTAATTTTACTATTTCATTACTTATGGCAAGACCAAGGCCACTGCCCGATTTATTGTAATCTTCTTGGAAGAACTTATCTAGAACTTTAGTTAAGTTTTCTTTTTTAATACCAACTCCATTATCCGTAACAGTAAATGTAGTGAATTCCTCACCTTGAGAAACTATTACAACTACATATCCACCTTCTGCAGTAAACTTTATTGCATTTTGGACTAAGTTAATTAAAACTTGTCTAAGTCTATTTTTATCACCTTGAATATCAAAAATTTCTTTTGTTTTAAATTCTGTAAGAAGTGTAATATTTTTTTCATTTGCCTTAACCGCCAACTGAGTTACTACACCCTTTGCCAGTCTAGTTACATCTACCATATCAATTTGTAATCTAATTCTATCTGATGATAAACGAGAAAAATCTAGTAAGTCCTCTACTAAAGATATCATTCTTTCTGTTTCATCTTGTATTATTCCAAGACCTAAGTCTAGCTCTTCTTTACCTATACCCTCATAAGCTAAAGTCTCACTCCATCCTTTTATAGATGTTAAAGGAGTTCTAAGTTCATGTGATACAGAAGATATAAACTCTTCTTTTAATTTTCTACTCTTATCTATTTCCACTGCCATATGCTCAAAAGTTTTCACAAGGTCTGCTATTTCATCATTGTGTAATTGCTCTTTTTTCAATTTAATATTGTAATTTCCTTGAGCTAATTCGTTAGCAAACTGTTTTAAGTTTTTAAGTGGTTTAATTAAAGATTCTGCAAATCTTAAACTAAGTAAAAGAGCAATAATTAGAATAATTACACCTGCAACAATAAAGAAGAAAACAAGTTTAATTATGGTATTATCAATTTGTCTTAAAGATAAGCTATATCTAACTACACCTTCAATTTGATTATTTACTTTAAGAGGTACTGATATACTCATAACATGTTCGTTTGTTCCCACAATATTATAAGTATACGGCGTTAAATTACTACTACCTCTTAAAGCCTTATTTACATCTTCATATTCATATTTTTTATTGGTTTTTATTCCATATTTGTCTAATATTAAGTTTTTATTTTTATCTATAAATTCAATAGAAAAATTTGTATTACTATTTACTTTTCCTTTTTCAAAAATATTTGAAACTTTATTTTCAAAACTAGTAGACTCCATTCCCACACCATCATATATATCAATAGTATAGTTTGCTTGAGAAATTAAAGACTGTTTAGCTGAGTTATAATAATAGTTTTGAAGATAAAACATAAATAGTCCTTCAAATAATGCTACTGTTATAATTATCATTATAAAATAATACTTTATGACTCTTTTTCTCAGACCTTCTAAATGTAGCACCTATTATTCATCCTTTCTAAAACAATATCCATAGCCCCAAACAGTTTGGATGTACTTAGGTTTTGATGGATCATCTTCAATTTTATTTCTTATTCTTCTTATATTAACATCTACAATTTTAAAATCATATAAATAATTACTTCCCCATACTTCATTTAAAATTTGATCTCTACTTAATGACTTTTTAGCATTTACCATTAAATACTTAACTATGGAGAACTCCGTAGGTGTTAATTCTATTTCTAATCCACTCTTGTATAATTTTCTTTTATCTATATTTAATACAAAAGGATCAGATATTATTTCATTACTCTTAAATTTATTTTCATCTTTTTTGACTCTTCTTATGAGAGCTGAAACTCTAACTAATAATTCTTTTATACTAAATGGTTTCACAATATAGTCATCTGCACCAGATATAAACCCTTCTAGTTTATCTTCTTCTTGGCCTTTAGCCGTAAGCATTATAACTCCAATTTGATCAAATTGTTGTCTAATAAATTTACATATTTCTATACCACTCATATCAGGTAACATCACATCAAGTAATGCTATTGATATATCCGGATGATTTGAGAGTTGCTCTATAGCTTCTGATCCACTTCCTGCTTCTATTATTTCATATCCTTCTCTTTTTAAATTTATACTTACAAAGCTTCTTATACCTATCTCATCTTCTAAGACTAATATTTTTTCCTTCATTTTTTAATAATTCCTCCCAAAATTTCAATTTCTATTTATAAATTATAGAAAAATATTCCTTCATATTTTCCAATGTTAAGTCGTATTTTTCAAAAGCATCTTTATTTTTAACTACTAATTGATAATAATTATTGTCTGTTTCAGCCAATATAGTGTCCATTTTAGGACTTGCTTTAGTGTCTTCAACTAAGTTTTTAGGAGATATACCTATTTGGAATAATTCCAATGGTTCTTTACTACTCTTATCATAGTAGTAAAACACATAATACGGTGTATCACCTACTATATTCTTTTGAATATATAATTTATTTGCAAGATTATCTGGTACTAAAAATTTAAAATTATTCTTATAGTTATAATAAACTTGACTTATAAATATTGTATCTGCATCTTTGCCAGTTTTATTATTCCACTTTCTCCAGCTTATAAGAGCTGATGGTTTACTATTTGATGTGAAGGTTTCAATCATATTATTATTTAATACAGGTATATCTATAATACCATCACTATTTGCATCTTTCACTGGTACATAATAAGAGTTTAATATGAGTTTATCATCATCAAATACTTTTTTTAGTTTATTATCTTTTATAAATAATATTTGTGTACCATAACCATTCTCTTTTAAAGTAGGTATACTTAGTATTATGCCTTTTTTATTATTGTAGACCTTTCCAATTACTAAATATAAATCATTTAGATTTTTTACATTTGGTATTTTAATGGTATTAGTTGTTGATAATTCATTATCCTTTGAATAATTCAACATAGTTACATACATTTCACCATTACTACTATCATAATTCATCATTAAAATATCTAGCTTTAGATCATTATCAATAAATCCTACTTTTATTTTCATTTGAGTATATTTTTTATAGTCTTTTATCCAAGTTGGCTTTACTTTAGATATTTTTTTAACTTTATTATCCTTTATACTATATACATTCATAGTGATTACTGACTTATTATTTATAAGTAATATGACTTCATCATTTCCATCATTATTCAAATCATAAAAGTTTGCATATTCTATTTCTTCACCTTCTTCAAGATAACTATCCTCTAGAGTATACCCTTCATCATTTTTAGAAACGAGTACAAAACCAACCTTATTTATTTTTAAATTCACATCTTGCCTTTTTTGAAATGCAATTATATTTGAGTCTACTTCATTTATTTGTCCAACCTCACTAGAATTATCCGGCAAGACTAATGTGGTTCCATCTAAAGATTTGTTTATGAAAGTATATAATTCACTATTTCCTTTATCATATACAATATTATCATCAAGTAGATTTTCAGGTAAATCACTACTTGTATCGCAGCCTGTTGTCATTATACACATAACAAATACTAAAGCTGCTACTTTTAGTAACTTCATATATTCCCTCCTATTTATATTTGTCAGCAAAAAAGTTCTTAAAATTATTTATCCTTTTTTCTTCTTGTTTTACTTTTTCTTCACACAAACTCAACCTCCCCAGTCTATCAGCCAGTGAGAGTAAGCTTATTTCTTTATAATCAGAATCATTAATAATTTCTTTTTCTCTAAAATATGGTAATTTTTTATCATAGAATAATGGTTGCATATGATACTTTACTAATATACATACTTCATTTATAAATTTTTCATCTTCTGTCACTTGATGCAAAAATTGTCTAGATAATATTTCTCCTTGTAAATCATGTCCATAAGCAGTTATTCTGCCTTTTCTTTTTTTTGTTGTTGTCAATTTACCTAGATCATGTAAAAAAGCAGCCCACATAAATACTCTTTTATCTTTAGATTGTTCTTTATACTCACATGCTTTATCAATTACTAATAGTGTATGGTTTAACACGTTTCCTTCAGGATGATGAACTAAGTTTTGTTCTATATCTTCCAAATTTTTAACCTTAATAAAGGGCTTTTGATTAAACTCTCCTTCATTAATTAATTTTCTAATTTCAACAGATGGTTTATCACTATTTAGTAATATGTCATCTACTTTTAAAAATAGTTCTTTACAAGTCATACTAATCACTCTTTCTATTTTATTATACATGAAATTTTCCAAAATAAAAGATTACTTCCTTAAGTAAATCTTATTATATTCTAACATAATATTATTGTTTTATTTATACTTTATATTATTGTTTTATTTATACTTTCTTTTTTTCTTAAGATTTCTTATTATTATTATGTATTTATCTCAAAAAAATATAAAGCTAAATCCAAAGATATATAATAAAAATTCGCTTCGCTCATATCGCCAACGAGATGCCTTCGCTGCCGCTTAAGTCAACTCTATTGCTCAAGTCACAAAGTTGGGAATCATATAAAAATATATCTTTAAGATTTAGCTTTTATAGTCTTTTTATTTAATTTTTTGGAAACTTATCATCTGACCAAATTATATCGTCAAATTTATGTTCGCTTAAATTTTCTTCCTCAGCTTCTACTTGATGATTTTCATCAATAAATTCTTCCTCAGCTTCTATATTTCTAAAAACGCTACCTTCTACAATATCTTCTTCTTCACTTACATCTTCCACTTCTTCAAGCTCTACATCTTCTACGGATTTAGTTTTTAATTCATCTTCTTTTCTTGATTTCTTATTAGATGTTTTTTTGCTCTTATCTTCCTTAGTAGGTTTACTTTCTTTTTTTGATGTCTTCTTACTTGATTTTTTTGCACTTTCTTCACTTGGTGAATTTTGAGATTTCTTTTTTGATGCTTTTTTTGATCCTTTTTCACTCTTCTTAGTTTTTGCTGATTTTTTCGATTTTTTTGATTTATTATCCTTAGGTTGGGCTTCAACTTCTGGTGTATCTTTTTTACGTTCCACCTCTATAATTTCTTTTGGCTCATCATTTTCACTTTTATGTTTTTTATTTGAAGTTTTTCTTTTTTGATTTTTATCCTCATCAGAAGTAGATTTTTTCTTAGTTCCTAAATTAAAATTAATTGTTTTCTTTTTCTTTCTCTTTCTTATTGTTTCTTCTTGTACATGCTCTTCACTATTAGATTTATTATCATCTACTAAATCATTTAATATTACTTCATTGTAATCTTCTACATATGAAGAAGTTTTTTTAGTATTTTTATGTTCTTTGTGTTTTGCATTTCTTCTCAGGTTATTTTTTGTTTTAAACAAATTTACACCCCCTTAAACCTACTTATATAATATATATTCAGTTTAAGGGAATATATTTACTTTTTATAAATTATTTATTATTTTTAGGTGGCCTTGGTCCTATATATTGATATAAATTACTTTTTAACATACCATTATATAACTTTCTTCTTCTGCTTGCTTCTCCACCAAATTCATTTTCAAAATCTTCATACGAAGTTATAAGATAATATGACCAGTTTTTAAGTTTTCTAAATGTATATCCCAGTTGTTTATAGAGCATTTTAACTGTATCCGTATCTTCTAACCTTTCTCCATAAGGAGGGTTTGTTACTATAAATCCATACTCTTCGTCACTAGAAAACTCAGTGGCATCACCATATTTAAATTCTATATAATCTGCCACACCTGCTATTTCTGCATTTTCTCTAGCTATTTCTAATGCTTCTTCATCTATATCATATCCGTAAATTTTAAACTCTATATCTTCATCTACCTTTGCATAAGCTTCTCTTCTTACATCCCACCAGATTTTTTTGTCCATAGTTCTCCAAGACTCAGAAATAAATTCTCTGTTAATTCCTGGAGCCATATTTATTCCCTTCATAGCTGCTTCTATTAAAAGTGTTCCAGAACCACACATTGGATCAACTAAGGTTCTTCCTGGTCTCCAAGGAACAAGTTCCATTATGGCTGCAGCTAAAGTTTCTCTAATTGGTGCTTTGTTAGCTCTTTCTCTATATCCTCTTTTGTGAAGAGCAGTTCCAGATGTATCTATTGTTAAAGTTACCTTGTCTTTATGTATAAATACATATATAGGGTATTTTTCTTTATCTTCTTTTAATAATCCTGTTTCTAAGTAGCTTTTCTTTAAACTTTCAACTACAGCTTTTTTAACTATAGATTGTATATCGGGAGTTGAATATAATTTTGATTTTATTGAAGATGCCTTTGATATTGGAAACTGCGCCCCAAAAGGTATATATTTTGCCCAGTTTATTCTCTTTGTTCCTTCAAATAACTCGTCAAAACTTCTAGCTTCAAATTCTGCCACCTTAAGATGAACTCTTTCAGCGCATCTTAAGTAAATATTTGATTTTGCTATACCTGTTTCATCAGTTTTATATGTAACCCTTCCATCTTCCGTTTTAATTATTTCAAATCCTAAGTTTTGTATTTCTCTACTTAACATTTTTTCCACACCAAAAAAACATGGTGCTACTAAAGTATATTCTTTTTTCATTTGTTCCTCCTGTTATTAGTTCATACTTCCCATTTTGTAACCATTTAAGTCTAAAGTAACGTATTTAAAACCTATTTCTTTAAATTTTAGATTTATTTTATTTATCATTTCATCATCATAAAACTTACAAATTTCTTTTTTGTCCACTTCTATTCTTGCCATGTTATCATGAACTCTTACCCTGTACTGACTGAAATTATTATCTTGTAAGAAATTTTCTCCTTCTTCAATCATTCTAAGTTTTTCTTTAGTTATTTTATCGCCTACTGGTATTCTAGTGGCTAAACAAGAAAAAGAAGGTTTTTTATATGTAGAAATATTTAATTCTTTTGATAATATTCTGATATCATCTTTTGTTAATCCAGCATTTTTTAGGGGACTTACAATATTCAGTTCTTCTAAAACCTTTAGTCCAGGCCTATAATCATCTAAGTCACTTAAATTAGTTCCATCAAGTATATATTTAATATTATGTTCACTTGCTATTTCTTTTATTTTACTAAATATAAATTTCTTACAATGATAACATCTAAGAGGTCCATTTTCTATAAACTCCTGCAAATATAAATTATCAATATTACATAGAATATGATTAACATCATATTCTTTTGCATAATTTTGAGCTTCTTCAATTTCTCTGCTTGAATGCATCATGGCACTAATAGTTATAGCTACAACATTTTCTTCTAGAGTGTCTTTTGCAACTTTTAATAAAAAATTACTATCTACTCCTCCTGAATATGCTATTGCTACCTTTTTCATTTCTTTCAAATCTTTGATTAATACATTTAATTTATTATTTAATATTTTATCCATTTATTCCCCACCCACTTAAAATAATTTATCTACTCTAGTATATATAAACATTTTTAATAAATCAAATTTAAAATAAGTAAGTCAAGTTTTTAATTTAATAAATAATTAATACTATAAGTTTTATTATTGTCTTTATATACTCTTGTAACTCTTCTATTAATCATACATAAAACTTCATAATTAATAGTATCATTTCTTTTCGCATTTTCTTCTACGCTAATCTCTCTTATATCATTGTCCATAATTATAACTTCATCACCTATTTCTATATTCATGGATAAAGGAGCTTTCACCATACATTGGTCCATACACACTCTCCCCACAACCTCCAATATTTCTCCTTTTATAAAAACTTTAGGATTATGTTGAATTCTATTAAATCCATCTGCGTATCCTATAGAGATTGTGACAATCTTACACTTTTCACTTGTTTTATAAACATGACCATAGCTAATACCCACATTTTCATCTAACACTTTTACATTGGTAACAGATGACTTTAGTTTCAAACAAGGCTTTAATCTTATTTCTTTATTAACTTCATCTGAAGGATAATATCCATATAATATGATACCTACTCTTACCATATTAAATAGATCTTCATTTAAATCTATGGTTGCTGCACTATTAGCCACATGTTTTATAGGTATATCTATATGTAGATTATTTAGCTTTTCAATTACTTTTTTATATTTATTTAATTGAATTAAAGTAGTTGTCTTATCTTCTTCATCTGCCTTTGCAAAATGAGTAAAGATCCCTTCTATATATATGTTTTCTAGCTTATTTATTTCTTCAATTGGTTCTATAGACTCCTCTGCTAAGAATCCAAGTCTACTCATTCCTGTATCAATCTTTATGTGTATTTTAGCTATTTTATTTGCTTGTTTAGCTATTTCATCTACCTTTTTAGCGTATTCCAAATTATATACTGTAATAGAAATTTCTTTCTCTATGGCATCTTTTATCATAGATATATCTGTATATCCTAAACATAAAATAGGTAATCTAATATTATTATTTCTAAGTTCTAATCCTTCTTCCACTCTAGCAACTGCAAAAAAATCTATATTCTTATCTTCTAAGTATTTTGAAATTTCAACTGCTCCACAGCCATAGGCATTGGCTTTTACCACACAACATACTTTTATTTTTTCTTTCAAACTATTTTTTATTTCATTTAAATTATCACCTATATTATTTAAGTTAATTTCAGCCCAAACTCCTGATTTGATTATCATCTTTACCTCCTCAAGTCTTTTTACATAATTTTATTATATAATCACAATTTTTTTTTTACAATAAATATAATATGTATGCACATTCTATAATAATATTTAAATCTATATTTAAATATTACCCAAGTACTTATTATTATATAAATACATAAAATAAATCCTTTTACAAATATTAAGTATAGCGAAAATAAAACACCCTCTTGTTATTACATTTTTTTACATAATAAAAAATTTATAGCCACTTAAAAAAATTTTTATTATATGTAAAAAAAAAGTATTGTTATCTTAGTTATAAAATTATATAATAAGAAAGTATTATTTACGGATAAGCTTTTCAAGAAAAAGCAAAAATAATCAACTTACTTAAAAATTAATATTGGAAAGGAAATCGTAATTATGAGTCAAAAATTACAAAAAAACTTAGGACTTGCTGCTGCATTATCTACAGTTATAGGTATGGTAATCGGTGGTGGAGTATTCTTTAAACCACAAGCGGTTTATACATTAACAGGAGGAGCACCAGGTCTTGGTATTTTAGCTTGGGTTATTGCTGGTATACTTACAATAACTGCTGGTTTAACTGCTGCAGAAGTTTCAGCTGCAATACCTAAAACTGGCGGTATGATGGTTTACATTGAAGAAATATACGGAAAAAAATTAGGAATGTTAACAGGTTGGATGCAATCAGTTTTATTCTTCCCTGCAACAATAGCTGCAATAGCTGTTATGTTTGGTAACCAAACTGTTTTATTACTTGGTTTAAACGAAAACCTTATTATACCAATAACTATTTGTACAGTATTATTCATAAGTGTTTTAAATACTTTTGGTTCTAAAACTTCAGGTATAATACAAACTGTAGCTACAGTTGCTAAATTAGTTCCACTAGTTATAATAATAGTATTTGGTTTCATTAAAGGAAGTGGAGCTAACCCAATAACTACTCCAATAGTTGCTGAAGGTTTATCTCCAATGTCTGTAATCGGACAAGTTTTAATAGCAATATTATTTGCTTATGATGGATGGATTAATGTTGGTGCCATAGCTGGTGAAATGAAAAATCCAGGAAAAGATTTACCAAAGGCAATAGTTGGTGGTTTATCAATAACTATGGCTGTTTATATAGCAATAAACTTAGCTTATTTATGGGTATTACCAGCTAACGAAATAGCTCAATTTGCTAACCCAGCTTCTGCTGTTGCAACTGTAATATTTGGTGATATGGGTGGTAAAGTTGTTACTGTAGGTATATTAATATCAGTATTCGGATGTATAAATGGTTATTTATTGACTGGACCAAGAGTTTTATATACTTTAGGACAACAAAAATCTATACCAGGATACAAAACAGTAGGTGCTTTAAATAGAAATGATGTTCCTGCTAATGCTACATTAATAATGGGTGTATTATCTTCATTATATGCATTATCTGGACAATTCAACTTATTAAGTGACTTATCAATGTTTGCTGTATGGTCATTCTACGTTTTAACTTTCATAGGTGTTATAATACTTAGAAAGAAACAACCAGACTTACACAGACCATACAAAGTTCCTATGTATCCAATAATACCATTAATAGCAATAGCTGGTGGATTATTCGTTGTATTAAATCAATTATTATTCGCTGGTATGACTAATACATTAGTATCTTTAGGTGGAGTTGTAGTTACTTTAATAGGTTTACCTCTTTACAGCATAGCTCAAAAGCAAGCTGCAAAAGAAGAAAACCATAATGACTTAGACAAAATAGCATAATAAAATCTAAGAGCTTCTTCATAATCTTTGGAGGAGCTTTTTTAGTATATAAATTTAAATTTTTGATAAATACATAAAAAATTTCCTTTTACAAATATTAATATATAATTCAAGGTTAGATTCCCTTGTAATTAATAATACTACAAATCGTCTTTATGTAGTTGAATTTATAATTTTTTATTTAGATAATTTTTTGAAAGGAAATTTAAATTATGAGTCAAAAATTACAAAAAAATTTAGGTCTTGCTGCCGCTTTATCTACTGTTGTAGGTATGGTTATTGGTGGTGGTGTATTTTTCAAACCTCAAGCAGTTTATACCTTAACTGGAGGAGCACCTGGACTTGGAATGATAGCCTGGGTTGTAGCTGGAGTTATAACAATAGCTGCTGGATTAACTGCAGCAGAAATTTCTGCTGCCATACCAAAAACTGGTGGTATGATGGTTTACATCGAAGAAATTTACGGTAAAAAATTTGGTGTTTTAACAGGATGGATGCAATCTGTTTTATTTTTTCCTGCAACTATTGCCGCTCTTGCAGTTATGTTTGGTAGCCAAAGTGCAGGTCTTATTGGAAACGAAAGTTTAGTAGTTCCCATAACTTTAGGCGTAATTTTGCTTATTAGTATTTTAAATACTCTAAGTTCTAAAACTACTGGCCTTATCCAAACGATTGCTACAATATGTAAATTAATCCCTCTTATATTAATAATTATTTTTGGTTTTATAAAGGGTGGTGGTGACAATCCTATAACTTCTCCTTTAGTAGGTCCTGGTGTGTCTACAGGCTCTGTTATAGGCCAATTATTAATTGCTATCTTATTTGCTTATGATGGATGGATTAATGTTGGTGCCATAGCTGGTGAAATGAAAAATCCAGGAAAAGATTTACCAAAGGCAATAGTTGGTGGTTTATCCTTTGTTATGGTTGTTTATATAGTAATAAACTTAGCTTACTTATGGGTATTACCAGCAAATGAATTAGCAAATTATGCTTCTCCAGCTTCTGCAGTAGCGGAAGTTATATTTGGACCTATGGGTGGTAAAATTATAACTGCAGGAATTCTTATTTCTGTATTTGGTTGTATTAACGGCTACTTATTAACTGGCCCTAGAATTCTTTATACTTTAGGTCAGCAAAAATCTATACCTGGATATAAATACTATGGTTCATTGAATAATAGTGGTGTCCCTGGAAATGCAACAATAGTAATAGGTGTCTTATCTGCCCTTTATGCACTTTCTGGACAGTTTAACTTATTAACTGATTTATCCATGTTTGCAATTTGGTCTTTCTATGTACTAACATTTATAGGTGTTATTTTACTTAGAAATAGACAACCAGAATTAAATAGGCCATATAAAGTTCCATTATATCCAGTTGTACCGCTAATAGCTATAGCTGGTGGATTATTTGTTGTAATTAATCAATTATTATTTGCAGGTATAGAAAATACTGTAATTTCTTTAGGCGGCGTCCTTATTACTTTAATCGGACTACCTCTTTACTCTATAGCACAAAAACAATCAGATGAAGATGATGATAATAAAGTTGCTTAAATTAATAATTTGTTATATAAAAAATAGCATGATAAATTTGTTAACAAGTTTATCATGCTATTTTCATATTAAATTATTTCTTTTTTTTCATATAAAAATCTAGTTATAAAGTATGATATAAGCAATATTACTATCGTTAACACTCCGCTAAGAAGATTAATATTCATTTCACTTAATTTATTTAATATATTCATAGCTGTTTCAATATCATTAATAACTAAAGACGGTATCATTACTATAACCATAAATATAAGTATTATTGCCATTCTACCTTTTTTCATTCCGAAATATAATAATACAGGAATTAAAATTGATATTAAAACCACCGCACTTATTATACCCATATATAAAATTATTTTATAATCAATTCCTGTTAAATCAACTAAATTCATTTTTTTAGATATAAAAAATATTAAAGAACATAATATACCTGCTCCAACAATAGTTATTATACCAAAAATATATCTAGATATAACATATTCATTTTTTGTTACTGGTAAGTGAGCAATCATGTGATCTATTCCATATGAATCTTCATACGCCATTGTTTGATATGCTATAACATAAGTTATCATTCCCACTAGCATTGATGAAAAACCAGGATTAACTAAAGATGCAACTCCAAAAACAACCATAATAAATAAGGCCATCTTCTTTATTGAAAGAAAATTATTAAAACTTAAATTTACTAAATTCATTATATTTCTCATTACTTATTCCCCCTTGTATAATAAGTTAATATATCTTCTAAATTAGGTTTATCATAAACTACTTCTTCGCCAAATAATTCATAAGCTTTTTCTTTATTTTTCACTAAGCCTTCAAATCCAAAGCTAGTCTTATTTACTGATATAAATACATTTTCTGTATCCTTTTGTAATAATTCATTTTTCCCTTTTACTATAACATGATTTTGTAAGATACTATCTTTGTCACCATCCAAGAAAATTTCACCTTTATAAATAAAAACTAAATAATCTCCTATTTTATCTAAATCACTAGTTATATGTGTTGAGAAAAATACTGTGGCATTGTCTTTTTCAATTCTTTCTTGTAACATTTCTAGCACTTCATTTCTTACTAAAGGGTCAAGATTTGCTGTAGGCTCATCCATTATTATTATTTTAGGATGATGAGACAGTGTCATTACTATTTCAAATTTCTTTTGTTGACCTTTAGATAATTCTTTGTAAACCTCGTTTTCATTTAATCCAAATTCTTCCATGTATCTTTTATAAAGTTTTTCATCCCAATTTTTATAAAACATACAAAGAGAACTTTTTATTCTACTTAACTTTGATTCTTGCAAATAACCATTAAATTCTCCTACTACTCCTAAGTACTCTTTTAATGATAACTCATCATTTTTATATTCTTTTCCAAACAATTTAATGCTTCCACTATCTTTACTTAACATATTTAATATTAATTTTATTGTAGTTGTTTTACCAGATCCATTTGGACCAATAAGGCCTGTTACAAAACCTTCTGGAATTTTCAAATCTTCTATTTTTAAAGAAAAACTATCAAAATCTTTTCTTAAATTTTTAATTTCAATTGCATTCATTTTTTAAACCTCCTCATAAATACTTTTAATAATTTCTATAAACTCACCTTGAGCTATTCCCATCTTCTTAGCTACTAGAATTATTTCCTCCAACTTGCTCTCCATTTCAAAGAGAGCTGCTTCTTTTAATCTTTCTGTACTTTGACTACATACATAGCTGCCCTTACCTGCAACAGTTATTATGTAGCCTTCCTTCTCCAACTCTTCATATGCCCTTTTCGTAGTTATTATACTTACCTTAAGTTCTTTAGCTAAAGATCTTATTGATGGTAGTAATTCCTCACTAGATAAATCTCCACTTAAAATTTGTGATTTTATTTGATTTTGAATTTGTTCATAAAGAGGTACTGCCGAAGAGTTACTTATAATTATATTCAACTATTTTGCCTCCTTCCACATATCATTTATGTATATAAGTGTTTATAATCGTTTATAACTGTGTATATGTATTATATACATATATTAACTCTTTTGTTATACCATGTCAAGTATCAACAAAAAAAGATGCAAACTTTTTATAGTCTGCATCTTTTTACTTATTGTTGTCCATATTCAACCTTTTTAAAATCACCCTTATTTATAACAACTTCATAACCAATTTTTTTCATATTTTCTTTCAATATATTTAGATTTTCTCCTGCATCATCATCATTAATTGCTTTATTATCATATAACATATATTTTTTTCTAACTGAAAGTGGAGATAAATTAGGCATAACTACATTCGCCCCAGCCATTACCCCTAATTGTTTACCTTCACCACTAACTGTTCCTAATGCTGTTGTAGCTGGCAAAAGTGCATTTGGTAGCATAATGCGGCATAAACTTAATAAAAATAAGGTTGTATCCACACTACCTGCTGGAAATTCTTTAAATGGTGTATCTTTATGAGGTATAAAAGGTCCTATACCTATCATTTCAGGTTCAAATTCACCTATAAATACCATATCTTTAGCTAAATGATTAATAGTTTGATATGGAGAACCTACCATTAATCCACATCCTGTTTGATATCCGATCTCTTTTAGTTCTTCTAAACATTTTATTCTATGCTCCCACGAAAGTTCCGATGTATGAAGCTTATTATAGTGCTCTTTATCTGCTGTTTCATGACGTAATAAATATCTATTTGCTCCAGCTTCAAAAAATTTTTCATATGAATCCTTACTTTTTTCTCCAATAGAAAGTGTTATAGCACAATCAGGATAATTTTCATGTATTTCTTTTATTATGTCCAACATGAGCTCATCATCATAAAACGGGTCTTCTCCTCCTTGTAAAACAAAGGTCCTATATCCATATTTATAACCTTCTTCACAACAAAGTAATATATCCTCTTTTGAAAGTCTATATCTAGAAGCACATTTATTACCTCTTCTT
>OKWN01000252.1_pt1 | contig 36494 bp, 23 predicted proteins | sample 1607151 | NCBI WGS metagenome assembly OKWN01 (sample SAMN07501046, study PRJEB24779) | human gut metagenome | isolation source: stool | host: human infant | place: USA: Pittsburgh, PA | reverse complement strand
TATTTATAATATTTAACAAGAATACTAATTGCATTAGGCGTATTTTTTTTCACTTCAAAGGATGCATCGGCAACAAAATTGCTTTCATCTAATTCAAAATCCTCTAAAAAACTTTGTGCTTCTTTCAAGGAGTCCTCATAAAATTTCAAAATATCTTCTTTTATTTTTTGATTAACTTTATCATCTATTTGTGAGTTTCCACTATTTATAATAGGTATTTCAAGAGTACTTTTTAAATATTTATTTTGCTTTTTTAGTACCTCCTTATTAACAGAAGCTAAAAAAAAAATTATTAAATGCCTCTATTTTGTTCTTAAATACATCATAGGGTATTTTAAATTCATATTGGGTATCATCTTGACTTTGTTTATATGGATTAAAATAAATATTGATATATCTATCTTCTATATAATAATTTGTATTTTTATCAATATTCAAATTGCTATATAGTGGATGTTTTTCAGTTATTCCTTTTTGAATAGTTTCAGTTATAACTCTACTATAATCTTCATTTCCTTTTAAAAATTCATCTAAATAAACTCTTTCCCCACTCTTTAGATTAAAAACATAGCTATCCTTTTCTAATCTATAGTCTTTTTCTCCCCACGTTGTATTTTTTTCTATAATTATATTTATTATATTTTCATCTTCAAATACTACGTTATAACTAATATTTATAGCTCTTTTTTCACTATATGTATTCATTTTATTTATTTGTCTTTGAATATTAATATATTCTTTTATATTCTTTTTGATATAAGAATTAATACTTTTCTCAACATCTTTATTATCGTAGTGTATACTAGGTACTTTAAACTTAATTGTTAAGTTTTCATCATTAATTTCTGACTTCTCATCTGTAACTTTTACAACTTGTAATCCTTCTTGGATATTATTTTGTATCTTTGTCATCATAGATATAAAATCAACATTCCTTACTAAGGATAATAATAATAACCCTAGGGTTAAGAATAAAACCGGTTTTATAAAATTTTTTAAGTCCTTCATTAAAGTCCCTCCTAAATATAATTCCTTATTATATTTAGGAATTTTATAAATTTTATCCATTTATTTTACAAAAAAACTTATAGGCATTAACCTATAAGTTTTTTTTCTATTCTCTAAATAATTTATATTGAGATTCCTCAACTTTTGAATCAATTTTTTTTGTATATATTAAGTCTATTATAAATAATACTATTGATAAATACATATTTACTCCAAATATTAAACCAAAAGCTCCATAGATATAAAGTTTTATAAAGAAATCTCCTGCAAAAGATTTAAATAACTCATGGATTTCTTTAGGATGCATTTTATCTACTTCTTCTAATGTTATGCTTTGAAGGTCTAAACTTCTTAATATAGGTATTATATTTTTTTCTATTGTATTAAGTCCAGAATCTATAATATTATCCGACATATAAAGTTTAAACTCTTCTGAAATAAAACTTAACTTATCATCTAAGAATGTATCTATAATATACTCTACAACAACTCTATTCTTATCATTAAAGTCTTTATTTTCAAAAACTAAATTTAAAATATTATACATATCTGTATTCAAAATATCTTTATTCAACATAGAATCTAATTTTGTATCTCTTATTGATGAAATATAAGCACTTCTACATATTTGTAATACATGATAATTTAAAACTTCACTACTAGTAATTATTTCTAACAGGTTATCTACCATATATGTTACATCATCTTTATTTAGCTCCCATGATATCTCTACTAAATTAATAGAATAAAAATACTTCATTACTTTTTCTTCTATTAATCCACTTATAAGTTCATTAGTTGCCTCTTTATTATTATTCAAGTTATTAACAATATCATTTGAAACTGTATTAATTATTTCTTTATACTTACCATAAACTTGTTGTATATTAGTTACTCCAACTATTTCAGTTATATTTTCAACTTTTATTTCACAAATACTATTAATAATTAAATCTGATGTATTGTTCATATTTACTTTAAAATCTTCGTTTTGTTTCAATTCAAAAATTAACCTATCTAATAATAAACTTATATTAATTTCTGTATATTTTACCCCTAAGTCTTCAACCTTACTTGGGTATATCTCTCTTTCTAAATAGTTATATAAAATTGCAGATAATTTATCTTTATCTTCAACTATTAAATTCTCTATTTTATCATTAATTACAGTTCTAACAACATCCTTTACAAGCCCATCTCCATCTGCAAAATCATATGCCATTTTTACAAAGAAGTTAAGATTTTTTCTTACAATTTTTATTACCATAGAAGCTATTAAATCATTATTATCTTTCATATAACCTATTAATTTTTCACTAGCTATCTCTGTAATCTTGTCTATATCATTATCCAGACTTTCTTTTACTCTGCCCTCAAATAACTCATCAAATCTCTTTTCTTCTGAAAATTCTTTACCTAAGTAATCTTGTAAATAATTATTTAATTGTTCTTTTAAGCTTAAAAGAACTATATTCATAAACTTATCTGTTTTAATGCTATTTTGTATATTTAAAAATGATTTTTCACTTATTATATCTTTTATAGATTTATCCATTAAATAGTTATAAGTTTTTTCATTTCTAAATATCATATTTTTTATAATATCCTCAATAGATGAATTTTCAATATTTTTATTTATATAATTATTAACATCTTTTTCTATTCTATTGTTAATAGTCTCAATTAACTCTTCTGGCAATACTTCTTGTAAAGACTTATTTGTTTTTAGCTTATCTTCTAAGTACTCTATTATCTTATTTTTCTGTTGATTTATATTCTCTATTAAGTCATTTGCTTTGTTGTTTATAAAATCTACTGATATGAATTTTCCACCTTCTATTTCTAAAAGTTTATTTCCAGCACCATTGCATATTTTATTATTATTTTTTTTCAATAATTTTAGTATGGTACCATATGTTTTTTTAGCTAAACTATTTTTTTTATTTCTAACAAAATCTAGCACTACGGCATAATTACTATCTTTTATAGTAGATATAATATTTATTTTAAAATTATCTTTTTGTGATTCAAAAGATTCTTCTACTCTATTTCCACTTAACAATTCGTTATCAATAAAATATGCCATTCCAGATGCAAAACTATTTTTATGAGAAGGTATATATCCTATTGAAAATACTTTAAATAGTGGTAACTTAGAAATAAATTTATTTTTTTCATAAGGACAGAAAATCATCCAAATAGCAATAACATTTGTCATGATACCTACTATACCCATAAGTATGCATGCAATTAGTGTATTAGTAAAACTGTTATAAAATCCATAAGCTCCATTAATATTCGTCATAGTAAAACCAAATATTAATCCTACAATAGTTCCTAGAAAAGCGCCGAACATTGATAATGGCTTTAATTGTTTTCCCATAAAACTTTGAGCTATATTACATATTTCTTCTTCATCTAATTTTATAAGATTATCATATATAAGCTTTTTTACTTTCCCATCTACTATGGTCGGTAAATTATTTTTTATATTTTCATATAATTTATTACTTACTTCTTCAGGTAAATCTTCTTTTCTATTTATTTTATCAAGTATATCTTTAACTTCATAAGATTTATATTTATCAACTTCTTTTTTGGTGAAATCTACAATTTTCTCAGTTATTAAAGTTACTATATTTTCTTCATTGTCTTTCAATATATCTTGTATTTTTACATTTTTAACATAATTACTTATTTCTTTATCAATACGTTTCTTATAGTTAGAATTATTTTGATTTAATATATTTACTATTTTATTAGGTAATATGGATGAAAGATCATCAACTTTTTCCTGATTAAATAAACCTTTAATTTTACTATTCAATAGTGATTCTATCTTATCATGGACTAAATTAAATATAGTTTTATCTAAATAAGATATTATCTTAGATTTGTTATTCATTATTAAATCATAAAGTTTAGGTTTAATATTTTTATTAAATAATTTATTTAAATCTTGATCTACTAATTTATTCAAAGTTTTTGAAGTTTGTCTCTCTAGGAGAAGTTTAGATAATTCTTTTCCTTCTATATTCCATTTATCTAAAATAAGACTAATTATTTTTTCTTCACTTATTAAATTATTTTTTTCTAATAAATTTACTAAATCTTTAATCTTAGTTTCTTCTAAAAACTTAATTATTTTAGAATATAGCTTGTAAGAATCTTCTTCACTTATTTCATATTCTTCTAAGAAGTTCACAATTTTATCTACTATTTGATTTTTAGAGGCAAAATCAACAAGCATTGAGTCCTTTACCTTTGAAATCATTGATTTTCTTAAGTCATCATCAATATTATCTATACTTTCTAATATTGAATCATCTATCATATTTTCTATTTTAATTTTATTATCACTTATCCATGATGATAAGTAAGGTATGGCTTTTTTTATTAAATTTATTATATACTCACTAGACATTCTTCCAAAATGAATTGGCAAGATTTCGAATACTGTTAAATCTATATCTTTTACAGAAATAAATATTTCTTCAACTATATCTTCTAACCTTTCTTTACCATCTTCAGATTTTATTAACTCATCTAATTTTGTGTATATAATTAAGCTTAATTTATCAAATTCTTCTTCACTTAAAATATCATCTATACTTTTAGAGCCTATAGATTTTTGAAGATCTTTTAACAATGTTTTTATATCTATTAATGCTAACGTTTTATCTACCAGCGATTTTGTTTCCTTTTTACTTTCTAATAACTCATCAATAGAGTTCATTATTTCACAGCTAATAATTCGTGTTACTTTTTCTCCGCTTTCTTTACTTATTAATTGTCTTAAATATACTTCTCCTTGTTCTTCATATAAATCACTTAATAAATGTTTTAATTCATCATTAGAACCCACTGTATCAACAATTTCTTTATATGCATAGTCAACTATAAAGGATATTTGCTTTTCACTTAATAAGTTTTCTAATTTTACATATTCTCCAATATTACTTATTAATTTAGGAAGCGATTCTTTTAAAGTATCTGTTAACAATCTTTCTCCACTTATTAAGGTTTCATTCCATCCTGGTATTTCTTCTATTTTTTTATTTTCAAAAGCTTCATATAAAGATTCCTTGAAAAATTCTTTGCCAACGTCTTGCATGGCAATTTTAAAATCTTCTCCTAACACTTTATTTCTTAAAGTTTCTGAGTTTATTATATCTCTTTCTACTAAATCACTTATTTCTTCTATAAACTTCTCTTTATTTTTCTTTACTGCACCACCAATCTTCAATGGTGTATATTCTTTAAAAATCATATTAACAGCATATTTATTTGTAATATACCCTGCTACACCACCGGAAAAAGCCTGTAGTAATAGAAACAATCCATTTTCTAATGTAATCATATTTACCACCTATCTGTCTTTTAATTTTTGATTTATATTAATTTATATAATTTTCTTTTAGCATTTGTAATATACTTTTAACCTTCTTATCCTTCACAAAATAGGTTATATTTAAACCATCCTTATTACTATCTAATAAATCATGTGCTTTTAATATGGACAAATGCTGAGATAATCCTGATTGAGTTATATTACTTAGTTTTTTATTTAAATCTCCTACTGTCATTGGTTTTTCTAACAAGTAATATAATATTAGCAATCTATTTTCATTAGCTAACACTTTTAATTGTCTAGCTAATCTTTTTGCCTTTTCTTCCATGTATTAAGTTTCCTTTCTATCTATATATGTTTATTATATTATTTCCACTATTAAATTTAAGTATATTAGCAATAACTAATATACTTAAATTTAATAATTATGTCAATATTTTACATAATTCTATAAATTTTATACCGATTTTAGAGCAATATATTTTCCTTATATAAAAAAACTATAAGATTTAATCTTATAGTTTTTACAAATTCAGTATCATATTATAAATTGTTCTTATTGAATAATAAAAAATATCTTCATTAAAATCGAATTTACTATTGTGTAAAGGATAGCTTTCTTCATTTTCTTTTTCAGCAAAAAATACAATTCTAACTCCTGGTATTAACTGAAAATAATAGGCTGCATTATCCCCTGCTAAATAAGTTTTTTTGCCTAAGATAAATCTGTCATTAAAGATTTCTTTTCCTATGGCTGATCCTAATTCAACTAAATGCTCATTGTTTATAATACTTGGTAAATGAGATTCCAAATTAACTTTTATTTCTGCTCCCGTATCCTTTGATAAAAGTACCATTTTTTCTTCTAGATAATTAATCAAGTATTTAAAAGTAATATCATCTATGGCCCTTAAAGTTCCTTCTAATCTAACTTTTTCTGCCATAATATTATTTTTAACCCCTCCATTTATCATACCTATGCCTAATATAAATGGAAATTTATCACTCAAACAATTATTCATTTCATCTATAATGTTTATTATTTTTCCGCTAACAGATATGGCATTTATACCTTTATCTGCATCCCCCCAATGAGAAGACTTACCTAAAATATCAATCGATACTCTTCCTATTGTAGCTGTAGATACATTTTCTTGAATTTCCATACCAATAGGTTGAGAATTTGCAAAATGAAAAATTATCATCTTATCTACTTTAGGATTTTCCAATACTTTTTCTTCAATTAATTTTTTAGCACCTTTACCAGTTTCTTCAGCTGGTTCAAAAATAAATTTTATATTACAATTTAACTTTTCTTTGTTTTCCTTTAAAATACAGGCCAACCCTAATACGGTTGCAACTATTCCATCATGACCACAAGCATGCATTACTCCTTTATTTTTAGACTTGTATTCAAACGAGTTTTTTTCATCTATTGGAAGAGCATCAATTTCAGCTCTCAATGCTATGGTTGGATAGTTTAAATTATTAATTAAGGTTGCAACTACTCCCGTATCTCCAACTATTTTATTTTCAATACCTATATCATCTAAATATTTTCTTATAAACTTACAAGTATTATATTCCTTTTCACTAATTTCTGGATATTGATGTAAATATCTTCTTATTTCTATTACTTCTTCTATTAATGAATCATCTATTTCATTATATTCTTTCATTTATAAATTCTCCTCAATTTATAATTCAAAATATTCTTTTATGGCAAGTACTACTCCATCATCATCATTTGATTTAGCTTTATAATTACATATTTCCTTTAGCTGTGTATGTGCATTTTCCATAGCATAGCTATATTTACAGCTTTGCATCATTTCATAGTCATTTAAATAATCGCCAAATGCCATAGTTTCATCATAAGAAATATTGTAATTTTCTTGAAGAATCTTTATAGCTTCTCCTTTATTTACACCTGGGTTCATTAAGTCTACCCAATTATGCCCTGACAAACAGACCATTAGGTTTTCATTGTACTTTTGTAACAGCTCAAATGCATTTTTTTCTGCATCAACCTCATCAAAAACAGCTAATTTACAGATTTTATCTTTATCTAGTATATCCATCAAGTCTTCTACTATTTCTAACTTTGCATAGTACATTCTTGCATTTTCTAAAAAAACTTCATTATTATTTTCAACATATGCCGATTCTACCCCACATAAAATAGGATACATTCCTTCACCTTGTCTTACATCTTTTAAAGCTTTTTTAACTTCTGCCTTATTAATCTCATCCACATAAATAGACTGACCATTTTCATATACAATAGATCCATTATCACTAATATAAACAAGTTCTTCTTTTATATCTGCAAAGTTTTCAAGCAAATTAAAATACTGTCTCCCGCTTGCAATGGCAAATTTAACATCTTTTTCTTTTAGTTTTTTTACTAAATCAAATAAATATGGCGATAAATTTTTATTACTATCTAATAATGTACCATCCATATCTGCTGCAATTAATTTTACTGTCATATTTAATTCTCCCCCAAAATATTTTTTCTGTTATTATACCACTTAATTTTTAACTGCATTTCTTAAGTTAATATTTTTATAAATAAAAAGTTTGCTACGTTCATATCTTCACTATGAATATACTCACCATAACTTCAAATAATAATTTAACTCAAAATCAATCAAATATAAACATTAGCTCATAATATTTATCATAAATTTCCTTATTGAAACACACATAATATACCCTTTCAAGTTGTTGCAATGGGTATTTGTTTAGCATATTTCTGACTGCCTTACATGCTATAATACATGCTTTTTCATAAGGATATCCGTATACTCCTGTACTTATGGCTGGAAAAGCTATGGTTTTACAATTATTTTTTATAGCCTCTTCTATGGAGTTTATATAACAAGAATATAAAAGCTTGTCCTCATTTCTATTTCCTCCATACCATATTGGCCCCACAGTATGAATAATATTTTTGCATGGAAGATTATAAGCTTTTGTTATTTTAGCCTCGCCTGTTTTACAACCATTTAAAGCTCTACACTCTTCCAAAAGTTTTGGACCTGCTGCCTTATGAATAGCCCCATCTACTCCGCCACCACCAAGAAGTGAATTGTTCGCAGCATTAACTATTGCATCAACTTTTAACTTAGTAATATCTTCATTTATAATTTCAACTCTTTCTCTTATTTTCTCTTCTTTAAAATCTATCTTATTTATTAATTCATATACTTCATTTTTTCCTCTTAGAATTTCAAACCATCGTTTCGGAATATTTTCAAATCCATATAAGACACCTGCTATCCCTCCAGTTACGGCCGCTGTTGTATCTGTATCATTACCAAAAGCTATAGCTTTTTTTATCGATTCTTCGTAAGAATTACTCTCCCTAATAACCTTAAAGCTACTCTTTAAACAGTCTATTACATATCCTGTACCACTTTCTTGTACTGCATTTTCTGGTAAGATATCATTTATTAATCTATCTAAATATTCTTTGTCATGTTCATATATTTCCTTTAACTTGCTTACACTTATTTCATAAGCCTTGTCAAAGTCATTTCCTTTTAAGATATACCTAATTATAAGAGAATATAATGCACAACATATTTGATTATTAACATGACCATGTGTGATTAATGACTGCGTTTGAGCATCTTCTACTAAGTCCTCATCAGTACCATCATGTAATAGCGGAATGCCTAGCACTCTCATTAAAGATCCGTTTCCTTGGCCCTTTTTTATAGTAAACCCACTTTCATAAGGTGATGTACCTGAGCTATATTTGATTAATGATTGCATAGTTTGACCACCTACATCAAATACATTATTATCTACAGCTAAGTGTCCCCACGTCCACCAATCCAGTAATTTATCTGCCAAATTTTTAATATTTAAGCTTTTACATTCTAAAAAACTTTCTAGCACACATAAAAATTGTGCTCCATCATCAGAATAAGTTCCAAAAGGAATGTCCTTATATGTTTTCTCAAATTTATTCGGTGGAATAATATCGATTTGCTCAAAAGGTGGAAGTTTGTCAGGTGGGTTAAATTCATAAGATACTCCCGTTGCATCTCCTATTAACAATCCCCATAATCCTCCCAATACTTTGTCCTTAGAATAATATAATTTATACATTTTCATACCTCCTATTACATGAGTTTTTCCATATATAGGTATATGATAACAGAAATTTATTTATTTATGTTTGATTTTAAACAAAATATAAACTCCTTACAATTAAAAAGGAATGTTTTCACATCCCTTTCCCTAAGTAAGTTTATTTATATAAATTCATTCAATACATCTTGACTACATGCTTTTCTATGCGGATTAAATCTATTATTGAATTTTTCATACTTTTCACCGTATACAAATTTCGTATTTAATTTTTTAATTTCCTTTAATAGATTAATTTCATCTTTTACTATTGGTCCTGGCAGTTCTTCCACTGATAAATAAAAATCTCTCATTTTATTTTTATATTCTTCAAAGTCATACATGTAGAAAATAATTGGTCTGCTTAAATTTGCATAATCAAAGAATACACTTGAATAATCTGTTATTAACATATCACTCACTACATACAAGTCATTTATATCATCATGATTTGATACATTTACTATAAATCCATTATATTTTTCAAAGTCAAAAGCATTACTAATAAAGTAATGGGCTCTAAATAAAATTACATATTCATCTCCTAATTCTTTCTGTAATATGTCAAAATTCAAGCCTAAATCATAAGTATATCCTACTCCAGGCTCATGTTGATTTTCCCTCCAAGTAGGGGCATATAATATAATTTTTTTACCTATTGGAATATTTAAGTTTTCTTTTATCCTCTTGCAATCATCTTCTGTAAACTCATAAAGAAAATCATTCCTTGGATATCCTCTTTCAATAAAAATATTATCTTTTCCTATTTCCTTTAATCCAAATGCTGATGTTATTTTTTCTTTGAAAAAATTTGATGGTGATACTAAATAACTATACCTTTCAGCATCTATTCTGTAATTATCATGTAAATCTTTTGTAGATATTTTAGTGCCTGTATAATTTTCAATATCTAACCCTAATTTTTTTAGCGGTGTTCCATGCCAACATTGGATATATACTTGATCTGGATGCTTTTTAATCTCATTTGGTATCCTTGAATTCGTTACCCAATATTTAGCTGAAGAGTAATATTTGTAATATTTTGCACCACGATATTTTACTAATATAGTATTTTCATCCTCTAATAAATATTCATATTCTTTAGGATTTTTAAAAGCCCAAACTTTAATAAAATCTTTATATCTCTCATCATTCAACATTGCCTTATAAAGTGATTTGGGACTACAACTAAATTGTCTACCCATATAAGACTCGAATATTATTAATTTATCATCGATAGGTCCTTTACCATAAAATTTTCTTAAATATTTTATCTTTTTCCTATAATTTAACATTTTAACGCATAACTGCTTTGTATAGGGATTAATACTTAATATTTTTATTATCATCTGCTTCATATATTCTAACATTATGCTATCTCCTATTTAACTCCTTGTAAATCATGTTTAATTTGAGTAGTTGATATTTCAGGTGTTCTTGGCAAATATACCACTTTGCAATATTCAGATAGGTAATCAAATTTTCCCTTCCAATCATCACCCATTACAAACGTATCCACCTTAAATTCTTTTATATCCTCTACTTTTTGACCCCAACTAGTCTCCGGTATAACAAGGTCTACATAGCGAATAGACTCTAACAGTCTCTTTCTCTCATCATAAGAAAAATAACATTTTTTATGTTTCTCATTCCAATTAAATTCATCACTTGATAATACAACTATCAGATAGTCTCCCAATTTTTTAGCTCTTTCTAATAGATTTACATGACCATAATGTAGTAAATCAAATGTTCCATAAGTAATTACTTTCTTCATATTAAATCCCCCTAATTTATTTAAAAGCTTACTTAATTTCTAAAATTCCTTTTACATTCATACATATTTCTTTTGAACATGGATATGAAATTTCATTAAATATATCATTTACTAATTCTCTATCTTCTTTATATAAATCCCTTCCTGCAAATATTTCATCCAAAACACCCATAAATTCATTCATTGTCTCTGGCTTATGCCCTGGTGTAACCTTATCATAATCAAAATTAAATCCCCTTTTTGATAAGTATTTCTCTTTGTCATAAGGCAAAAATATAATAGGCCTTTTAAGCAATAAAAAATCTATATAAATACTAGAGTAATCTGTAATTAAAATATTAAATACATTCAATATCCCCATAATATCGTCTATTTTATCATCTTCTAAAACTCTTATTCTTTTACCTAGATATTTTGATATATTGCTACTTTCATTCATATGTGTATGTATATAAATTAAAATATTATTGGTTTCTAAGAATTCTTCTAACTTATTTTTATCAAAGTCCTCAAAAGGAAATAAACAAGTTTCTTCATTATCTCTATATGTAGGAGCATATAATATTAATTTATTATATTTATCATTATATAAACTTAATGATTCTAAAATATCTTTATTTACATTCTTAAATATTACATCGTTTCTAGGTTGACCCCATACTTTTACTTTTCTTTCATCCACACCAAAACTATCCTTCATAATATTAATTAAATTTTTTGAAGTTGTTAGTATATATGAGTAATTCTTTGAGAATATTGTTTTAAAATATATTTTTTTTAATTTACTATAATTGTTTTCTAATAATGCAATTTTTTTTAAGGGAACTCCATGCCATAAATTTATGATTTGCCTATTGTTGTTAAATTTAGTTCCATATAAAGGAAGTCCTGCTGATGTGAACCAAACGCCTGCTGATAATACTGTCTTAATTCCTTCTAATGTTTTTGTTTCAATGAAAAATGATTCTCCATACTTTCTTTTTAATCTCTCTCGTTCATTATCATCATTTATCACATAGTATGGTGTTATATCCTTTTCATTTTCTAGTACATATATAAAAAGATATTTAGAGTTATAATTAAATTCTTCGTTATTTGTAGAAGAAAAAACCCAAACCTTATTATTTAATTTTTGATTAAATAAATGAGAAAAAATCATTGTTTTTGTAAAATTTACTAACTTATCTTTCATTATATCTATCTCATTTCATAATAATTAAAATTAACCATTTTATTCCATATTCTAACATATTTTTATTTGTTTATCAACATATGAGAATCCTAGGAGCTTTTCACCTTACCCTAAAATAAAAAGAGAGAGTAAATAAATATTATTTAATCTCTCTTTTTGTAATTATCTATTTTTTAATAGTTAAACTTAATATCTTCCATATTAAGTTTTATTATTACTTATTAATCATTAGCTTCTAACCATTCATTTAAAACTTTCATATATCTTTCATTTTCTTCTACAAAAGGCATATGTCTTGAGTATTGGAATAATTCCCATTTGCTATTAGGAATTCTATCATACATAGTTTTTGCAATATATGGTGAACACAAATCAATTGCTCCATTGGTTATTAAGCAAGGTTCCTCTATTTCATGTAATCTATCCGTGAATTCATATCCAGCTAGTGTTCCTGATGGAGAAAACTCATTATGTCCCCATCCTACAACATACGCTTCAGCTCCTGATTTCTTAGGTCTTCTTAAGCATTCTGGATCATTTTCAGTTACCTCGCCTGCACAATACATTTTCATAAATTTATCTAAAGCATCACTATATTCTTTACTAGAATAATCTCCTGTATTTACTGCATCAAGTAAAGCTTTTTGATCAGCTTCATCCATATATGATATTCTTCTTTTTTGCTCTGTTTCCCAAAGGCTTGCAGAAGAAAGAGTAGATGAAAGAATATATGACTTAATTCCTTTTGGTTTGTACTCAAGTGCATACCAAATAGCCTGCATTCCTCCCCAAGATTGTCCTAATAAATGAATTTCATCAAGCCCTAAATGTTCTCTTAATGCAATAAGTTCTTTTATCCAAGTATCAGCATTGAATAATTCAGGATGACCTTCCACAAATGAATTACCACAACCTATTTGATCATACATTATTACTTGTCTACCACTTTCAGCTATTTTGTCTAATACTTCAAAGTAGTTGTGTGTAGAGCCTGGCCCTCCATGAAGTAGTACTAATGGTTTTTTACCTTCTGTTGCTTTACCTACTACACGATAATAAGTTTTGAAACCTTCAAAAGGCATGTATCCTTCAGTTATTTTCATGTTTAATTCCCCCCCTATTTGTCATTAGAAACAAGAATTAGTTCCTAAGTAATACTGTTAAAAATTTAGCAGTTTTCTCTAGTATAACATTAAAATAAAAGGTTTTCATTATCATGTTACTATTAAATTTTATAGAGATATATAATTTTATTTTTCTATATTTCACAAAACATAATATAAAGTTTTAGATTCATATATGCAAATTTAGCATTCTTAATACAAATACCCTAAATCTTCCTACTAATCTTAAAGTTTTCATTCTCATAATTATTATATTACAAAGTATAATATTAAATTAATCTTCAATTTATATAAAATATGTTAAACCTATTCTAAATTTAACATAAAAAGTGCAAACATGACACGCTATGTTTGCACTTTTTATATCTTTTATTGTGCTGTTAGTACAAGTTCACAAGCTTCCAACTCTGGTGAAGTTGCACGAACCTTGATTTTTCCTGTTTGTTCCTCAGATTGAACCAGGGCAAGAATCAAACCTGAAAAAGCATGTCTACTTGATGCCTTATCATTCTCTCTACATCCTGGATCACCATTTCCAAGTCCCAATAAATAACCTGCCCCAGATACATCAAATGTTACATTATTTTCTGCATTTGGAACAATAATTCCATGCTCATCTACTATAGATACAGTTACACAGGCAACATCCATACCATCGCCGTGAATTACATTACGATCTGCTGTCATATGAATTGCTACAGGTTTTCCAGCAGTCCTTTGTATATCACGAGCTACTATTTCTCCTCCTCGATACCCAACTGCCAATAATTCACCCGGATGGTATTCAACGTCAAACTGAATCCAATCTTCTTCTAATGGTTTTCTTCCCAATGATTTACCGTTTAAGAACAGTTCTGCCTCATCACAATTTGTATATAAGCGAATTACTTTTATATCTCCTTCTTTATCCCATGTCCAGTGTGGCATAATGTGAAGTATTGGTGTTTCTTTCATTCGTGCCTGATAGTAGAAACAGTCATCTTTTGGGAAACCACAAGTATCCATGATTCCAAAATTTGAGCATACCTGATAATCTTTTAATGGTGTTGGCTCTCCACGATAGTCAAAACCTGTCCATATAAAGAACCCTCCCGTCTTTGGATTTTCCTCATAGAAATTCCAAGTTCTCCATGGTTTTGCAGTTCCTCCTGCATTTGGGCCGCCTTCTCCACCCATCATAACATAGCGAGTTCCATAGCTAGAACAATGTCCACGTTCCTTATTATCTTCATAAATACCCCTAGTTGTATACCAAGACGCACTTTCTGTACTAAGGAACTTCATACCTGGATATTCAGAAGATAATTTCTTTATCTGATTATCATTTAACGCCGATTCTGCATAATTCATTCCAAACACATCATAAAGTTCTAATCCATATTTTGCTGCCATTTCCCCAGAAAGAAAAGCTTCTGCAGATAAGAATAACCTACTATCATCTAAATTTTTTGCAAATGGTAACATTTTATCCAAAATTCGTAATGCCTGATAGCTTCCTGCAAAAATTTCTTCATTTGACATACTCCATGCAAAAACAGATGGATGATTTCTTGAACTTTTAATCAATTCTTCTAAATCTTCCATTCTATGCTTTGTTGTTTCGATAATACGATTTTCATTAATTACTAAAATACCTAAGCGATCACAAGCATCCAATAATTCTAAGGTTGCTGGATTATGCGAAGAACGAAATGCATTAAAACCAATTTCTTTAATTTTTTGAATCTTATAGTTCTGAATTGCATCTGGAATAGCAGCACCTACTCCTACAAAATCCTGATGGAAACAAGTTCCGTATAAAGGTGTCTGTACACCATTTAATAAAAGGCCTTGTTCTGTGTAGGCAATGCTTCGGATACCAAATGTAGTGTTATAATTATCAACTAACTCCCCTGATACAAAAATTTCAGTAGTAGCTGTATAAAGACATGGATTACTACAATCCCATAAGAAAACATCCTTTAGATTCAAATAACTCTTTAATGTCTCTTTCCCGTAGATTGGAAGATTTCCTTCTGTTTCTACAATTCCAACTTCTTTTCCTGTTGGATCAGTAATCACGGTACGTACTGTATATTTAGCTTCTTCAAAAGTTTCATTACAAACAGTAGTTTCTATTTCAAGATTTGCATTTTTACCCTCTACTATTGGCTTTACAAATACACCCCAACGATCCACATGAATATTTTCATAAGTTGTCAGCCATGTATGACGATAAATACCACCGCCTTCATACCACCATCCTTCACTTCCATTTGTAGTATCACAACGAACCAAGATAACGTTATCCCCTTCTTCATCACCATACTTAGTAAGTTCTGTTACATCAAATTGAAATCCAGTATATCCTGAATAATGATCTCCAATAAAACAACCATTATACCAGAAAGATGCATTACGCATTACACCATCAAATTCTAATACTATACGTTTTCCTAGTAAACTTTTAGATACTTTAAATGCTTTTCTATAATATGCAATACCATCAGGAATATATCCTTGTGCCCAGTTTGTCGCATCATCTGATACACCAATCTCTACACGGAAGTCATGTGGTAAGTTTACCTTTTTCCAATCCTTTGCCGATTTAGCCTTTTCAGGAAGATTTCCCATTAACATATTAGCAGCATCGACATTTTCCTTTGCATCGTCACCTGCAGGTAGAATATCTTGCAAAGCTCTTATCATGTTGCCAGCTCCTGCAAATGGTTCAAACAATTCACCATCTACCGCATTTGTAATACCAGCAATTATTCCACTTTTAGCATATGTTTTTGCCAGTGGACCTACTTCATCAATTATATATGTCCAATCCCTATCAAAGTTTTGTTTATTTCTCATATAGTCACTCCTTTTTACTGTCTTGCTTGTTTTCTACGTTCTTCTAACTCTTTCACAATTTCTGCATGTCTTTTATCTGTAAATTTATTAAATAGCATTGGAATAATTCCAAGTAAACCTACTACCGCACAGAATAAAGTAAATGCTCCATGAATCATCATCTGTGTTTCGTGTGTCTGCACCTGATTTGGTACATAGTTTGCAATTTGTAAAACAAGTCCTGTAACACCAACACTTAATGCCATTCCAATTTTTGCTGTTAAAGTTTGTGTAGAGCTGATTAAACCTTCCTGACGATTTCCAAATTTCCACTCAGCATACTCAATTGTATTTGTAAGCATAGTTGCAGAAACTACTGATGAAATTCCAAGTGGAATACTTGTTAATGCATACAAGAACATTGTAAGTGGAATATTACTAAATCCTGCAAAGAAGAAGATAACGTCTACTACAATTCCAAAAATTCTAGAACCAATAAATACAGTTTTCGAATCAAATCTTTTCGTAAATATTGGTGCAATTGCAAGACCTAAAATCATACCTGGTAAAAATAATACACTAAAAATTGGTATTAAATTAAAATCACCAACACAGTACTGTACATAGTAGATTACCATACCCTGTTTTAACATTGTCCCAGTATTTCCAAGTAAACCACAAGCAAGTAATAATAATAGTGGTTTATTTCGAACAATTGCCCTTACAGAACTCTTAAAACCAATTTTCTGATTTGCTATTGGCTGTACATGTTCCCTAATATTCGCAAATCCAATCAGATAAAAGCTTGCTCCAACAAGACCAATTGCTAGTGCAGTCATCATATAACCTTTTTTCATATCTCCTTGACCAAATGCATTAATCAAAGGTACTGCGATAACACCAAGAACTGTTGTTGCTACTGTTGTTGACATACGAGAAAAACTAATAATTCTAGAGCGTTTCTGTACATCTGCAGACATTGCAGCTGGCATAGTCCAATATGGAACATCTACTGCTGTAAATGCCATACTCATCATAACATAAGTAATGCTTGCGTATACGATCTTAGCTACAGGTGATAAGTCTGGTGAACTAAAATTTAGTACTAAAAAAATTACAATAATCGGTGACATGAATAAAAGCCATGGTCTATATCTTCCCCATTTGGTTCTAGTGTAGTCAGCAATAGATCCCATCATAGGGTCATTAAATCCATCCCATACTCTTGTCAGTAACATAATAATGCCTGCTGCTCCTGCTGAAATACCGAAAATATCTGTATAAAAGACAAGCATATAGCTACTCCATAATCCAAAAATAAGATTTTGTCCAAAACCTGCAATGGCATGACCAAACATCTCACGACCTTTTACTTCTCCTTCATACACTTGAGACATATTTACATTTTTTCCTATTATTTGCATGTCTTCCCCCCTTGTATAGTACAATCAATTTCTAATATTAATCTTACTACACATATTGTGAGAAAAATACTGTTGTAAACACGACATATTATATATTCTTATATCATATTCAGACCTGTTTATCTATGCATTTTTCTATATTCACTTGGTAGCACACCAAATTCTTTTTTAAAAAGTTCATAAAAATAACTATGATTTTTAAAACCAACCTTATCAATAATAGCTGAAATACTCATATTACCCTCGCGCAATAGCCTTTTTGTTTCATTTAGTGCAACCTTTTGACAATACTGTGTAATATTAAGCCCCGTATATTTTTTTACGATTCGATTCAAGTAATCCCCACTATAATTTAATTTTGTAGAAATCTCCTGTCTGGAACACTTTCCTGGGTTTTCTTCAATAAAATCTTTAATCCGTGTGAAAAGTATTTCTTCTACAGTAGAATCTAAGGAAACATATAAAAGCTGATACTTATTTTTATCTTGTAAAATATTAAAGACCCTTTCTACTAAACCGTGAAAAATAAATAAGTACCCTGGATTCTTCTCCTCTAATTCTTTTGTCATTTTTTCAAATAAATAACATGTACACTTAATAACCTCTTCATTTTGAAACGCATTTAAAAACAAATAATCTTTCTTATAAGTAGCTTTTTCTTGCAAGTTAGAGTTCAGAAATCGGTAAATCATACCTGAAGAATTACTTGTCATCTCTATTAACCTTCTAACATATTCTTTTGACAAGCATAAATAAACTACAGAAAAATCCTTTCCTGATATTTCACAATGCTTTGTATTACGATTGATAAAACAAGCCTGTCCTTTTTTATATATGTAAGTGCTATTTTCAATTTTTTGTTCCACACTTCCCTCTAGCACATACATTAATTCAAAATAATCATGTTGATGCATTTGAATTCCCCATTCACTTGGAAAAATCATTTTTCCATCCACCTGTTCTTTACATTGTGTTTTTTGCCTAGCAGTAAATCGTTCTCCTTCACTTATTCCTCCAAAAGAAATGTTTTGTTTTTCTTCATATTGGTTACCTGACATAATATTAATAGCAAACGGCACGTTCATATATCTCATACGGTCTGTTCTTTTCATCTGTAACCTTTCTTCCCTACTGGCATTTGATGTAATTTTAATTTGATCGTTTAACGTATACCATGGAAATATAAACATTTCATTCGACACTCCTCTCCAAATCTTCTTTTATTTGTGGTTATAGACTTCTACTTTATTCCTACTCTTTTTTCACATTATATCATATTTGTCGCTTGTGATTATACCTCACTGTATCAAGACATTCTACAAAACTTTACAATTATTATGTTTCTAGTATAAGCACTAAATTATATTTTAATTTTATTATCATGAGCTATAGTAAAATATCCAACTTTCTAAAGTTAAATTAGAGTTTAATTAATAAAAAGTGTCGATTTCTAAGTCTTAAAATAACCAAACCTTCATTACAATTACCCTAAAATTTGATTAAAATGTAAGTACAGGGATTAATCAATATATTGATTAATCCCTGTACTTACATTACTTCTAATTATATTTATTTTGTCTTCCATTTTATCAGTTCTATTCCTTAAATTTAATCATATTTTAACAGATTATAATTAAAGTTTATTAGAGATAATTAGACTTTAATTGATAAATACAATTATTTATTTAATTTTACTATAGTTTCGCAATGTGGTGTATTTGGGAACATATCCATACATTTAACTTTTTCCACTTTATATCCATAAGCTTCAAATCCTTTTATATCTAAAACTAAAGTCTTAGGATTACATGAAATATAAACTATTTCATTAGCACCAAATCCACTTATATCTCTTATTGCATCTTTATGAACGCCTGGTCTTGGTGGGTCAACTATTATTAAGTCTGGCTTTTCAGATAGGTTCTTAACTACTTTAGCCACGTCTCCTGCTATAAATTCACAGTTATCAAGCCCATTTAATTTAGTATTTTCATTTGCAGCTACAACAGCTTCTTCTATTATTTCTATACCATAAACTTGTTTCGCAGCACTTGCCATAACTTGTCCTATAGTTCCCGTTCCACTGTATAAGTCAAATAATACTTTTCCTTCATGATCTCCCACAAATTCTCTAGCTATGCTGTATAATTTTTCAGCACCTTTAGTGTTTGTTTGGAAGAATGAGAATGGAGATATTTTAAATCTAAGTCCTAAAACTACTTCTTCTATATAGTCTCTTCCATGTAAAATTCTTAACTCATCACAATTAACTGCATCAGCAAGTCCATCATTTATAGTGTGTAATATACTTACCACTTCTGCTTTTGTTCCAAGGTTTAATATCATATCTTTATACTCACTCATATCAAAATCTTCTTGAGTAGTTGTTACTATATTAACCATTAATTCATTAGTATTTACACCTTTTCTAACAACTAAATTTCTCAAATAACCTTGATGAGAATTTATTCTATAATAAGGAAGATTTTTTCCTACAAAATACTCAACTGTAGAACTTAATACTTTTATAAAGTCTTCATCTACTAATCTACAATCATCAACAGTTATGATATCTAGATGTCTTCCTTTTTTATGCATTCCTAAAGTAAGAGGTCCACCTTTTACTTCATCTCCAAAAGTATACTCCATTTTATTTCTATATAATCTTTCTACTGGACTTCCTTCTATTCCTAAAAATTCAAATCCTTCTATTCCTCGCTCTTCAAATAATTTTAAAACTTGTTCTGATTTTATTTCTAATTGTTTTTCATAAGGAACAGATAATATAGAACATCCTCCACATTGTCCAAAATGCTTACATACTGGAGAAGTTTCTAGTGGTGAATTTTCTAATACTTCAAGTAGTTTTACTTCAGCCTTTTCACTTCTTGCTTTTTTAACAATAGCTTTTACTTTTTGACCTGTAATTCCGCCCTTCATTTTTATTTTTCTTTTTCCTATTAAAGTTGAAGACTCTCCTCCAAACTCCATAGAGCCTACTTCAAATTCAATTACATCTTTTCTTTTCACTATAATTTCCTCCACTATCTTATCTTTTTTCTATTAATTTAACTTCTTTATCAGTTAATTCTCTATATTCACCTAGACTTAATGTTTCATCTAGAATTAATTTACCCATAGACAGTCTTTTCAAGTATACTACTTTTTTGCCCACACTCTCAAACATTCTTTTTACTTGGTGGAATTTTCCTTCATGTATAGTAAGTTCTATTTCTGATACGTCCCCACTTTCTATAATTTTAAGTTGAGAAGGCATAGTTTCATATCCATCATCTAAAGTAACACCTTTTTCAAATGCTTTCACATCTTCTTGTGTTACTATTCCCTCTATTTTTGCATAATATGTTTTAGGAACATGTTTCTTAGGTGACAATACTCTATGAGCCAGTTGACCGTCATTAGTTAAAACTAAAAGACCTTCTGTATCCTTATCTAACCTTCCAACTGGAAATGGTTCAAATGTTAAGTAGGATGGATCTATTAGATCTAAAACTATTGGATCTCTTTTATCAAAAGTTGCTGATAAATATCCATCTGGTTTATTCATCATTATATAAACAAATTCTCTATATCGTACTACTTCATTATTAAATTCTATTTTATCAATATCTGTATCAACTTGCGTCCCAGGATTGGATATCACTTTATCATTTACCTTAACTAATCCTTTTTTACAGTACATTTTCAATTCTGCTCTACTTCCATATCCTAAATTAGACAGAACTTTATCTACTCTTAATTTTTTTGCCATTATATTTACCTCCTTAAGAAGCATTTTTATTTAAATAATTTATTTTCATATAAAATAACATAATCACTATTATATATTATAATTTAAGTTTTTGCTTATTATAATTTACCCTATACTCTTTTTTATTTTAGTTATATAATATAAATGATGGGTAGGTTTTATAAATTTTAAACTTAATTAAAATTTGGAGGTTTAAATATGTTAGTTTCTGCAAGAGAAATGCTAATTAAAGCAAGAGAAGGAAAATACGCAGTAGGTCAATTCAATATAAATAACTTAGAATGGACAAAAGCAATATTATTGACTGCTCAAGAAAACAATTCACCTGTTATACTTGGAGTATCTGAAGGTGCTGGAAAATACATGGGTGGATATGATACAGTAGTAGGAATGGTAAATGGATTAATAAAAGGATTAAATATAACTGTTCCAGTTGCTCTTCATTTAGATCACGGTTCTTATGAAGGAGTATTAAAAACTATAGAAGCTGGATTCTCTTCAGTAATGTTTGATGGATCTCATTATCCATTTGATGAGAATGTTGCTAAAACTAAAGAATTAGTTGAGTTAGCTCACTCAAAAGGTATATCTATAGAAGCTGAAGTTGGTTCAATAGGTGGAGAAGAAGACGGTGTTGTAGGTGCTGGTGAAATAGCTGACCCTCAAGAATGTAAAGCTATATCTGACTTAGGAATAGACTTCTTAGCTGCTGGTATAGGTAATATACATGGTCAATATCCTTCTAACTGGGCTGGATTAAACTTCGAAGCATTAGGAAAAATAAACGATGCTACAGGAGATATGCCATTAGTATTACATGGAGGAACTGGTATACCAGAAGATATGATAAAAGAAGCTATATCTTTAGGTGTTGCTAAAATCAATGTTAATACTGAATGCCAATTAGTATTTGCTGAAGCTACTCGTAAATACATAGAAGAAGGAAAAGATTTACAAGGTAAAGGATTTGACCCTCGTAAATTATTAGCTCCAGGCGTTGATGCTATAAAAGCATGCGTTAAAGAAAAAATGGAATTATTCGGTTCTATAAACCAAGCATAATTTTAATAGTTTAATTTAGAAATCTTAAAAGATAGAAGTAATTTTTTATTACATCTATCTTTTTTATATTAATAAATAATCAATTTATTAACATTGTATATATATACACACAATTAATTTATTTCTTCATTTAAACTATTTTGTCACTTTTTATTTATTATACTTCATATTTTTATATGAATTTTTATATAATATGATAATTATCGACATAGTTTATTGCTTTTCATATATTTATTATTAATAATTAAAATAAAAAAAAGATATTTTTTTGTTATTTTTTTAACATAATTATTTTTATAATTCATCTCTTTCTAAAAAACAAATGATTTTTTTCACTAAATAAGCTATCATAATGATAATAATGTATTTTTTTCAGAATATTTGGATTATTCTTTAATATTTAATTTCTTTATGACACTATACTTAATTTTTTAATTTTACAATAGATTTTCTTAATATTTTCTTTAATTATTAAAAAAATTCTCCTTAATTCTTGATTTTAACATAATTATTCAATATTTTAATTATAATTTTTCATTGGCTTTTTAACATATTTCTATACTATAATATAAAGTAGGATTACAATTTTTTCCATTCAGTATTTACTATAGATTTTTATAGGAAACTTCGAATGTTAAAATTTTAACTCTATAAATTTTTACTTAACTTATTTTATAACTATAACCTCTTAAAATTTATAGAATGTATTTTAAGCTTTTGCTGTTAATTATTTACTATGACTAACTTCAAAATGAAAAGGGGGAATTTGCATGTGCAATTTTGTTTCACAGAACAAAAAATTATTTGATGAGTTAGATAGCTTAATCGTCGCTCTTCCTGAAGCTGATGAGAGTGCATTAATATATGTGCTTAAAGAAGCTCAAGGTATATTTGGCTATCTACCAAAAGAAGTTCAACTTTATATAGCAGGAAAATTAGGTGTCTCTCCTGCCAAAGTATATGGTGTTGTTAGCTTCTATTCCTATTTCTCTACTACTCCTGTTGGAGAACACAAAATTAATGTATGTTTAGGAACAGCATGTTTCGTGAAAGGTTCAAAAGATGTTCTTGCTGAACTAGAAAAACAATTAGGTATTAAATCCGGAGAAACTACTCCTGATCTTAAATTCACTATTGAATGTTTAAGATGCGTAGGTGCTTGTGGACTTGCTCCTGTTGTTGTTGTTGATGGTAGAGTATATAGTCGAGTTACACCTGATGATGTTACAGGTATAATAAATGACTATAAAGAAGTAGAAATGAGCTGTTAGGGGGGATAATACATGAAAAGAATTAATTCTTATGTTGAATTAAAAGCTGCTGTTGAAGAGTACAAACCTCTTCTTGATTTAAGAAAGAAAGATGGAGTTGATGGTGTTCCTACAAAAAGAGAAATATTAGTTTGTGGTGATACTGGATGTGCTTCTTCTGGTAGTATAAAAGTTTTAGAAGCTTTACAAGATGAAATAAAAAAAGCTGGCCTTGAAGATGTTGCTAAAGTTGAATTAACAGGATGCTTTGGTTTCTGCGCCGTAGGTCCTATAGTAAAAGTTTACCCTGATAACATTTTCTACGTAAATCTTTCTGCTGAAGATGCTGCTGAAGTAGTAGAAAGTCATATTAAAAATAATATTGTTGTAGAAAGATTATTATTTGAGGAACCATCATTAGATAATATAAGAGTTAATAATGAAAAAGATATGTCTTTCTATAAAAAGCAAAAGAAAATAGCTTTAAGAAATCTTGGTGTTATACATCCTGAACGTTTAAGCGAATATCTTGCTAATGATGGATATCTTGCTCTTGGTAAATGTTTAAATGAAATGACTCCCGAACAAGTTGTTGAAGAAATAAAAGCTTCAGGACTAAGGGGTAGAGGTGGGGCTGGATTCCCTACTGGTGTTAAATGGGAAGCTTCTGCTAAAAATCCTCCTGTTAACGGCAAAAAATTCGTTGTATGTAATGCTGATGAAGGTGACCCGGGTGCATTCATGGATAGATCGTTATTAGAAGGTGACCCTCATAATGTATTAGAAGCTATGGCTATCTGTGGATATGCTATTGGTTCTGATATCGGATATATATATATAAGAGCTGAATATCCTCGTGTTATAGAAAGATTAAAAATAGCTATAGCTGCAGCTGAAGAAGCTGGACTATTAGGTGAAAATATAATGGGCAGCGGATTCAACTTCAAACTAGAATTAAAATATGGTGCTGGTGCTTTTGTTTGTGGTGAAGGTACTGCATTGATGCATTCTATTGAAGGTAAACGTGGTGAGCCTAGAATGAAGACTTTCTCTTCTTCTAAACATGGTTTATGGAATGCTCCTACTTGCTTAAATAACGTTGAAACATTTGGTAATGTTCCAGTTATAATAACTAAAGGTTCTGACTGGTTTACTTCTTATGGTACAGAAGATTCTAAAGGTACTAAAGTTTTCGCATTAGGCGGAAAAGTAAATAACGTTGGACTTGTTGAAGTTCCTATGGGTACTACACTTAGAGAAATCGTATATGAAATAGGTGGCGGTATCTTACATGATAAAGGATTTAAAGCTGTTCAAACCGGTGGACCATCAGGTGGATGTATATCTTCTAAAGATTTAGATACTCCTATAGATTACAAATCATTAGCTTCTATAGGATCTATGATGGGTTCAGGTGGTATGCTTGTTCTTGATGAAACTGACTGTATGGTTGATATTGCTAGATTCTTCTTAGACTTCTCTGTTGAAGAGTCTTGTGGTAAATGTACTCCTTGTCGTATAGGTACAAAAAGATTATACGAATTATTAAATAAAATTTGTGAAGGTAAAGGATGCGAGCAAGACTTAGTTGATTTAAAAGACTTAGCATTAACTGTGAAAAACACCGCTTTATGTGGTCTAGGAAAATGCGCTCCTAACCCTGTATTAAGTACTATGGATTGCTTCTATGATGAATATTTAGCTCACGTTAAATATCATAAATGTCCAGCAGGAAAATGTACTTCTCTGTTAGACTTTGTAATTACTGATGATTGTATTGGTTGTGGATTATGTGCTAAAAACTGTCCAGTTGATGCAATAAGCGGTGAAAAGAAAGAAAAACATGCTATAGATACTGGTAAATGTATTAAATGTGGTACTTGTATAGAAAAATGTAAGAAGGGTGCAATTGTTAAAAGATAATTACGCTAAGGAGGGGTTTATTAATGAGTTTAGTTAATTTAACTATAAATGGCAAAGCTGTTTCAGTTCCTTCTGATACAAAAATATTAGAAGCTGCAAAACAAGTAAATGTTAAAATACCAAGCCTATGTCATTTACATATGGATGATATAAAATTTGATAACCATTGTGCATCTTGTCGTGTATGTATGGTTAGTACTGGAAGAGGACTAGTTCCTGCTTGTGGTACTTTAGTTAAAGAAGGAATGGTTGTAAACACTAATTCTCCAGAAGCTTTAAAATATAGAAAAAATGTTGTTGAATTAATGTTATCAGACCATCCAAAAGACTGTTTATCTTGTATTAAGAGTGGCCATTGCGAATTGCAAGATATCGCTGCAGACTTAGGTATAAGAAATGTTAGATTCTCTGATGGAGATCAATCTTATGTTGCTGTTGATACTTCTACTAAATCTATAGTTAAAGATCATGCAAAATGTATACTATGTAGAAGATGTGAAACTATGTGTAACGAAGTACAATCAGTTGGTGTATTATCTGGTATCAACCGTGGATTCGGCACAGAGGTTTCTACATTCTATGGTGTTGATTTAGCTGATACTAACTGTACTTTCTGTGGTCAATGTATAAGCGTATGTCCAACAGGTGCATTAGTTGAAAAAGATAATACTGGCGCTGCTTGGGATGCTTTAGCACAAAAAGAAAAACCTGTTATGGTTCAAACTGCTCCAGCTGTAAGAGTTGGTCTAGGAGAAGAGTTTGGATTAGACCCAGGTTCTATATCTACTGGTAAAATGGTTTCTGCATTAAAAGCTTTAGGTTTCGATTATGTTTTCGATACTAACTTTGCAGCTGACTTAACTATAATGGAAGAAGCTAATGAGTTTGTAAATAGATTTATTAAAGGTGAAAAACTTCCTATATTAACTAGCTGCTGCCCAGCTTGGGTTAACTTTATGGAGCATGAATTTCCAGATTTATTACCTCATCTTTCCACTTGTAAATCTCCACAAAGTATGTTTTCCCCAATAGCTAGACATTACTTTGCTGAAAAAGCTTTAGGTAAAAAACCTGATGAAGTTATAGTTATGTCTATAATGCCTTGTGTTGCTAAGAAATACGAAGTTTCTAGAGAAGAATTAGGTCAAGATGGATATCTAGATACTGATTTATCATTAACTACTAGAGAATTAGCAAGAATGATAAAAGAAGCTGGTATAGATTTAGCTAACTTAGAAGAAGCTGAGTTTGATAGCCCACTTGGATATTCTACTGGTGCTGCTGATATATTTGGTGCAACTGGTGGTGTTCTTGAGGCTGCACTTAGAACTGCATATCATGATATAACTAAAGAAGAAGCTCCTTCTCTAGATTTTACAGTTGTTAGAGGTATGGATGGTATAAAAGAGGCTTATTTAGAAATTGCTGGTCATACAGTAAATGTGGCTGCTGCAAGTAGTTTAGGAAATGCTAGAAAATTAATGAATGAATTAAGAGCTGGAACTTGCAAGTACCATGTAATAGAAATCATGGCTTGTCCTGGTGGATGTGTTGCTGGTGCTGGTCAACCTTATCACGGGGGAGACTATGATAAAGTTAAAGCAAGAGCTAAAGCTTTATATGAAATAGATGCTAATAAACCACAACGTCTTTCTCATGCTAACCCAGATATCATCAAATTATACGATGAATTCTTAGGTGAAAGAGGTGGACATAAGTCTCATGAATTGCTTCATACTGAGTACTATGATAAAAGTAATGTATTTGCTGACGCTGAATGCTAATAATTAATACTTTACTTATTGATTAAAAATTAAAGGGAGTTATGAAATTTATAAAAATCTCATAACTCTCTTTTAATTTATTTATCAATTACCCTAGTTAATTTTTCTGTGAACTCTTGAGCTGCATCTATACCCATTCCTCTTTGCCTAAAGTTCATAGCGGCTACCTCTATTATCATAGATGTATTTCTTCCTGGTTTAACAGGTATTACTAACTTTTCAATTTTTCTTCCAAGTATTTCTTCATATTCTCTATCTAAACCTAATCTATCATAATATTTTTGTTGATTCCAATTTTCTAATTCAATTACTAAATCTATTGCTTTTTGATTTTTTATTGCCCCAACACCATATAGACTTTTAACATCTATTATTCCTATACCTCTTATCTCCATATAATGTTTTAATAATTCTGGTGCTTGACCTACAAGTCTACTATCATCAACTTTTCTAATCTCAACTGCATCATCAGCTACTAATCTATGACCTTTTTGTATTAATTCTAAGGCAGTTTCTGATTTACCTATACTACTTTCTCCCTTTATAAGAACACCTATACCATATACATCTACTAAAACTCCATGCATTGTAACATGAGGCGCTAACTTGTTATCTAAATAATTAGATAATCTATTAATAAATCTAGTAGTACTACACTTGCTACTTAATACTACTCTATTATATTTTTTAGCTTTTTCTATTATGTCTGAATCAACTTCTAAATCCCTCGTAACTATTAATACAGGTATTTCATAAGAGAAAAATTTATCTAATATTATTTCTCTTTTATCTTTTTTTATATTTTTAAAATAAGTATATTCTGTTTTTCCTATTATTTGAATTCTTTCATAAGGAAAATATTCAAAATATCCTGCCAGCGGTAATCCTGTTCTATTTACATCTTCCGACTCCACATAGTATTCCTTCTCCTCTGGCATATATACTACCTCTAAATCCAAATCATCAATTAATTGAGATATAGATACTTTATCTTTTACTGTTTCTATCAATTACTTACTCTCCCTTTCTAAAATATTCATAAATATTTTCTGCTACACTTTTATTTAATCCCTCTACTTTAGATAACTCTTCTACTGATGCATTTTTTATATCTTCAATGCTTTTAAAATTAGATAATAATGCTTTTTTTCTTTTTTCTCCAACGCCTGGAATATCATCTAAAGAAGATTTTGTTAAAGATTTGTTTCTCAAGCTTCTGTGATAGCTTATGGCATAGTTATGTACTTCCTCTTGAATACTTGCAACAAACCTATATAGATTTGACGTTTTATCAAGTTCAATATCATTTGAAGCACATATCAATCCCTTTGTTCTATGTTTGTCATCTTTATACATTCCCCACAAAGGTATATCTATTCCATATTTATCAAAAACTTTTTGTACAGCACTGACTTGTCCTTTTCCACCGTCTAATAGTATTAAATCAGCAAAATCACCTTTTTGCAATCTTCTATCTAAAATTTCAGCCATAGAATCATAATCATTAGGTCCTTCTACAGTCTTTATTTTATATCTTCTATACTCTTTTTTGTCCTTGAGTCCATTTGTAAAAACAACCATAACACCTATGGAATCTACACCTTGTATATTAGATATGTCATAAGATTCTATTCTTCTCGGTGGTTCTTGTAAGCCTAATACTTCAGCTAGCTCAATTAAAGCCCCTTCACTTCTTTCATATTTTCTTTTATTTAAATTAGAGAATTTTTCTAAGTATTCCATAGCATTTTTCTTAACCATAGATATTAAACTTTTTTTATCTCCTTTTTGAGGGACTCTTATAGATACCTTTTGTCCTTTAATATTTGATAACCATTCTTCAAGAACTACTTGATCTTCTATCTCTGATTCAATAATAATCTCTTTTGGAATATATTCTGCCTTCATGTAAAATTGTTTTACAAAAGAACCAAGTATTGCTTCCTTACTAGAATCCTTTGTTCCCTCTAATATGAAATGCTCTCTTCCAACTATTTTACCATGTCTAATAAAGAATGATTGTACACAGGCTTCTTCATCATTATAAGCCATAGCTATTATATCTTGATTGATATCATCTGTAGATACATCAATTTTTTGCTTTTGCATCATTTCTTGAAGATTCATTATTTTATCTCTATAAATAGCTGCTTCTTCAAAATTAAACTCCATAGAGCATTTATTCATCTTTTCTTTTAAAATCTCAATTAAAGTTTCTTCTTTTCCAGATAAAAATAATAGTATTTCTTCTATCATTTTATTATATTCTTCTTTTGAAACATTTCCAGTGCAAGGTCCCACACATCTTTTTATGTGAAGGTTTAAACATGGCCTCATATTATTTTTAATAGCTCTTTCAATATCAACATTGCAAGTTCTTATAGGATAAATATTTCTAATAACATCTAAAGTATCATTAACAGCTTCCACATTTGTATATGGTCCAAAATATTTAGCCTTATCTTTAAGAACTCTTCTAACTTTTAATACTCTTGGAAAATCTTCATTTACTGTTACCTTTATATAAGGGTACGTTTTGTCATCCCTTAATAAGACATTATATTTAGGTCTATATTTTTTAATTAAATTACACTCTAAAATCAATGCTTCTAGCTCTGAATCAGTGATTATATACTCAAATGAATTTATATTTTTAACCATTGATTTTACCTTAGAAGAATGGTTTTTAGATGATTGAAAGTACTGTCTTACTCTATTTTTTAATGATATGGCTTTACCAACATATATTATTTTATCATCTTCATCTTTCATTAAATATACCCCAGGCTCAGCTGGTAGTTTTTTTAATTGTTCCTGTATATCAAACACTTATATTCCTCCGAAATCAAAATTCGCTTCTATAATTCATTCTATAATAAAACTTCTAATTCTTATATAGATAAAAATTAGAAGTTTTATATTTCATCTTTGATAATATTAAAATTTCAAAACTTATTCAAAGTATTTCTTTAGGAATTGCCCTGTATATGAACCTTTCACCTTAGATACTTCTTTAGGTGTTCCAGTAGCGATTATTTTTCCACCTTTATCTCCACCTTCTGGTCCCAAATCTATAATGTAGTCACTAGTTTTTATAACATCTAAATTATGTTCTATTACTACTATAGTATTCCCTGTATCAGCAAGTTTTTGTAAAACGTGAATCAACTTATCAACATCTGCCATATGAAGTCCTGTTGTAGGCTCATCAAGAATATATAAAGTCTTTCCTGTCGGTCTTTTACTTAATTCTGATGCTAGCTTAATTCTTTGTGCTTCTCCTCCAGATAACTGAGTTGAAGGTTGACCAAGTTTGATATAGGAAAGTCCAACATCCATCAAAGTTTCAAGTTTTCTTTTTATAGTTGGTATATTTTCAAAGAACTCTAATGCTTCTTCCACATTCATATCAAGTACATCTGCAATAGTCTTATCTTTGTACTTAACTTGTAGAGTTTCTCTATTATATCTTTCACCTTTACATACTTCACAAGGTACGTAAACATCTGGTAAGAAATGCATTTCTATTTTGATTATACCGTCACCCTTACAAGCTTCACATCTACCACCTTTAACATTAAAACTAAATCTTCCTTTTTTGTAGCCTCTAGCTTTAGCTTCATTTGTTGTAGCAAATAAATCTCTTATTTGGTCAAATACACCTGTATAAGTAGCTGGATTTGATCTAGGCGTTCTTCCTATTGGACTTTGATCTATATTTATTATTTTATCTATATTTTCAATTCCTTTAATTTCCTTATGTTTACCAGGTCTTTGTCTTAATCTATTGACCTTACTTGCTACACCTTTGTATAAGATTGAATTAATTAATGAACTTTTTCCAGAACCTGATACACCTGTAATACATACAAATTTTCCAAGAGGTATCTTTGCATTAATATTTTTTAAGTTATTTTCTGTGGCACCTTTAATTTCTATAAAGTTTCCATTACCTTCTCTTGTAGTATCAGGTATTTCTATTACTTTTTTACCACTTAGATATAATCCAGTCATTGAATTAGGATTTTCTAATATTTCATCTAAAGTACCTTGAGCTACTATTTCTCCACCATGAACACCAGCACCTGGTCCAATGTCTACCACGTAGTCAGCTTCTCTCATAGTATCTTCATCATGTTCAACTACTATTAAGGTATTTCCAAGATCAGTTAAATGTCTTAATGTTCCTATTAATTTTTCATTATCTCTTTGATGAAGACCTATACTTGGCTCATCTAATACATATAAAACTCCAACTAAAGCAGAACCAATTTGAGTAGCAAGTCTGATTCTTTGTGCTTCTCCTCCTGATAGCGTTCCAGCTTTTCTTGATAAAGTTAAATATTCTAATCCTACATCTTTTAAGAAAGATGCCCTTTCATTTATTTCTTTTAAAATTTCATGAGCTATAAATTTATTTTTTTCGCTTAACTCTAAGCTCTGAACAAAGTCTAATAAATCTTTTACAGATAGATCTGTAACTTCCATTATATTTTTTCCACCTATTAGAACAGATAGAACTTCTTTTTTCAGTCTATTACCCTTACATTTTGGACAAGGTGTTTCAGCCATATACTCTTCAATTTTGTCTCTTGAATACTCTGAATTAGTTTCTCTATATCTTCTTTCAAGGTTTACTATAACCCCTTCAAAAGGAGCCTTATACTCTCTTCTTCCTCCAAACTTAGAGTCAAAAATAAATTGAACCATTACATTATTTTCACCATAAAGTAATTCTTGAACAAAATCTTCTGGTAAATCTTTAAATGGAGTATCTAAAGATACATTAAAGTGTTCAGCTAAGCTTTGTACCATTTTGCTATAATATGTATCATCACTTGTGCTTACACTTCCCCATGCAGCTATCGCTCCTTGTTTTATACTTAAATCTTTATTTGGTATAACAAGATCCGGATCAACTTCTCTACTTTCTCCTAATCCTTTACATACATCGCAGGCACCAAAAGGAGCATTGAATGAGAACATTCTTGGTGATAGTTCTTCAATTCCTATACCATGTTCTGGACAAGCAAATTTAGTAGAGTATAAAACTTCTTCTCCACCTACTATTTGAGCTATCACAAGTCCATCTGATAATTTGACAGCCGTTTCTATAGAATCAGCTAGTCTTCTTTCTATTCCATCTTTTACAACTATTCTATCTACAACAACTTCTATATTGTGTTTCTTATTTTTCTCTAAATTAATATCATCAGTTACTTCCTGATTTTCTCCATTAACTCTAATTCTTACAAAACCATCTTTAGCAATGCTTTCTATAAGTTTTTTATGAGTTCCTTTTTGACCTCTTACTACAGGAGATAAAATTTGAAGTTTACTTCTTTCCGGAAACTCTAATATTTTATCTACTATCTCTTGTATAGTCATTTGAGATATTGGTTTTCCACATGTAGGACAGTGAACATCTCCAACTCTTGCAAATAAAAGCCTTAAATAATCATAAATCTCTGTTACTGTACCTACAGTAGAACGAGGATTTTTTGATGTTGTCTTTTGATCTATAGATATAGCCGGTGATAACCCTTCTATATATTCCACATTTGGTTTTTCCATTTGTCCTAAAAACTGTCTAGCATAAGCTGATAAACTTTCCACGTATCTTCTTTGCCCTTCTGCATAAATAGTATCAAATGCTAAAGAAGATTTTCCAGAACCTGATAGTCCCGTGAAAACTATAAACTTATTTCTAGGAAGCTCTATACTGACATTTTTAAGGTTATGTTCTTTTGCACCTTTTATAATGATTTTATCTTCCATTAATTTTTTATCCTTTCTCCTAACTCTTTTATCTTATCTCTTAACTGAGCTGCTCTTTCAAATTGTAAGTTTTGTGCAGCTTCCATCATTTCCTTTTGTAAAGCTTCTATATTATTTTGAACTTCGTACTCATCTTCACTTTCAGCAATTCCAAATACAACTTCTTCATCAGCTGGTTTAAGTGTTTCTATACTATCTCTAACTTCCTTAACAATAGTTTTAGGAACAATTCCATTTTCCTCGTTATATTGAGACTGTATCTCTCTTCTTCTTTTAGTTTCTTCAATAGTTGCTGCCATAGAACGTGTAATCTTATCAGCATACATTATAACCCTACCTTCTGAGTTTCTTGCAGCACGTCCTACTGTTTGTATTAGAGATGTTTCTGATCTTAAGAAACCTTCTTTATCTGCATCTAATATAGCAACTAATGAAACCTCTGGAATATCTAAACCTTCTCTAAGTAAGTTTATACCTACTAGTACATCAAATTTACCAAGTCTTAAATCTCTAATTATTTCTGTTCTTTCTAGTGTATCTATATCTGAATGTAAATATTTAACCTTTATTCCTATTTCTTTTAAATAATTAGTTAAATCTTCACTCATTTTCTTAGTTAAAGTAGTAATTAAAACTCTTTCACCTTTTTCTGTAACTTTATTTATTTCACCAACTAAATTATCTATTTGATTTTCAATTGGTCTTACTTCTATAATTGGATCAAGTAACCCTGTTGGTCTTATTATTTGTTGTGCTACAGTTGTCGAATGTTCTATTTCATAAGGTCCTGGTGTTGCAGAAACAAATAATACTTGATTTATATTTTCTTCAAATTCAGCAAAGTTTAAAGGTCTATTGTCATAAGCAGATGGTAATCTAAATCCATTTTCTATTAATGATTGTTTTCTTGATCTATCTCCTGCATACATTCCTCTAACTTGAGGTATAGTAACGTGAGATTCGTCTACTATTAATAAGAAATCATCTGGAAAGAAACTCATTAATGTATAAGGTTTTTCACCTTCTTCTCTTCCTGTAATATGTCTTGAATAGTTTTCTATACCCTGACAAGTACCTATTTCATTTAACATTTCTATATCATATTTTGTTCTTTGTTCAATTCTTTGAGCTTCTAATAATTTGTCATTATTCTTAAAAGATTGAACTGTTTCTGCTAATTCTTTCTCAATAGCTTCTACTGCATGGGCAACTTTTTCTGGAGTAGTTACATAATGTGATGCTGGAAATACTGCTACATAGCTTCTTGTTCCTAAAATTTTTCCTGTAACATAATCAATTTCCACGATTCTGTCTATTTCGTCTCCAAAAAATTCTATTCTTATAGCTTTTTCATCATCACTTGCAGGGAATAATTCTAGAATATCACCTCTAACTCTAAAAGTTCCTCTCACAAAGTTAATATCATTTCTTTCATATTGTATATCTACTAATTTTCTTATTAGAGTATCTCTGTCAATTTCCATTCCTGTTCTAATGGATAACATAAGCTTTTTATAATCATCAGGATCCCCAATACCATAAATACATGATACAGAAGATACTACTATTACATCATCTCTTTCTAATATAGATGCTGTAGCTGAGTGTCTTAGCTTATCTATTTCATCATTTATACTTGCATCCTTTTCTATATATGTATCACTGGATGCCACATAAGCTTCTGGTTGATAATAATCATAATAACTTACAAAATATTCAACTGCATTATTAGGGAAAAACTCTTTAAACTCGCTATATAATTGAGCTGCTAAAGTTTTATTATGAGCTAGAATTAAAGTTGGTTTTTTTACTTCTCTAATTATATTAGCCATAGTAAAAGTTTTACCCGAACCTGTTACACCTAGTAATGTTTGAAACTTTTCATCATTATTAATTGAAGTAACAATTTCCTTTATTGCCTCTGGTTGATCCCCTGTTGGCTTAAAAGCCGATTGAATTTCAAAGTCCATATCTCCTCACTCCTTTAGAACATCCGTTCCGTATAATTACAATCTTAATTATACCATAATAATCCTATTATTTATCTCTTGTATAAACATTTATTATAAAATTTATTCATTAATATATATTACCCATTTAAAATGATTTAAATAATCTCTGTCATAAAAGTAAATTTTGTATATAACCCACAGAATTGAAATATAAATATATAAAATTAAATAACAAGAAAACCATGTGCAAATACAATTATTTACACATGGTTTTCTTGTTATTAATTGGTGACCCATCGGAGATTCGAACTCCGGACACCTTGATTAAAAGTCAAGTGCTCTACCGACTGAGCTAATGAGTCACATATTTTTTGGGGTGGATAATGAGATTCGAACTCACGGCCTCCAGAGCCACAATCTGGCGCTCTAACCAACTGAGCTATACCCACCACACATTTGATAAAATTGGTCGAGGTGAAGGGACTCGAACCCCCGGCCCCATGGTCCCAAACCAAGTGCGCTACCAAACTGCGCTACACCTCGAACTAAAAAAGTGGTGGACCATCAGGGACTCGAACCCCAGACCTACCGGTTATGAGCCGGGCGCTCTAACCAACTGAGCTAATGGTCCACGTTAATTTATATTGTTAAAGTTTAAATGGTAGCGGTAACAGGAGTCGAACCTGTGACCTTTCGGGTATGAACCGAACGCTCTAGCCAACTAAGCTATACCGCCACAATATTTAAATATGGTGCCCAGAGGCGGAATCGAACCACCGACACGGGGATTTTCAGTCCCCTGCTCTACCGACTGAGCTATCTGGGCGCTATTGGCGGAGAGGGTGGGATTCGAACCCACGGTGCCGTTAAGCATCACTGGTTTTCAAGACCAGCTCCTTAAACCACTCGGACACCTCTCCTTATAGTTTCCCTATATGCTCTATCATTGGAGCACTAAGTTAATAATTTAATATGGCTGGGGATGCAGGACTCGAACCTACGCATGCATGAGTCAAAGTCATGTGCCTTACCGACTTGGCTAATCCCCAATATATAAGTGGTGAGCGCACAGGGATTCGAACCCCGGACACACGCCTTAGAAGGGCGTTGCTCTATCCAGCTGAGCTATGCACC
>OKWN01000248.1_pt1 | contig 36825 bp, 36 predicted proteins | sample 1607151 | NCBI WGS metagenome assembly OKWN01 (sample SAMN07501046, study PRJEB24779) | human gut metagenome | isolation source: stool | host: human infant | place: USA: Pittsburgh, PA | reverse complement strand
GAGAAGATTTTGTAACAAGCATGAAAACTACAAGAACTCCAGAAGGAGATGAGTTATATGTTGCTAGAGGAATGATAGCTATGGCAGGTAGAGCTTGTGGTCTTGAAGTATTAGATACAGTTTATGCTGATGTAAACAACGATGAAGGATTTTTAAAAGAAGCTAACTTAATAAAAAGAATGGGATTCGGTGGGAAATCACTTATACATCCAAGACAAGTTGAACTTATACACGATGTATTCACTCCAAGTGAAAAAGAAATAGCTAAAGCACAAAAAATAGTAGATGCAACTGCTGAAGCTCTAAAACAAAACTTAGGTGTATTCACTGTAGACGGAAAAATGGTAGACAAACCAATAATAGAAAGAGCTCAAAGAGTATTACAGTTGGCTGAAGCTGCTGGTGTTATAGTTGGAGGTGAAAATTAATATGCAAACTAAAAGAGTAAACGCAGAGATGTTAAAAAACATAAAAGGTTACGAAAATAGACAAGCTTACAATGCTCCATATTCTTCATTAACTGGAGATGATAAAGTAAATAGTGATAGTTCTAACATAAAAGAACAAGTAAGAAGAGATAAATTAGTATCTTCTCTAAGAGAAGCTATAGAAAAATGTGAAATAAAAGATGGAATGACAATATCTTTTCACCACCACTTTAGAGCTGGTGACAAACTTTTAATGCAAGTTGTTGATATATTAGCTGAAATGGGGATAAAAAATCTAAGAATAGCAGCGTCATCATTAACAAGTGCTCATAATGGACTTGTTGCTCATATAGAAAATGGTGTTGTAAATAGAATAGAAACTTCAGGACTTAGAGGTAAATTAGCTCAAGCTGTTTCTGAAGGTGTGCTTGAATACCCAGCTGTTATACGTTCTCATGGAGGTAGAGCAAGAGCTATAACTTCAGGTGACCTAAAAATAGATGTTGCATTCTTAGCAGCTTCATCTGCTGACTGCATGGGAAATGCAAATGGAGTTAAAGGAAAATCAATATGTGGATCTATGGGATACGCTAAAGTTGATGCAGCTCATGCTAAAAAAGTTGTAGTTGTGACTGATACATTAGTTCCATATCCAAACTTCCCACAAAGTATACCACAAACTCAAGTTGACTATGTATGTGTAGTGGATGAGGTTGGTGATCCTTCAGGAATAATGTCTGGAGCTACTAGATTTACAAATAACCCAAAAGAGTTATTAATGGCTAAAAGGGTTGTTGAAGTAATGAAAGCTTCTGGATTATTTGTAGATGGATTCTCAATGCAAACAGGTTCTGGTGGAGCAGCACTTGCTGTTACTAGATTTGTTAAAGATGAGATATTAAAAAGAGATATAAAATTAAGTTATGCACTTGGTGGAATAACTGCACCAATGGTTGATTTATTAGAAAATGGATTAGTTGATCAATTATTCGATACACAAAGTTTCGATTTAACTGCAGCTGAATCTGTAGGAAGAAATGAAAAGCATGTTGAAGTAAGTGCAGATTTCTATGCTTCAATAGGAAATAAAAGTGCAGCAGTAAATAAATTAGACTTCGTTATATTATCAGCCTTAGAAATAGATACAGATTTCAATGTTAACGTTATATCTGGTTCTGATGGTGTAATAAGAGCTGCATCTGGGGGACATAGTGATACAGCTGCAATGGCTAAAATGTCTATACTTACAGCACCGCTTACAAGAGGTAGATTATCTACAATAATAGATAAAGTAACTACAGTTGTAACTCCAGGAAGTACAGTAGACGTAGTTGTTACTGACTATGGTGTAATAGTTAATCCAACTAGAACAGACTTAATAGAGAGATTCTCTAAAGCTAGAATCCAAATGTTAACAATGGAGGAAGCAAGAGCTATGGCTACAAGACTTCTTGGAACTCCAAAAGATATAGAGTTTACTGATGAGGTAGTAGCAGTAGTTGAATATAGAGATGGAAGTATCATAGATACTATAAAAAAAGTTAAATAAGAAGTTAGAGAATGATTTCCTTAACATATATTAATTAAAAAATGATTAAGTTATTAAGATAAAAATTAATAACTTAATCAACTTAATCAACTTTCCTTAGCACCTACAATGGTGGGAAAAGGATTTTTATGTTTTGTATGTTGGCTAAAGTTTTAGCTTTACAGAAATATTATAATAATTATATTAGAAGATGGGAGAAACACGAAAATGGCAACAATGACGGCAACACAAGAAAGGGTTAATAAAGAAACTCTGAAAATTTTCGGTATGGCTTGGTATGTATTTGCGGCAGTAGCAGGAATTGCATTATTAGCTATGTTTGGTGGTTATTTACCAAATAATACAGTAGGAGCATTTGCTATACTTTATACTCTAGGTATAATTTTAGGATGGATAGGTGACAGAATACCAATATGGAATACTTACATAGGTGGTGGGTCTATACTTGCATTCTTAGGATCTGCGTTTTTAGTTTATAAAGGTATAATACCAGAAGCAACAATAGAAACTGTACAAATATTCATGGATACTACAGATTTCTTAGATTTATTTATAGCAGTACTTATAACAGGTTCTATATTATCAGTTAACAGAAAATTATTATTAAAAGCTTTCGCGGGATACTTACCAGCAATATTAGCAGGTATAGTAGGAGCTATTGTTTTAGGAATTGCTGGTGGTATGTTAGTAGGAGTTTCTCCAAGTGATATAGCAACTAAATATGTATTACCTATAATGGGGGGTGGTACTGGTGCAGGTGCTATACCAATGGCAGATATATACGCTAAAGCGACTGGAAATGATCCAGCACAATGGTTATCATTTGGTTTATCAATATTAACAATAGCTAATATAATTGCTATCATGTCAGCTGGAGTATTAAACAAAATTGGGGAATTAAAATTCGGTAAAAAATTAACTGGTAATGGTGAGTTAATAAGAAATGCTGAAGATTTATCTAAGTTAGAAGATAAAGAAGAAGTAAAAGTAACTCAAAGAGATATAGCTTGTGGTTTAATATTAGCTTGTGCATTCTATGTTGCAGGTAATATATTATCTAAAGTTATAGTTATACCTCAATTTGTAGTATTTGGTTCAGTTGTAAAATTAGACATACATAGATTTGCTTGGATGGTTCTATTAGTTGCAGCTGCTAATGTTACAGGTGTAATACCAGCGGAATTAAGAGTTGGAGCTAATAAATTACAAGGATACTTCTCTAAACAATTCTTACTAGTTATAATGTGTGGTGTTGGTATAGCTTTAACTGACTTAGGTGAGCTAATAGCTGCATTCACTTTCGGAAATGTATTAATAGCTGCTTTCATAGTTTTTGGAGCTATAATAGGATCTGGTTTAGTAGGTTGGTTAGTTGGATTCTATCCAATAGAAACTGCTATAACAGCAGGGCTTTGCATGGCAAATAGAGGTGGTTCAGGAGATTTAGCAGTTCTTGGAGCAGCTAAAAGAATGGAACTTATATCATTTGCACAAATATCTTCTCGTTTAGGTGGAGGATTAATGCTTATAATAGCATCAGTAGTATTCGGTATTTTTGCTTAATACTTACTTGGGGTTTAAATTTTAAAATAATATAATAAGAAAACATTTTTAGATAGAAAAGGGTATTGTACTTCACAATACCTTTTTCGCTTAATTTATGACTATAGGGGTGCAATATGAGCAAGAAAAATAAAAAAGCTAGAAAAACTAATAAAGAGTTATTAGAAGAAATAAGAGAAGAAGGAATGTTTAAAGAAGCTAGTGATTTTACCAATAAAAAGAAAAAATATGTGGCAGCTACTAATAAAGATCAGTTTATGATGTATGTACTTTTAATTGTAGCGCTATTAGTATTTGTATTTATAAACAGAATATTTGGAGTATAAAATTAAGGACGGTGTAGATCATGTATTATAATGTAGAAAGTATAAATCTAAAATCAAAGTATGAAACTAAAGAAGTATGTAAATTTTTAGAAAAATTTAGCTTAAAATATGAAGATGTTGATTACACTGTGGTAATAAGAGAAAATGATGATATTATAGCAACATGTTCTAAAAAAGAAAACGTATTAAAATGTTTTGCTATAAATGAAAATTATCAAGGATTAGGTTTATCTAATAACCTAATATCAAAAGTAACAGAGAAATTATTCTTAGAAGGTAGATATCACAGTTTTATATTTACAAAACCAGAAAACCAATTTTTATTTGAAGGTTTAGGATATAAAAATATATTTACAACAAATAAAGTAAGTTTATTAGAAAGTGGAAATAAAAATATAAATTCATCTTTAGAGAAATTGAAAAATGATTATAATATAGATGATAGTAAAGAATATGCTGCTTTAGTTATGAATTGTAATCCATTTACTTTGGGTCATAGATACATAGTAGAAACAGCAGCAAAAGAAAATGAAAATGTAATAATATTTGTAGTAGAAGAAGATAAATCCGTTTTCCCTTTTAAAACAAGATATAAACTTATAAAAGAAGGAACAAAAGATTTAAAAAACGTAACTGTAATACCAGCAGGAGAGTATGTAATATCATCAGCAACTTTCCCAAATTATTTCTTAAAGAAAAATGATGATGCATTAAAAGAATATACAAAATTAGATTGTAATATATTTGGAAAATATTTTGTACCTAAATTTAATATAACTATAAGATATGTAGGTACGGAACCTCATTGTGAAGTAACAAATACTTATAATGAAAGCATGGAAGAAATATTGCCAAAATACAATGTGGAAGTTAAACGTATAAGCAGAAAAGAAGCACAAGAAGATGTTATCAGTGCATCTAGAGTTAGAAAATTATTAAAAGAAGGTAATATAGAAAAAGTAAAAAACTTACTACCTAAAGCAAGCTTTGATTTTTTACTTAGTAAGGAAGGTGAATTGGTAATAAATCAACTATAATAATAGTTTATATTTTACCTAAGACAATATGGAATTAATAGCAGAATTTTTATTTGATAGAGATAAAAGAGTATCTTATCAAGAACAATTACTAAAAGAAAATAGAGATAAAACTCTAGTTACAATTAGAATAAATTATCCTGGAATAGAAAAATCAAACTATATAACTGATGATATTGTTAATATTATTTATAATGATATAGAAACTTATTATGGAAAATATATAGTTTTTAAACATAAATATAAAAATAAAGAGGGCATAATAGCTCATTTATTATTTGATTTAGACTTTGTAAATGTAAAGAAAATAATGATAAATATAGAAGAAGAACACATATTAGGTAGATGTCTAGACATAGATGTATATGCTATGAAAAATGAAAAGGTAATAGGCATATCTAGAGCTGATCTGTTTAAAAAGCCAAGAAGATGTTTTATATGTGAATTAGATGCAAAAATTTGCTCCAGAGCTCAAACTCATAGTATAGAAGAAATAAAAGTTTATTTTGAAGATGTATATAAAAAGTATAAAAAAGTAGAAAAAAAAACTGAGCTTTTATCATATGAAGTATCACAAATAGCACTTAAATCAATGATAAGTGAAGTATCTACTTTTCCATCCTTTGGGTTAGTATCTCCAATTAGTTCTGGCTCACATAAAGATATGGATTACTATACTTTTTTAGATAGTGCATTGGCTATAACACCTTACTTAAAAGAAATGTTTAAAATAGGGTATAGCTATCATAATCCGGAATATATATTTGATGCTATTAGAAACACTGGAAAAACATGCGAAGAAAAAATGTTTGAAGCAACAAATAATATTAATACTCATAAGGGTATGATATTTTTAATGGGAATTACAATAGCTGCTATGGGAAAAGTATTGTATGAAGATATGAAATTTAGTGAAATACAATCTATAATAAAACTTATGGTTAAAGATATCTTAGATGATTTTAAAGAATTGAATAAAAAAGAATGTTTAACTCACGGAGAAAAACTATATTTAGAATATGGATTTACAGGGATAAGAGGACAAATTAAAGATGGTCTTGCTGTATTATTTGACAATATAATAGAGAAGTATAGTTATAGTGAACTAAAGGAAAATGATCTATATACTCAAATATTAATAGAGTTAATGTCAAGAGTTGAAGATAGTACAATAGTTTATAGACATGATATAAATACATTAAGGAAGGTACAATTAGATGCTAAAGAATTATTAAACCTGGGTGGAGTATTCACTGATGCTGGTAAGAAAAGGTGTGAAGAGCTGGAAGAGATTTATATAGAAAAAAATATAAGCCCTGGGGGCTGTGCAGATTTACTTGCTATAAGTATACTTCTACTTAATGTGAAAAAGTTAATGTTTTAAATCATAAATATAAAAATCCCATTGTAGATTAACAAAATCTACAATGGGATTTTTACATCCACATGAATTTAAATTCTAAAGTAATGATTAGATAAATATTATTTATTGATTTCTTGTAAAACAACATCCAATGAATCATATAAATGTTTTTTGATTATCATTTCTGACAAGTCTCTATCGCGCTCAACTATAGATTTTATAATTTGTCTATGTTCTAGTATTGCTCTTTCTCTTCTTACAGGATCTTCAATAGAGATAGTTCTAAATCTATGAAGATAATTATTTAAATTAGATATCATATTAGGTAAAATTTTCATTTTGCTTAAATTATAAAGCTGAGAATTAAATTCGCTGAATAATTTTACTACCTCATCAATATTATTTTCTAAGCTCTCCTTTTGCGTATCATCTAATAATTTTGTGATTCTATCCACATCTGATTGAGTAATATGCTTCATAGCTTCTGTGGCTACAAGTAACTCTAGAGAACTTCTTATTTTATAAATTTCTATAACATCTTCTCTAGTTATTCTATTAACAACAACACCTAGTCTAGGAACATATTTTACTAAACCTTCGACTTCCAGTTGTTTTAGAGATTCTCTAACAGGAGTTCTACTTATATTAAGTCGGTCAGAGTATTCTTTTTCTATGAAGCGTTCTCCTACAGGAACTTTATGCTCAATTAATGTTTTTCTTATGCTTTCATAAACTACATCTTTTATAGGTCTATTTTGTGATAAATCAGTATTATATACAAATTCATCCATCCAATTTTTCATAACTGTTTCCTTTCAAATAAATATATATACTGCAATATAATTTTAGTTGGGTAAACGATTTTATATGAGAATCGAACTATTACCAACTTATACTAGAAAATGAGAATGTTTGTGTGAATTCTAGTTTATATCCATTAATAAATGGAGGTTAACATATGCATAATATATAGTTTTAATACATAAAAATTAATTTAAATTTTAACGATTTATTTTAAGAATATAATACAATAAAAAACAAATTTAGACAAGTAAAAAAAGAAAACGTTATTTAGATAGTAGAATAAAAAAATAGATATATATATATGATTTTTCTTATGACAAGTATATAAATTTATGTATTTTACAGTATAACTGATTGTAGTTATTATTAATATGCAAGTAAATAGCTTATTAATGATATAACAAATTCTATATATTTAAAAGATATTATGAAAATCTATGCATATTAGATATATAGAAGGCTTGTATATAAATTACTTATATAGATATTTATTAAGCTTACAATTAAATAAAATTTAAAAAAGAACTTTATATATTAAAAGAACACTAAAAAAACTTGGTATAAGATAATTTGATATATATAATAAATTATGCATAAGAAACAAGGAATAACTTAAAGGAACATTATAGATGATGAAAATGTTATTCCTAATATATTTATGGGAGGATTATGATAAGATGAGTAAGTTAAAAATAACTGAAACGGCACTAAGAGATGGACATCAATCCTTAATGGCTACTAGGCTTAGGACAGATGAAATAATACCTATCTTAGAAACTATGGATAAAGTAGGATATTACTCAATGGAAGTTTGGGGAGGGGCTACATTTGATTCATGTATACGTTTCTTAAATGAAGATCCTTGGGAAAGACTTAGACTTATAAGAAAACATGTAAAAAATACGAAGTTACAAATGCTACTTAGAGGTCAAAATTTATTAGGATATAGACACTATGGAGATGATACTGTAGAGCGATTTATAGAGTTATCTATAAAAAACGGAATAGATATAATAAGAGTTTTCGACGCTTTAAATGATGTTAGAAACTTAGAAGAATCTATGAAAGCGATAAAAAAATACAAAGGACATTGCCAATGTGCAATATCTTATACAACAAGCCCAGTTCATACAACTGAGTACTATGTAGAATTAGTTAAAACTATGGAAAGAATGGGTGCGGATTCTATATGTATAAAAGATATGGCAGGGGTACTTACTCCATACAATGCATATGACTTAGTTAAAAAATTAAAAGATGCGACTAAATTACCAATAGAATTACATACTCACTGTACAGGTGGAATAGCAGAAATGACATATATGAAAGCTGTTGAAGCTGGTGTAGATATAATAGATACAGCTATATCACCACTTAGCGGTGGAACAAGTCAGCCACCAACAGAGTCAATGTCGGTAACTTTAGCAGAAATGAATAGAAATCCAGAGTTAAATATGGAAGCTCTTTTAGAAGTAGCTGAATATTTCAAACCAGTTAGAGATAAATACATGGAAGAAGGAATATTAAATCCAAAAGTATTATTAACAGATCCTCAAACTTTAAAATACCAAGTTCCAGGAGGAATGTTATCTAATTTATTATCTCAAATGAAGCAACAAGGTGCAGAAAGTAAATACGAAGAAGTATTAAATGAAGTACCAAGAGTTAGAAAAGACTTAGGATACCCTCCACTAGTTACTCCACTTAGTCAAATGGTTGGGACGCAAGCATTATTCAATGTTTTAACTGGACAAAGATACAAAATGGTTCCAAAAGAAATCAAGGACTATGTAAAAGGACTATATGGACAAGCTCCAGCTGAGTTAGATCCAGAAGTTAAAAAGTTAATAATCGGAGACGAAGAAGTAATAACAGTAAGACCTGCAGATTTAATAGGTGCAGAATTTGAAGCTATGAAAGAAGAAGTAAAAAATTTAGCTAAAAATGATGAAGACGTATTGGCTTACGCTTTGTTCCCACAAATCGCTCCAAAATATTTAGAATCTAAATACAACAAATCTACAGTAGTAGAAGAAGAAAAAGCAGAAAGTAATATAACATACATAGAAGTTACTATGTAGAGAATAGGTGGTTAATATGCAAACAACATTTATGGAAGCTATCTCTATCACTGTATCAAGTATGGTTATAGTTTTAGCTACTTTATCATTAATAGCAATAATATTAAGCTCATTTAAATTTATATTTAAATCAGAAAAGCATAAGGCTAAAACGACGCCAGTGATAAATAAAGTGATAGAAGATGATGGCGAAGAAAAAATAGTTGCAGCTTTAGTAACATCTATAATAGCTGCAGAACAAGCTCAACACACTAACTTCCATGTTAGAAGTATAAAAAGAGTTAAATAATTTTAATTAAAAATAATTTAAACATTAAGTAAAAGGGAGATTAATAAAATGAGTATAAAAACATACAACGTTAAATTAAATGGAAAAGTTTATGAAGTAGAAATAGAAGAGGTAAAATCAGGGAAACAACCAACTATGTCAGCTACTCCAGCGGCAGCTGCTACACCAGCAGTGGTAACAGGTACAGGAGAAGAAGTAGTAGCACCTTTACAAGGAAGTATGTTCAACATATTAGTAAAAGAAGGACAATCAGTTAAAAAAGGTGATGTATTAGCAGTATTAGAAGCTATGAAAATGGAAAACGAAATAATAGCTCCAGTAGATGGACAAATATCAGCTATACATGTAGAAAAAGGACAAAACGTAAATCTTGGAGATGTAATATTAAACATAGCATAAGTAAAAACAGTTTAAGGAGGTACATGACATGGGTCAAATGATATTAGATTTCATAATGGAATCAGGATTCGCACAAATGGACATTAAACAAGTAATAGTTATAGCCTTAGCTTGCTTTTTCTTATACTTAGCCATAGCAAAGGGGTATGAACCTTATTTATTAATACCAATAGCAACTGGAATGTTATTAGCAAATATGCCAGGTGTAGATTTAATGAAAGCAGCAACAGATAGTGATAAAGGTGGATTATTTTACTATCTATACCAAGGGGTAAAGCTGGGAATTTATCCACCATTAATATTCTTATGTATAGGAGCAGGAACGGACTTTGGACCAATGATTGCAAATCCTAAAACAATGTTACTTGGAGGGGCTGCGCAGTTTGGGGTATTCTTCGCATTCCTTGGAGCAATAGCTTTAGGATTCACAGGTCCAGAAGCAGCATCAATAGGTATAATCGGCGGAGCAGATGGACCAACTGCTATACAAACAACAGGTGCTCTAGCACCACATTTATTAGGAACTATAGCTCTAGCAGCATATTCATATATGGCGTTAGTACCAGTTATCCAACCACCAATAATAAAAGCTCTTACAACTAAAGAAGAAAGAGCAATAAAAATGGAACAAACTAGACCAGTTTCTCAAAAAGAAAAAATAATATTCCCAATAGTAGTTATGATAGTTGTTATAGGATTACTTCCAACAGCTGCACCACTTGTGGGAATGCTAATGTTCGGAAATTTAATAAAAGAATCTGGGCTTGTTCCTAAGTTAGTAGAAACTGCTCAAAGTTCTCTTATGTATATAGTAACTATTTTATTAGGATTAACAGTTGGAGCAACAACTAATGCAGAGACTTTACTAAGCGTACAAACTCTTGGTATAATAGCAATGGGGCTTGCAGCATTTTCTGTAGGAACTGCTTCGGGAGTATTAGGTGGAAAACTAATGTGTAAATTAACTAGAGGAAAAGTAAATCCAATGATAGGTGCAGCTGGAGTTTCAGCAGTACCAATGGCATCGAGAGTTGTTCAAAAGGTTGGACAAGAAGAAAATCCTTCAAACTTCTTATTAATGCATGCCATGTCTCCAAACGTTGCGGGAGTTATAGGATCAGCAGTAGCTGCAGGTGTACTACTTAAAGTATTTGGAGCATAATTTAATAAAATAAAAAGCTTTAAATATGTTTTAATTATCAGTATTAATAAAAATAAATTTATTTTAAAAAGGAAGATTTATAATGATAAAAAAACATGAAAAAGCGTTGTTAAAGACGTCAAAGTATTTTGAAACAGCACTATCAGTAATTATATTAATTCTTGTATTATTAGGCATGCTTGATTTATTGAGAACCATCTATGAAGCATATATAGTGAATTTTGAAACGCCAGTTCAATATGAGCAATTAAATAGTTTTTTAGCACAAGGATTGCTATTAGTAATAGGTGTAGAACTTGTTGTTATGCTTAGTTTACATATACCAGGTGTACTGATAGAAGTATTATTATGTGCAATAGCTAGAAAACTTATACTACTTCCAAAAACATCAAGTATGGTTGATTTATTCCTTGGAGTTCTTTCAATAGGCTTAATATTTGGCATAAGAAAATATCTGTTAAGTACAGATGAAAAACGTTGGAGCTTAAGTAAATTGTATAGTTTCAAACATGTAGAGATAGAAACTAGCAGAATAGAAAATGATACTAAAAATGTAGTTAATATGTAGTAAAAATATTATAACTTTGATTACTTAATAAAATAGCGACCTTTGAGTAGGTCGCTATTTTATTATTTATAATTAATTCATAGTATACACTTTTATCTATGGTAAATATATAAAAATATATATTTTACATTATATGTGACTCCATTTATTATATATTGTGAACAAAAATTAATCGTTAATAAGATTTAATTATAATTTTGACATAGGTATTAAATAATAGAGGAGTGGAATTATGAATTATAATATAGCTTTAATAAAAGGTGACGGAATTGGACCAGAAATAAGTAAGGAAGCAGTTAAAGTTTTAAAAGCAATAGAAAAAATATATGGACATAATTTTGAGATAAATGAAGTATGTGGTGCAGGAGATGCTGTTGATAAGTTTGGAAATCCTATTCCAACAGAAACTTTAGATGTTTGTATAGAAAGTGATGCAGTTTTAATAGGAAATATTGGCGGAAGTAAGTGGAACAATGAACCCCTTGATAAAAAACCTGTTAAAGCTATTTTAAAGATAAGAAAGGCATTAAATGTAACTTCAAATTTAAGACCAATAACTTTAAATCAAAATCTAAGAGAATTTTCACCATTAAAAGAAAGTATAATATCAAAGGGTATCGATATACTTGTAGTTAGAGATTTAGCTGGAAGCGTAATTTGTGGCGAAAAAAGATTAGGTGTTGGGGAGTTCGGTAGAGAATGTAGTGATTTAGAATATTACAATGAAGAAATAGTAAAAAGGTCAGCTAATAGAGCCTTTAGAGCAGCGTCTACTAGAAGAAATTTAGTATCAAGTGTTGATAAATCAAATGTACTTGCAAGCTCTATGCTTTGGAAAGAGGTTGTAAATGAAACGTCTATAAATTATCCAGATGTTAAAGTTAAGCATCATTTAGTTGATACAGCAGCTATGGAAGTTATATTAAATCCAGAAAAGTTTGATGTTATAGTTACTACAAACATGTTTGGAGATATATTAGCAGATGAACTTAGTCAAATAACAGGAACAGCATGTATGTTACCTTCAGCAGAATTAGATGTTAATGGCAAAGGATTATTCACACCTAATCAATTACACCATCCAGATGAAAGTATAATAGGAATGGACAAAGCAAATCCGATAGGCCTTATATCTTCTGTAGCTTTAATGCTTAGATACTCATTTAACTTACATAAAGAGGCCGATATCATAGAAAGAGCTATAGATTTGGCCATAGAAAAAGGATATAGAACGGAAGATATATTTAGTAAAGGTACAAAATTAATTGGGACTCAAATGATGGGTAATGTGATTTGTGATTGTATAAATGAATTATCAAGTGTAAATAAAGTTGCTATCTAATAATTTAATAATATAATATGAAAAAATAACCTTCTATATAAAATAAAGGTTATTTTTTCATTGTTTTATAATTTATAGTTGCAAATCTAAGAATGATAAATTACCATTAAATCATAAAGTACCTTATATAATGAGGTAGCTCATAAAGAGAGGTGAATGGACTTGTGGATTTAAATAAGGAATTACTAAAAGGTCATATCGATACTTTAATTTTATCCATATTAAATCAAGAGGATTCTTATGGATATGAAATAGCTAAAATAGTTAAAGATGAAACAACATTTGAACTAAAAGAAAGTACCATGTATGTTTCATTAAAAAGATTGGAGTCTAAAGGATTGATAAAATCTTATTGGGGTGATAATCAAGATTCGGGGGGGAGAAGAAAGTATTATAACATAACAGAAGACGGAAAAGAAAATTTAGATCTGAAGATTCAAGAATGGAATTTTATACAAGAAGTTATGAATAAATTTTTAAATAAGGGGAAATAGGTTATGAAGATAATAGAAGAATATTTAAATAGATTGTATAAAGATGATGACAGTAAAGATGCAGAAGAGATAAAAGAAGAGATAAAAGGACATTTAATTACTTCTGCAAGAGAGTATATGAATCAAGGATATTTAGAAGATGAAGCGCAAAATAAGGCAATTGAACAATTTGATGGTGGCAATGATGAAGATGCATCTATAGAATTACGATCAATTTATACGAAAAAAATAGATGTAAGAAAAGAAAGAGTGAAAAAACTGGCAGGTATAAGGCTTAAGATACTTAATATATTTGGTTGGTTTTTCGGTGCAGCTTGCTTATCTGCAGCTTTGAGCTTTTATAATACAGTTCCTAAATGGTTAATTGTATTGTTAGTAATTTTAATTATTATATTAATTATTTTGAGCATTGTAATCTCTACTTTAAAAATAAATATGGAAAAGTAATTAATAATAGAATAGGGGGGCTAGGAATGAAAGAAAAATCGTTATCAGAAGAGAATAAAGATAATGTAGAAGAATCAAAAGTAAATAAAAAGATTCGATTATTTAAAGATACAAAATGGGTATCTTTTGGAACTTATATAATGACAGTAGAGTGTTTTTGTTCTTCTAAGGGGGTAGCTAGTTATGTACCATTTATAAATAAAGTGGAATATGAAGAAACTAACATGATTAAGGCATCTTACAACAATGAAAGCTACTATATAGAGAATAAAGAGCTGTGCAAAAATGTATCTATAGGAGATAGAATAGTAGTAACTATTAAATATTCTTATGACAAAGATGATAATTTAATACACACTAATGTTCATCATAGTCATCCATATCCATTATCTTATAATTAAATAAATAGTATAAAAAGCCTTTAATAAATAAATTTATATTATTTAATGAAGGCTTTTTATATGCTATAAAATTATAATATTTTTTAATAGTATTATTATAAGTAAGCTTTTTACTCTGTAAAATTATCATCTGTGCAGCTAACGCATTCAACAGATGATAATTTTTTATTTCTAAAAGGCTCTAAAAAGCTTTCTTTATTGAAAATAAACAATCCAATTAAAATAATTGTACCACCTAAAATAGTAGCTTTATCAGGTATTTCACCCATCATAACAAAACCTAAAATCGTAGTTAAAAATGGAGTGACAAACATATAATTGCTAACATAAGTAGTTTTTTCTGCCATGGAAATTGCCTTTGCCCAGGCAATATAAGCAAGTGCAGAAGAAAAAATTCCAAGTATTAAAACATATATAATATGTTCAATAGGAGCATGTATAGTAGGCTCTATAGCTGAAGGTAAGAAAATACATAAAAATAAAGTTCCTATAAAAATACTATAGGTACTTGCCTCTATTGCTGAATATTTCTTAGTTAGTTTCCTTTGAAGTAAATTATAAGTAGCAAGACAAAGAGCTGCTACTAAAAGCCAAAGCACACCTTCATTAATAGAAAAAGTACCATTCATTAAAGTTAAAACTAAAATTCCTATAAATTCAATTCCTATTGCAAACCATTGATATGTTTTAAGTTTTTCTTTATAAAAGAAAGATGCTAGAAAAGCCGTAAACACTGGAACCATAGCAATAACTATACTACCTGTAGCAGATGTAACCATACCAGTTCCCTTTGTAAATAAAATTACATAGATAAAGAAACCAATGCAACCAGAAAGTAGATAAGTAATAAAATCTTCTTTTTTAGGTTTGTTAATTTTCATAAAACAAATTATAACAAGTAAAGTTAATGATGCTGATAAATATCTTAAAAAACTTAAAGTATATACGTCAAAATATTGAAGGGCTAGCCTAGTAAAGACAAAGGCCATTGCCCAAAATATTATAGTTATAATTGCATAAAAATGATAGTTTTTATTCATAATATTTTACCTCCCACAATTTTTATATTTAATAAACGTATTAATAAGTGAATTATAACAGTTAATTAATCATCGTTGGAAAATTATTTAAATATTTTTAAGAATATAAATAAATACTATAGATAAAATTAATTTTAAATTTAAGTAAATATATAACTTGTAATTTATATAAAATTGAAAGGAGATGTGTTGGTAATTCAACACTAGGTAAATTATGTTTAGCATCATAGGATTAATTTTATCACTATTCCTTATTATGTTTTTGGCGTACAAAGGATATTCAACAATAATTACAGCCCCAATTATAGCTTTGTTAACATTGATTGTAACTTCAGGATTTAATAGTCACTTGATGGCAAATTACACAGAAGTTTATATGGCTGGCTTTGCAAGTTTTGTAAAAAATTATTTTCCTCTATTTATGACGGGCGCTTTATTTGCAATTTTAATGGAAAAAGCAAATTATGCTAAGTCAATATCACACTTTATAACAGAAAAATTAGGAAAAGAAAAAGCTATATTATCTATAGTTTTATCAGGTTCATTACTTACTTATGGTGGAGTTTCGTTATTTGTAGTAGCATTTATTTCTTATCCCATAGCAAGAACTTTATTTAAACAGGCAGACATCCCGAAGAGATTAATACCGGGTTGTATTGCCCTAGGTTCATTTACATTTACTATGACAGCTTTACCAGGATCACCAGAAATTCAAAATGTTATTCCTATGAAATACTTTGGAACAGACGCTTTTGCAGCTCCTTTGATTGGGATAATAGCCAGCTTACTTATGCTTGGATTGGGAATGTTTTATTTAACTAGGGAGGCCCAAAAAGCTAGAACAAATGGAGAAGGATATGGAAATCATATTGAAAAAGATGATGAAGAATTGATTAAGGATGAATTACCAAATATATTTGTGTCAATTTTTCCTATATTAATAATATTTGCAGCAAATTTATTTTTCTCAAAGATTTATTATCCTACAATTGATGGCAGCTATTTAGAAGGTTATAACACAGTTTTAAGTAATGTATCAGGAACCTGGAGTGTAATAATTTCTATTGTGATAGCTGATATTTTTTTAGTTTTAACTAATTTTAAAAAAATAAAAAATTTAAAAGTTGTTCTTGATGAAGGTGTAACTAATTCTTTTAGACCTTTATTAAATTCTTCTGCCATAGTAGGCTATGGAAGTGTTATTAAATCATTGGCTGTTTTTGCAGTAATACAAAATTTTGTGTTTAATATTTCTTCTAATCCAATAATATCAGAAGCTTTATCAGTAAACTTGATTTGTGGACTTACAGCCTCTGCATCTGGAGGTCTTACTATTACTTTAGATGCTTTGGCACCAGCTTATTTACAAATGGCCCATGCTCTAAATATATCTCCACAAATTCTTCATAGAATTGCATCATTAGCATGTGGAGGTCTAGACACATTACCGCATAATGGGGCAGTAATTACAACTTTAGCTATTTGTGGACTTACTCATAAGCAGTCTTACAAAGATATATTTGTGACCTCTGTAGTAATTCCAATAGTGGTAACATCAATTATTGTAATAGGTGTGAGTCTTTTTATAGTAATGTAAAATAAATGATAAATAAATCAATGAAAGTAGTATATAATTTAAGTACAAGATAAAATTAGAAGAGGAGTATAATTGGGGGGAAAAATATGGTTCAAACTATAATAAGAGTAGGAAGTCTTATTTTATTATTCGTAATAATAGCTAATATTTGGGCGCAAAAAAGAACAAAAGATGAAGCACAAAATAAAAATAATAAGAAAAAATAGCAATCGGATATTATAGCATCTTTGAAAAAAGGTGCTTTTTTAGATGTGATCTAATGAGATTGTAGCGCATAAAAAAGTATATATTTTAATAGAATAAGGGGGAAGATTCTATGAAAGATTTAATTAAGAACTATATAGTAGATTTTGTAAAAGAATATGAAAAAAGAGACGACATAAGTACAAGTTGGAGATTACCATTAGTTGGTTTTGCTGATGCTAATCATGAAGATATTATGCATATAAGAGATTGTACTTTTGAAGAACATTTAATGCCAACTGATGTATTAGAAGATCCCACTATTATTATTGCTTATTTTGTTCCTTTTACTAAAGATATAGCAGACTCCAATATAGATGGAGATTTAGCATCAGAAAAATGGACTTTAGCTTATCAAGAAACTAACGAAATGTTTATTAAGTTAAATAATCATGTTATTAAAAGAATAGAAGAGATGGGCTATAAGGCAGAAGTATGCAAGGAAGCAGGTAATTTTAAAAAAGATATATTAAAAAGTAAATGGTCTCATAGGCATATAGCTAGAGTAGCGGGATTGGGAACTTTTGGTATTAATAATATGTTAATTACTGAAGAGGGATGTTGTGGAAGATATTTTACTATAGTTACAAATTTACCTGTAAGTCCAGATAAACCATTAGAAGAAGAAAATTGTTTATATAAAAGAAGTGGAAGTTGCTTAGTATGCGTAAAACGCTGTTTTAGTGGGGCATTAAACGAGAATAATTATGATAGATTTAAATGTTATGAAACTTGTATGAAAAGTTTTAATAAGTATGAAAAATTATATGGCAATAATAAATATAAAATTGGAAATCCAAAAGGAGGAAGTGAAGTCTGTGGTAAATGTGTAGTAAATTTACCATGTTCATTTAAACAACCTTAAATATATTTTTTTACGCGAAAAAGAGCTAAGCCGCCTTAGCTCTTTTTCTGGTACATTTTTTAGGGTTTTATTTTACTATCAAATCATTGATTAATTACAAATTAAGATTGAGGGTTATTTTCACCACTTGTAACTCTTTCCTCCCAGAATGTAGCACCTTTTATACCAAGTGGAGTAGGGTCAAATGTTATATTATCCCTAGGAATTCCAAGTTTCATTTGTCTTTCATAATCTTTAAAACACTTAATAACTGTATTAGATAAAAGAACTATAGCAACTAAGTTTAGCCAAGCCATAAGTCCAACACCTATGTCACCCATTGCCCATGCAAGACCTGCACTCTTAATACATCCAAATGCAGTCATAGCAAGGATTGTAAATCTTAGAACATTAATTGCAGTTTTGCTTCCTTGGCCTTTTTTGAATTTTTTAACTAAATAAGTTAAGTTAACTTCTGCTATATAGTAATAGGCCATCAAAGTAGTAAATGCAAAGAAGAATAATGCTACAGCAACGAAGGCAGAACCAAATCCAGGGACTAAAGTATCTACAGCGTTTTGAGTATAAGCTGGGCCTATTTCTGGAATACCCAACTTAGGCATATTTTCAACGATTACTTTACCTGAAGCTTCATAATAAGTGTTGTAGCAGCCAGTCATCATAATCATAAATCCAGTAGCTGAGCAAACGAATAATGTGTCAACATAAACTGAAAATGCTTGAACGAAACCTTGTTTTGCAGGGTGAGAAACTTCAGCAGCTGAAGAAGCTTGTGGTCCAGTACCTTGACCAGCTTCATTTGAGTATACACTACGTTTTACACCCCAAGCTATTGTAGAGCCAATTATACCACCAAATGTTGCTTCTGCACCAAATGCAGACTTGAATATTAATACTAATACGTTTGGTAAGTCAGCTATATTAACTGCGATAATTATAAGTGCCATTAATATATATGCGCCTCCCATAAAAGGAACGATATATTCTGCAGCCGAACCAATTCTTTTTATTCCACCGAAAATTATAAGAGCAAGAATAACTACTAATATGATAGCTGTAATGCTTACATTAAGACCAAAAGCATTATTTACAGATATAGCTATTGAGTTAGCTTGAACACCAGGAAGTAATATACCTATGGCGATAAGTGTAACTACTGCAAAAGTACAACCATATATTTTGGAGAATTTAGTACTTCCAAATCCTTTTTCTATATAATAAGCAGGTCCACCACGATATTCACCTTCATGTTCTTCTTTATACAATTGACCCAAAGTTGATTCAGCAAAAGCTGATCCTGCGCCAAGGAATGCTGCAAGCCACATCCAAAATAGTGCTCCAGGACCTCCCCAGGCTATAGCTGTAGCAACGCCGGCGATATTACCAGTTCCTATACGACCAGCAAGTGCTGTACAAAATCCTTGGAAAGAAGAAATGCCCTTTTCAGATTTTTGTCCACTAAATAATAAAGCAATCATTTCCTTAATATTTCTAATCTGTGAAAATCTAGTTCTAATGCTAAAATAAATACCAACGCCAAGACAAGTCCATACAAGTGCGACACTCCAAACTACGGAGTTAATACTACTAACTATGTTTTCCATAAAATTCCCTCCTAAATTATAGTAAAAGAAACTGTATAAGAAAAATGATATGTTAAATATTTCTTTGATTTATTATAGTCCAATTAGGGTATAAATTTGTGTTAAAAGTGTGTAATGTTAATTTAAAGAAAATTAACAAAAATATACAAATTTAACATAAAGAAGGCAACAAAATATAATATAAAATTTAATTACTTTAAAAAATGTTATTATCTTTGTGATATAATAGTTAATCAGAGTTAATAATTAAAGATAAGAAAATAAAAATCTTGAGCGAAACGAATTTTAAGCAACGTATTTGTCTGAAGCTAAGCAAAGGCACATCGTTGGCAATATGAACGAAGTGAATTTTAAATATAGATTGAGCAGGTGATAAAATGGAAAATAAATTTTTACCAATTTGTAAAGAAGATATGATTGAAAGAGGATGGGACCAGTGTGACTTTATAATTGTTACGGGAGATGCTTATGTTGACCATCACAGTTTTGGGACAGCCATTATATCAAGGGTGTTAGAACACGCTGGATATAAAGTAGGAATAATTGCTCAACCTAACTGGAAAACAACTGAAGATTTTATGAAACTTGGAAAACCAAGACTTGGATTCTTAGTTAATGGAGGAAATATGGACCCTATGGTTAACCATTACTCTGTTAGTAAAAGACAAAGAGATAAGGACCTTTACTCACCAGGTGGAGAAATGGGTCATAGACCAGATAGAGCTACAATAGTTTATTGTAATAGAATAAGAGAAGCATATGGAGATATTCCACTAGTAATAGGGGGGATAGAGGCATCTCTTAGAAGATTTGCTCACTATGATTACTGGAGTGATCAAGTAAGAAAATCTATATTAGTAGATAGTGGTGCTGATCTATTGGTTTACGGAATGAGTGAAAGACAAATAGTAAGAGTTGCAGATGCTATAAATGATGGATTTGATCCTAAATATATAAGCTTCATAGACGGAACTTGTTATATGGCTGACAGCTTAGATGAAGTGTATGTAGATTATGTGTTAACACCTTCATTTGAAGAAATAAAAAAAGATAAAGTAAAATTTGCAGAGGCTTTTAAAATACAAGAAGCTGAACAAGATCCATTTAGAGGTAAGGCTGTAGTTCAACCTCATGGAAATAAATTTATGGTTCAAAATAAACCAGAACCACCTCTAAATAGAGAAGAATTAGATGAGGTATATGCACTTCCATATACTAAAAACTATCATCCTTCTTACGAAGCAAAGGGTGGTATACCGGCATTGAACGAAGTAAAATTCTCAATAGTAAGTTCTAGAGGATGTTTCGGAAGTTGTTCGTTCTGCGCTATAACTTTCCACCAAGGTAGAGCTGTACAAAGTAGAAGTCATGAATCAATACTAGAAGAAGCTAAGGAAATTACACATTTACCGGACTTCAAAGGATATATACATGATGTGGGAGGACCTACAGCAAACTTCAGACAAGAAGCTTGTAAAAAACAAATTACAGAAGGTAAAGGTGGATGTAAACATAGACAGTGTCTAGATCCGTCACCATGTAAAAACTTAAATGTTGATCATACAGATTTTATCAGTCTTCTTAGAAAAGTTAGACAAATACCAGGAGTTAAAAAAGCTTTCGTACGTTCAGGTATCAGATATGATTATGTAATGGCTGACAAAGATAATACATTTATGAGAGAACTAGTTAAACATCACGTAAGTGGACAATTAAAAGTTGCTCCAGAGCACGTAGCAGAAGAGGTGCTTTACTACATGCAAAAACCTGCTGGAGATACTTACGAAAGATTTAGACAAAAATTCTTTGCTATGAATGAACAAGTAGGATTAAAACAATATTTAATACCATACTTAATGTCTTCACATCCAGGTTCTACATTAAATAGTGCCATAGAGCTAGCAGAATATTTAAGAGATATTAAATATCAACCAGAGCAAGTTCAAGATTTCTACCCAACACCAGGAACATCATCAACAACAATGTTCTACACAGGATTAGATCCAAGAACTATGAAAGAAGTTTATGTACCAAAATCTAAACGTGAAAAAGCAATGCAAAGAGCTTTACTTCAATATTCTGCACCAAGAAATTATGATTTAGTTCATGCAGCATTGGTTGAAGCAGGTAGAGAAGATTTAATAGGATTTGGGCCAAGATGTTTAATAAAACCTAGAGAGGCTAGAGGGGCGCTAAACAGACAATTTGATAAAAATAAAAAGAATAGTAAATCAAATGATAGAAATTCTAAAGGTGGAAGAAACAATAAGAGTACTGATAGAAGAAATTCTAATAGCAAAGATAGTAGAAATACTAATACTAGAGAGAATAGAAACTCTAACTCAAAAGGCAAAAAAAGAACTAAAAGATAGATTATAAAAATAGTAGCGATACCTATTGGTATAACTGCTATTCTTATGCTTAAAAAATTATATAGGTATTAAAAATGAACAGAGCTTTTTATTAAATTTATAGATGATGAACAGGTAATTGAAATAATAAAAGGTGTATTTATGGTAAAAAGAGAGTATTTAATGATTACTTTAGATAAAATAAAGGAAAGCTATTCTTCATATGTAGAATATATAATTAATGATTTGGGTGTCAGTGAGAAGAAATTGGAAATTTTCAGGGAAAAATATTTGGCTTAAAATAAATATAAAACTCACAGCAAAATTGTTGTGAGTTTTATTAAGTGTGCCTCGCATATATACTAACCCATTTATAACTATCCTATAAAGTTTATAAACATTGTAATAATAGCAGAATTTACAAAGTCTATAAATAAACATCCTATTATTGGAACAACAAAATATGGAGTATGAACAAATCCATATCGGTTAGTTAACTCATCCATATTTGCTATTGCATTTGGAGTAGCTCCCATTCCAAATCCACAAGTTGCAGATGCAAATACAACTGCTTCGTAGTTTTTACCCATAACTCTATAAGTTATGATATAAGCAAAGCACCCAACAAGGATTACTTGAGCAATTAACATAACAATAAGAGGTAAAGCTAAGTCAAATAATTGCCAAAGTTTTAGTCCCATTAGGGCCATGGTTAAAAAGAATGATAAACTAAGTGAACCTAAAGTTTCAATTTCTTTTTCTGTGATTTCTTTTCCTGCAAGGTCATATATATTTCTTATTATGGCAGCAGCAATCATTGCTCCTATATATGAAGGGAAAGTTAATCCTGAGTTTTGTATAAAGTCAGAAATTATAGAACCAAGTCCCATCGCAATAAATAAGAAAGATGCACCAGTCATAAGTTTCTTTAAGCATAAAATATTTTGATTTTCCTCGTTAAAATCTCCGACTTTTTTTGGAGGAACTTTAGAGTTTTCATCATGAACTGTTTTTATTTTATGGTTGTGAATAAGGTTTCTAGCAACTAATCCCCCAATTATACTACCCATAATTAATCCAAATGTAGCTGAAGCTATAGACACTGTTGTAGCACCAGTTATACCCATACTTTCAAGTAATGGACCAAAAGATCCAGCAGTACCATGACCACCTATCATAGGTATGGACGCAGTGCAAAGACCAAGCAATGGCTGCAAGTTAAATAATGATGCAAGTGTTACACCAACTACATTTTGTAATACAACAAGTAAAATTGCAAGTCCAAGGAAGGTAATAACTTTAATACCACCTTGTTTTAATATTTTAAAGCTGGCAGTAAATCCTATACTTGTAAAAAATGTTGTCATGAAAATTTCTTGTAACGTTGTATCTAAGTTTATAGTAGCGATATCTGTAACTTTTAATATAAGAATTAATATTGCAAATATAAATCCACCGACTACAGAAGGAGGGATGCAATATTTTGAAAGTATAGAAAATTTATTTCTAATATATTTACCAATATAAAACACAATGGAAACTAAAGCCATGGTCTCATAGATGTTTAAATTAAATTCCATTTATTGTTTTAGTCCTTTCTTTAGTAAGATTTTGTATAAATTATATAATATATATATGATATATTATATAATTTTTCATGTAAAGATAAAACAATACATAAATAAATTTTAAAATATATTTAACTATATAGACATAGGATTAAAATATATGTATAATTATTCATTAACTAATAACAAGGATTGGAAGGAGAAATACTATGTTAAAAAGTATGTACAACCCAATGTCACAAGTTTTTAAATACTTATCAATATCTATAGTATTTATGTTTATAGGATATTTATTTGGATTATTTTTACCAACTAGCTTTATTTATATGGCAAATACGTTGGTAGTAGTATTAATGATTGGATTATTGATAATGGCTTTATTCTCTAGAAAAAGCATAATACCAAGAAGGTTTTCTATGAATTTTGTTTATCTGTTTACATTTATAGATGGAATATTAATGTCACCAATCATAAGATACTATGTAGGTAGTATGGGAACTGATATGGTAATAAGCATATTGTTAGCAACATCGGCTATATTTGGAGGACTTGCTTTTGTAGCAAATAGGAGTGAAAGTGGAAAGTTCTTAAGATTTGGCCCCTCATTGTTTATTGCACTAATTGTTTTACTAATAATGTCGGTAATAAACATATTTATAAGTGGAAGTATGTATAACATAATAATAAGTATATTCGGTATTGTAATTTTCTCTGGTTATATCTTGTATGATGTAAGTTTAATAAAAGCAGAGATAGAATACGGAGGAATAAATGATAGAGATGATTTATCAATTCATGTTTTAAATTTATATCTTGATTTTATAAATATATTCCTTGATTTACTTAGACTTGTAAAAGAATTAAATGATTAATAAATTAAAAAATCCCATGATACAAAAATTGTGTTGAGGGATTTTTTGTTATATATTATAATATGATCTCTTATAGTTTTTGTAAAACATATATATAATATAGATAAGTTTTATTTAAATATATAGTATAATCATATTATAAAGAATTATACAAAGGGGACAAAAATGGAGGAAGTTATTTTATCGAGACTAATAGATGAGCAATCCAATGGATTGATAGTACTAAATAAAGACTTAGTAGTATTATATGCAAATAAAAAGGTAAGAGAATTTTTCTCATCAGATATAAATCAATTACTAGGTAATTATATTAAATGTAATAATACTATTGTTGAAAATTCATATTGTCAACAAACTTCTAAATGCGAAGAATGTATTTTAAGTAATGCAATAAAACAATTAAAACAAACAAGTGATAATCAAGATCTAGAAAACCTTAAGTTTAATTCAGAAGGCGAATATATTAATATATCTTTGAAAATATCATATATGTGTGATTTTATAATTTTAGAATTTACTGACTTATGTAATTTATATGAAGAAATAAATTTTTTATCGAGAATGATGGATAAGTCTAAGGATATAATGTTTTTTAAAGATAGTAACCTAAAATATAAATATGTAAATCAAAGTTGTGCCGAATTATTTAATTGTGAAAAAAATAAATTAATAAATAAAAATGATGAAGAATTATTGAGACAAAAACATATTGATGAATCATTGTATAAAGGGCTAATAAAAGGATGTATAAATACACTGGAAAAAGGATACTCTAAGCAAGTTATATCTTATAATAAAAGACATTTTAATGTATCAATGGAAAAAATCGAAGATGGTATTTTATGTATAGGTAGAGATATAACTGAAGAAATAAATGCTAATAAAAGAGCTGAAACGGATGTATTAACAGGTTTATTTAATAGAAGAAAATTTATTAATGATATGGATAGAATATTAAAGTATAGTGGATACGGTTTTTATTTAGCTCTTATAGATATAGATAATTTAAAAGATCTAAATAATAACTATGGGCACTTAAAAGGGGATAAATATTTAGAAAAATTAGGTCAAATACTTAATAATGCTAACAAAGGAAGGTTTTATAGAACTGGAGGAGATGAATTCGCAGGGATTGTCAGATTGAATAAAAAAGATATTAAATTTATGTTTGATGATATTTTTAAAGAATTAGAGAATTTAAATTATAATCCACCGTTAACTATAAGTGTTGGGATTAATAAGATAGACATAAAAAAAACATATATTGAAAATTATAAAGAAGCAGATACTTTATTATATAAAGCGAAGAAAAATGGTAAAAATAGTTTCATACTAAATTAAAAAGCATGTTGAATACTCAACATGCTTTTTAATTATATAAATCTACAGCAATCTCACTTAGAGCTGACCTATCTAAGATTATCAAAGATTGTTTTTCCTTTTTAATAGTATTTTTTGAGCAAAGTTTATCTACTATTCTTAAAAAATGTCTGTAATTTGCTCCAAGTAGTTCTGATAATTGTGTGAAATTATCTGTAATCACCTTATCCTCAGGATTCAAATCACTTGGATATTGCAATCAGCATTTTCATCACAAGTTACTTCTACGTCCCAAATTACTTGAACTGGAGAGTAAAATCTAATAAGTAGAGACTTTCCGTTTGGTGTCGATATATATACCTTTGCTCTACCTTTTACAAAGAAGTAAAAATAATCTAAGGTATTTTCCTTTATACAAACATGAGAACCTTTCTTAAAATAATGAAGCTCCATATGGTGTTCTATATTTTCGGTAAAAATTTCATTAATTTGAAATTTTTTTATATAATAACTTAATTTACTTTTATCATTTAGTTTTATCATGTTTATATACTCAAAAAAATCAAAAAATATGTCATATACCATAATATCTAGTAATAATTTTTTGATACTATAGTTAAGCTAAGAGAAAAGTATTATATCACATAGGAGGATAAAATAACATTGAAAAAAATTGTATGCTTAATAACGGTACTTATAATGACAGCATCTTCATTAGTAGGGTGTGGAGGAAATAAAGATAATGCAACTAATAATGATGCATTAAAAGTTACAATGGTTACAAGTGTTGGTGGAGTTACAGATGGTAGTTTCAACCAAAGTGCTTGGGAAGGGCTTGAAAAGGCACAAAAAGACTTAGGAATTAAAGCAAGTTATATAGAATCAAAACAAGAAGCGGATTATGTAACAAATTTAGAACAAGCAGTAGATGGAGATAATGATTTAATCCTTGCAACAGGATTTCCAATGCAACAAGCATTACTTGATGCAGCTAAACATTATCCAGATCAAAAGTTTGCTATAGTTGACGTAGATTATGGAGATGAAACACTTGACAACGTTACTTGTATATCATTTAATGAGGAACAATCAGGATATGTAGCAGGTTTAGTTGCAGGAAAAATGACTAAAACCAATAAAGTTGGATTTGTTGGCGGAATGGATAATGTTGTAATCAGAAAATTCCAAATTGGATATGAAGCTGGTGTGAAAGAAGCTAATCCAGATGCAAAAGTTTTATCTCAATATGTTAACTCATTTGCTGATCAAGCAAAAGGTAAATCAATAGCTACACAGATGTACAATAATGGTGCAGATATAATATTTGCATGTGCAGGAGATAGTGGTTTAGGAGTACTTGAATGTGCTAAAGAAACTGGAAAATATGCTATAGGTGTTGATAGAGACCAATATGATATTGCACCAGACAATATACTTACTTCAGCAATGAAAAAAGTAAATGAAGGTGTATATAGCGTAGTTAAAACTTTAAAAGATGGCACATTTGCAGGCGGAAAAACTTTAGTATTTGGTTTAAAAGAAGAAGGTATAGGACTTGCACCATCAACTGATAAAAATGTTCCACAAGATGTAATAGATTACGTTAATAAAAAAGTGGAAAAAATAATAAGTGGTGATATAGTAGTTCCAAATAAATAAGTATATGTGAAAGAAAGTGGCTGAAATTTAGGCCACTTTTTATATGAATTTATTTTTATTGATGTATTTTTTCAAAAAGATGGAGTATTAATTATACTTCAACCTTTTTATGTGAAAAATAAATGATATAGATTTAAATTAGATAAAATTTTATAAAAATAAATGAAACTTTTTACGACTTTTATGCGTCTAATATATAGGAGATAGCCTTCTCTATATGACAGATTTGTAAGTTGAAATACAGAAGTTTTAGTGTGATAATGAAATAAGGAAGTTATGATTTTATAATCGTAAATATGAAGGGAGTTAATAGCTATAAAAAAATTTTTAAAGAAACTTTTAATATTAATATTAGTTGTACTTATGGGAGTATATGGGTATAAGTTTTTAAAAGAAAAATATATACAACAACTAAATGAAAAATATGAACAAGAAACTAAAAATATGAGTGAAGAAGATTTAAAAATAGTAGATGAAGTTATCTCTCTAGCAAAAGAAAAAGAAGGCCAGGAATATACTTGGGGTGGTAAGGGAGAAATAATAACTAAAGAAAGATTAGAAGAACTTATAAGTTATTATGGAGAAAGTTACTACCCTTTAGATAAAAAAGATTATATAGGAAAACAAGGATTTGATTGTTCGGGACTTACTTATTGGACGTACAAAACTGTAACAAACGTAAATATTGGATATTCTACAACTGAACAAAAAGAAGTACTAAAGGATTATAAAGTTCAAATGAAAAATATTCAACCAGGAGACCTTATTTTTACAACTAGACATGTAGTTATGTATATTGGTAAAGGGAAAGTAATTAACTCAGCTAGTAGGAATCCATATCCTACAGGAGGTATAAAGATAGATTCTGTTTTGCCCTACAAAAAAGGAAAAGTATATCGCCCAATAGATTATATTAATTCATATCTACGAAATAAAGGTTAGGAATCTAAATTCTAGTAGGTTAAATATTTTAGAGGGAGTTTTGTAAATGATAGATATAATAAATTTGAGTAAAAAATATGGAAAAGTACATGCATTGGATGATGTGTCTTTTCAAATAAAAGAAGGAAAAATCATAGGCATATTTGGAATAAATGGAGTAGGTAAATCAACCATATTAAAATCTATAGCTGGAGTAATTAGACCAGATAAGGGGAAAATCCTTATAGATGGTGAAGAAATTAACCATAAATTATATAATAAAATAGCATTTATACCTGATGTAGATACTTACTTTCCACATCTAACTATAAAAGAAAGTTTGGCATTTATGAAAGAATTTTATATAAATTGGGACGAAGAAAAAGCATATAATATGCTGAAAATTTTCAATCTTACTGATGATCAGATGATAAGTAATTTATCAAAAGGAAATAGAGCCAGGGTTAAGATTATTCTTGGATTTGCACAAAATGCCAAATATATTTTACTAGATGAACCTTTTTCTGGTATAGATATTTTTAAAAGAGAAGAGTTTATTAAAGCTATGGTTGAATATATTTCTCCTAATCAAAGTATTATAATAACCACTCATGAAATTGCTGAGATAGAAGAAATAGTAGAAGAGGTAATAATACTTCATGATGGGAAAGTAGCATTTAACTTCAATGTGGAAGAAGTTAGACAGAATGAAAATAAGTCTATTATAGATAAGATGAGGGAGGTATATAGGGGTGAGTAAGATCTTAATGCTCTATGAGATAGAGTTTAAAAGAATTAAAAAGGTTTATTTCTCTATCTTAAGCTTAATTATTATAAGTAATCTTATTTGGTTTATTTACAATTTAAATTTGGTAGCAAAAGAAGTTCAAAGAATATTGAATATAAGAGGTGGATTAGGTCTACTTAAATCAGAAGAGGTATATATGATTATAAAAAATGGAGGATTTATTTACTCATTATATAGTTTATCGTTCTTTTTTATGATTTTAGGGCTTATATGGTGTTTATATTATACCTTACTAACTTGGTATAAAGACTTTTCAAGTAAGACAACGGTGGCTTATACTTTGTTCACTCTTCCTTGTAATAAGTTTAATATATTTTTATCGAAGTTATTAATAGTACTATCATTTATATATGGGGTATTAGCAACACAGCATATATTGTGGATTCTAGAGATACTCATAATGAAAAGTATTACAAGTATTAATATTAGTGAAATTATTTATATTATAAATTATAATAGCTTAAAAAGTTTTTTATCTATGGGGATATCTATTTATCTATTGGAAATTCTTATGTATTATGTATTTAGCCCAATTTTAGCAGTTATAGTTTTGTTTACTGGAGTATTAATTCATAAATCTTTTGACAAGATAGGTGGGTTTTTAGGCTTATTTTATATGGCAATAGTTATATTTATGTATTTATATATTTCAAGTATCTCTATGATATTTACAGATGAACTATTAAGAAATCATATACTATACTATATAGTTACAGGAGTTTTATCTCTTATTATTTCTTATAACTTATTAAATAAAAAAATACATATTTAAGGGGGATATTATGGATAAAAGCTTTTCAAAAATATTTTTAATTACGGTATCATTAGCTATGATATTAATTATTTTCTCCTTAAACTTTATTGTAGAGGATGATTTAGATATAGAAGATATATCTGGGGATAGAAGTGCTCTTGGAAATATGAATATTGTTTATCAAAAGAGAAAAGGAATGTATGAAGCAGATAATATTATTATTTCTAAAGATGATGAAAAAATTAAAAAATATGTAAAAGAAGGTGTTACAAACTTTTCCATATCAAAAGAAAATGTTGATAACAGAGAATTATTAAAATTTTCAAATGATAAAAATAGTATATGTGAAACAGAGGATGAGATTGCAAGTGTATCTCTTTTAAGTACTTATTCACCTTATAATGGTGATGAAATGAAAGTATATATTGATATAAAAAATAAAAAAAGCTCAAAAATTAAAAATTATGAGATTCCCATAGATGATAGTATTGACGCAAATGGAGCAAGTATTTATCAGGCCTTACCAATAAGGGATAAGGATAATATTTATTTGGCTATTATTTCATCAGTCTATAAAGATGACAATATAGAAGAAAATAAATCATTGGATAATGAAGTTGATATGTATAAGCAAACTTACTTAAGTTTATTTAAATTAAATTTATCATCACAACAATCTAAGTGTATATTAACTAAATCATATGAACCTAGTGAAATGTATATTGATGGTGATGTTGGATTTGTAAGGGATAATGTTGCATACTTTGGTGTTAAGATAAAGGATGAAAAAAGCAAAGTAATAAATACATGTTTGTTTGGTTTTAATATTATTACTAAAGATATAAATATTATGAACTTAGGAGTTGGGAATAAAAATATAACCAATTATTATATTGATAATGATGAAGTTTTACTTTGTTGTGATGCAGATCCAATAAGTAAAAAAATAAATACTTTATTAGTAAATCTTAATAATAAAAAAATAGTGAGTGCAAATGAAATAGATTTAAAAGTTAAAGATGAGTACAGTACAGATATATTAGAAATGAGGCGAGATAATAATAAAACATACTTTATAATAGGTAATTATAAATATGATGATTATTTAGGTTATGATAATAGCTCTTCGGATATAGATTATTATATTTATGTTATAAATGAAAAGAATAATGCAATTTTATATAGTGGAAAAATAAAAGAAAAAAATATATATAATGTATCTTTTGGAATTGTAAAAGATGATGAATTGTAACAAAAACCCCCTTGGATTGTCTAAGGGGTTTTATTTTATTAAATTTGGATATAAAATATATGGCTAATATATCTTCTTGGAGATATAAAGTGAGCGAATTTTACATAATATTGAAATTTGGTAACATTCTTGTAATTATCTATGTTACTATTTTGTAATTCAAAGTAACAAGTGTGTAACTGTAATTTTTCAAGGGGTAATGATATTATAATAATATAAACAAAAGAAAAAAGACAGAAACTAAGAAATCTTAAAATAAATTACAAGGAAGTGTTGAAAAATGAAAAAAGGAATTATAGCGATAACATTATTATTAAGTGGAGCATTATTAATAACTCCAATTGCAAATGCAATCTCACAAAAAGATGAACAAGTAAATACAAAACCAGTAAAAGTTGAGCAAACTACAAATACTGAAAATACACACGTAATAAAAGATAATGAAGATAAAACAACACAAAGTGAAAATACTACTAAACCAGTTAAAGTTGAAACTACAGTTGTAGAAAATAAAGAACCTGCAAAAGAAGAAGTAAAAGTAGACGATAAGAAAGAAGAAAGTAAAAAAGAAGAATCTACTAAACCAGCTGATGAAGCAGTTGTAAAAGATGATAAAGAAAAAGAAGAAGTTCAAATAGGAATGACAAAATCAGAAGCTGAAGCAGTTTTAAATAAATATATAAAAGACGTTGAAAAAGTTGATTTTACTTATACATATCAAGGTGATGAAAATACTTTTGAAACAATGAAAGAAAAAGGAATAAGAGGATATGTGTTTTTACCAAATATAGAAACTGACATGGCTTACTTAGTAGATAAAGATACTGGATCAATATACTTCTTCCATCCATCAGGATATCTTGAATTATTATAATAAAATATGATTTATATAAAAAGAACTTAATACTATAGAAAGTATGTATTGCACCCCAATTGTTGGACCAAAAATCTAATGATTGGGGTGTTTTGTATGACAAAATATAATTATAACTCTAAATTGAAAGTGATTATGATTTAATAGATGAAAACATATATATATGTTTGCTATAATTTTAGTAAAGATTTTAGACTACTATTAATCAAGGGGGGGAGTACGTATGTGGTTTGATAATTTTAGCAAGAAGAATTGTAAAAACTGTTATGCTTGTATAAGAGTATGTCCAGTTAATGCTATAGAAATAAAAAATGAACAAGCAAGAATTATAGAAGAAAGATGTATAGTTTGTGATGAATGCTATAGAGCATGTCCACAAAAAAATAGATTAAGTAAATCAGAGGTACCAGTTGTAAAACATTACATAAATAATAAAGAAGTAGTAGTAGCATCTATAGCTCCTAGTTTTGCAGCAGTTTTTGGAGAAAATAGTCATAAAATACCTAGTGTATTAAAACACTTAGGATTTTCTTATGTAGAAGAAACTTTAGTAGCAGCCCAACCTATAATTGATGAATATTTTAAATATATTAATAAAGATGATGATAAAAACTATATAACAACTCTCTGTCCATCCATAATCAACTTAGTAGAAAAACATTATCCAGATTTAATTGAAAATTTAATACCAGTAATATCAGCATTTGCTTGTCATGGAAGAATTATAAAGAAAAAATATGGTGAAGGCGCAAAGGTTGTATTTATAGGACCTTGCCTTGGGAAAAAAGATGAATCTAGATTTGAAAATAGTGTGGATGCTGTGATTACATTGGAGGAACTTCAAAGATGGATTCAACAAGAGAATATCTCTTTTGAGGATTTCGAAGAAAGTTCATTTGATGCTATTAGTCATTATAATAGGGTTTTTCCATTTGTATCTGAAAATACAGATTATTTTTTTGATTCAACTAAAAATAAAGAAGTAGTATCTGTAGATGGATCAAATGATTGCATAAAGACTATAAATGCAATTTTAAATAATAGAGTGAGTAATGTGATATTTGATATGAATTTCTGTGAAAGTGGTTGCCTTAGAGGATCTGGAATTGTAGACGATGGAGCTAGTTCATATGAAAGAAGAAAGAATATAGAATGCTATAGTAAAAAATGTGAAAAATTATATAGTGATAAAACAGATAATTCTTATGATGAAATACTATCAAAAGTAGACTTACAAAGAAATTTTGAATCAAAATATATTCCTTTAAAAGAACCAAGTGAAGTTGAGCTTAGGGAAATTTTAAAATCCATGGGTAAATTTGCAAGAATGGACGAAATTAACTGTAAAGCTTGTGGATATAAAACATGTAGAGATAAAGCAAAAGCAGTGTTTAATGGGTATGCAGATACAAGTATGTGCCTTCCTTATGTGAGACAAAAGGCAGAGAATAAAGCAAATGTAATTATATCGGCTACACCTAATTTAATTGGAATAGTGGACAAGGACTTATGTATAGTAGAGTTTAACCCAGCAGCACAAAACTTCTTCCAAGTTAGTAATGATGAGGCAAGGGGAGTACCAGTTATCATGTATTTAGATGAAGATAAATTTCAGCAAGTAAGAGATACAAGAAAAAATATTATTAGAGATAAAATAGAACTTTATGATTATGATGGTGTATTAGAGCAGAATATTATATGGTTAGAGGAAAATCAGATTTATATATGGATAGCTAATAATATTACTAAAGAAGAAAAGAAGGAAAAAGAATTACAGAAAATGAAGATAAATTCTATAAATATGGCTCAAGATGTTATCAATAAGCAAATGATGGTGGCTCAAGAAATTGCAAGTCTTCTTGGAGAAACAACAGCAGAAACGAAGGTTACCTTGACTAAGTTAAAAAAACTTATTGAGGAAGAGGGTCAGAGATAATGAAGTATTATATAGATTTTGCCTATGGGAGTTTATTGAAATTTGGGGAAGAACTATGCGGAGATATGGTGGAGTTTTATGCTGATGATGATCAGTTTATTGCAGTACTTTCAGATGGAATGGGTAGTGGTGTAAAGGCAAATATTTTAGCAACTCTTACTTCAAAAATAGCTCTTACCATGTTAAAAGAGGGAATGAAAATAGAAGATGTAGTTGATACTGTTAGCCAGACCTTACCTATTTGTGCCCAAAATAAAATAGCCTATTCTACTTTTACGATGGTGAAAGTGGCTAAGGATGGTATAGCTTATATTGTTGAATTTGATAATCCTACAGTATTTTTTATGAGGAGGGAAAAAATACTATGTTTGGATTGGAATGAGAGAATTATTCATAATAAAAAGGTAAGGGAATGCAAGATACAACTAGCAGAAAGAGATAGAATAGTTATGGTTAGTGATGGTGTAGAATTTGCAGGAGGAAGACAAACTTTAAACTATTCTTGGCAATGGAAAGATATTGCAAAACATCTATTGAAATTTACTAATGAAAATATGAATGCAAAAGCTATAACAAATAATCTTCTTGGAGTTTGTAATCAACTTTATTTCTTTGAGCCAGGAGATGATACTACTGTAGCAACTATAAAAGTAAGTCATGATAGTAAGGCAGTTTTATTTTCTGGTCCACCTATAAATAAAAATAAAGACAAAGAAGTAGTATATAAAATTATGGGAAGTGCAGGTAAGAAAATAGTATGTGGTGGAACTACAGCACATATTGTAGCCAGAGAGTTGAATGTAGAGTATAAATCTAGTACAGAAATCATTGATGAAAATGTACCGCCGCGAGGATATATAGAAGGAATAGATTTGGTAACCGAAGGAGTTCTTACTTTGAGAAAAGCATGTGAAATATTAAGAAAATTATTAACTACTAATGATGATAGTTTTTTACATAAAAAGAAGGATGCGGCAACTTTGTTATCGAGAATGTTATATGAAGACTGCATTCATATAAAAATGATAATAGGAAGGTGTATAAATCCTGAGAATATGATGTTAGACATTCCAGATGATTTAAGTGCAAGAATTTATGTTTTAAATGAAATGAAAAATATTTTAGTTAAACTTGGGAAAATTGTAGAGGTTGAATATTACTAGTAACTTAAGAATATGTAGTATTTATAAATCCTTTAAATGATAAAAGTTAAATAACATAAAAAAGTGATAGATTTAATGAGTTAATATGACTGAATCTATCACTTTTTATTTATAATAAGATTGTAGAATTGATTAATCTATACTTTTGAATTGCATAAATTGATAAGTGAAAAAATTTGAAAATAATTAAAAAATAAGTAATATTAGGCATATCTATTAAATATAAATTAGTATGTGTGTGGTGTTAGCTTAAAAAGTGTAACGACCTCCATGGACATATTTACACCATGCACGCCTATTATTCAGGAGGTGATAATAATAAGGAAATTACTAAAGATAAGTGTAGTGGTTTTGTGTTTATTAATGATGAACTTAGTTTATGTAAAAAAAAGTGATGCTCTTCCTACGGGGGTGGATAGAGTTGAAATTGGTAACTGGACTAAGACGAGAGAAATTAATGAAATAAAGGGGGAGGAAAAGAAACTTAACAGTGAGAGGTTTGACAATATTAGAAATATTAATTTTGAAGATAGTTTGAATCAGATAGAGGAGTTTACTAATTTATATACTTCCACATCTAAGTCAATGAGAACAGTAAAGCAGGTAAATGACGATAGTAAGAATATAATTAAGGAAAATAAAGTTCTAAGGACGAGAGTGAGAACTTTTGAACCAATTTATTCATTTACCTATGATACAATAAAAACTTGGATTGGGAGTGAGGAAAGTCCAACTTGGGGAGAGGGATACTTGGGAAGTAAAATTATAACATGGCCATGTTATGTAGAAGTTTTAAAATACGATATAAATGGCGTCGCACCAATAGAATGGAGAATGCTAGAAGGGGAATTTAAATTAAATAAGGAGCAATTAGAAGCAATAAAGTTAAAAAAAGTACAACCTGTCATAGGCATAGAAAGTGAAGAAGGGGATCAACTTATACTGCCTTTTTGTGACCTCCTAAGTATTTTTATTAATGGTGAAATAACCGATATAAACTACAGAGCATCATCAGAGCCTTATAAATTTAAGATAGATAAAGTTATAGGTAATTATAGCCTTGTAAATCTTATGGAAAATAATAAATATTGTAACAAAGAGATGGATAATAAGTTATCACAACATACACGTAATAAACATATTGACTGTAATATTTTAACGAAAACTATTAGTGATAATTATTATAAGATGGTGGGGGATGTATCTCAATACATAAAACCAGAAATTAGTGATTATAAAATATCATTATTAATAGGACAACTTGGTAGGATGGGAGAAGGTATTCTTAATTACAATGGTGGGATAAGCAAGATTACATTATTTTTAATTGAAAATCCTAAATTCAATGTGAATATTAAACCCTATACAATAAATGATAATGGTAAGAAGTTATACATAAACTCGGATTATAAGTTTTCATATAATGAAAAAATATTATTTGATGTGGAGATTATAAATGAAAGTAGTAGTTATGATTATAGTAATTTAGATCTTCGTATAGATTTAATAAAAGAACTAAAAGAGGGTAGTGTAAAAATTCGTGATGTTTTTCAATTTAACAAAAGTACTGCTAAGTATAATGATACTAGTATAAAAGATAATGTTAATGTATATGTAAATGATGATAATACACCTTGCTCAATTAATGAATTATCAAATTTAGATAAAGGTGATAAGCTAACAATAAGTAGTAATAAACTTGCTTATACTGTTACAGAGTATAACGCTTTGAAAGAAAAAATAGA
>OKWN01000247.1_pt1 | contig 36827 bp, 39 predicted proteins | sample 1607151 | NCBI WGS metagenome assembly OKWN01 (sample SAMN07501046, study PRJEB24779) | human gut metagenome | isolation source: stool | host: human infant | place: USA: Pittsburgh, PA | reverse complement strand
TAAATGAATTTCTAGTCTAGGCGCAACTTTTTTACAAGTTTCTATGATAAGAGGATCCGCTACTATAATACCTGTAGCACCTGTAGATTCAAGGTTTTGCAAGTACTCTTCTAGTCCCTCCATATTTTCATCATGTGCAATAATATTCGTTGTAACATAAATTTTAGCGCCATAATGATTAGCGAAGTCTACACCTTCAGCAATCTCTTCCATAGTAAAATTATCAGCATTAGAACGTAATCCATATTCTTGGCCACCTAAAAACACTGCATCTGCACCATAGTGAACAGCAATCTTAAGTTTCTCTAAGTTACCAGCTGGTGCAAGTAGTTCAGGCTTTTTCATTATCTTTTGGGTCTTGGATTTAACTTCTTCTAAAGTTTTCATTTTAATGATAAGCCTCCTTAATATACTGTTTGTTTATACAAGAAACCTTCGTCGAATGGACGATGTTCAGGTTGTATTTCTTCTATAGGATCAACGAGCATAAATTTTTCATCTTCATATGCATCCGGATCTTCATTAAATAAATCTATTATATTATCTATTTCTTCTTCATATTCTTTTTGGTTTAATTTATATAAAAGAGCATCATCTAACAATTCCTTCATATCTAGATACAAATTATCTAGCACATAAAAATATCCCTCTTTTATATCTTTTAGTTTATCTAATGATTCTAGTTTTTTGCTTATATCTCGAACTATATCTATATCATGGACATTTATTTCTTTTATAGATGTTAAATAAGTTTTTATAGTTTTAATTACTTCTAATGATATACAATAAATATCAAACTCCCCACTTTGGTTATATAAATATTGTCTATATTCTTCAAATCTATTTTCTAAATCTTCATTCAAAGTAATAAAAGGTGGTTTTAAAAAGTCATGTATTATTAGTAAATTTCTTATTTTATCATTTTCTTCTAAAACTTTATCTAGTATATATAAATTATAAGCATCGTATAATGGATCATGAGCATCACCACAAAACTTTACATTTGCATATTCTAAAAGATTTTTTAGAGATACATAGTTCATACATTTAATTCCATAATTTATATACTTATCTTTAATATCCACAAATAGTTCTCTTATATTACTTAGAAATCTAGGATGATTATTTTTTTGAGAACTTAGTCTATCAGTATAATTAAAACACGTTAAATCTAAATTTCCAAATGTGTAAATACCTTCAATATCTGTATATATGCCAAGCCATGATTTAAAATCTCTCATCACACTTTCATAAGTTGGCGCAGTTTGTAAATCTTCTGTTGTTATATGTGTAAGTTCCTCAATATGCGGAAAAACCTCTTGACTAGTAACTGGTTTGATTAAAGATTTGAATTTATCTATTTTCCCACTTTTAGTATCATATTTAATGGCTCCAATTGCTATAATTTCTGCTTTAAAGCTCTCCCTCTTACTTTTGGAACTTGGCATATTCATTTCAAAATCCATGTAAATCTTCTTCAAAATAATTCCCCTCTCTTTATAGCTATAATTATATTTTATCATAATTAACATAAAGAAAAACCGTTGAATTATTATTTCAACGGTTATTTTGTATTTTATTCTTCATTTTCAAATTTATCTAAGAAAGAGTGTTTTTTCCCATCTTGTTCCCAGCCTAAAACTGAGTCTAAATATACATTTTGTGCCGATCTAAATATTGATTTTTCAACCTCTTGGAAGTTATCTCCTAGAGATTTAATTAAATCTTTTATTTCATACCTTTTATTTCCTGTCTTTTTAGCTGCAACCATACAAGCACAGTTTAGAGGCCAGATACCACTATTTTGTATGAATTTTATAATACTTTCTTCTCTTATATAATAAAGAGGTCTTATTATTTGTATTCCATCAAAGTTTGTTGAATTAAGTTTTGGAAGCATTGTTTTAAAGTTTCCAGCACACAATAAATTAAGCATAGTTGTTTCTATAACATCATCAAAATGGTGACCTAAAGCTAATTTATTACACCCTAATTCTTCAGCTTTATTATATAAAGCTCCTCTTCTCATTCTTGCACACATATAGCAAGGGTAATCACTTGCTATTTCATCTGCTACTTCAAATATATTTGCATCGAATAATTTTATTGGTATTTCTAAATACTCACAGTTATCTATTAATAATTGTCTTATATCTTTGTGATATCCTGGGTCCATTGCTATAAATTCTAGTTCAAAGTTTACCTGTCCATGTCTTTTTAATTCTTGGAACATTTTCGCCATAAGTAAACTATCTTTTCCACCAGATATTGCTACAGCAATTTTATCTCCTTCTTCAACTAATTTATAATCTTTTATTGCTTTTATAAATTTAGACCAAGTGTATTTTCTATATTTTTTTAATATACTTTTTTCGATTTCTTTTAAAGGTTTACGCTCGTCAAAAGGTACTATTATTTGACAGCCATTTCCTGCTAATTCACTCATCTTTTCACCTCATATTCTCTACATATCTATGCATAAATTTAATTTTATCATATTTCATAGGTTTTATACAAGCAAGCACTCACGATTTCGAATAATTTGAATAGTATAGAATTAAGATAGAAATATCTAATTCAACAAGGAGGTTTTGACAATATGGAAAATACATCTCGAGGAGTGTCACAAAACTGTGGCTGCTGTTTAGTAAGACCATATGTGAATGATCAAGTGCTAACAAAAATATATAATCTTGAATGTGCATTAAAATATGGAACAATTTTTCCAGAATTAAACTTATATGATTCTGAAATGTACAACCCAGCATTATATTCATCACCTAGAAAAAGAGTAGGAGGTAGAAAATAATGGCTAGTATGAGCAGAGGAGAACAAATAGTAAAAATTCAAGAACTATGCTTTGCATGCGTAGATTTAAATTTGTATTTAGATAATCATCCAGAAGATAAAAATGCTGTATGTTTATATAACTCTCTTGGGCAACAGTTTGAGCAAGCAGTTAAAGCTTATGAAAAAAAATACGGACCTTTGATGAACTTTGGTCATAGTAGCAGCGCTTGTCCTTTCCAATGGGTTGACGACCCTTGGCCATGGCAAAAAGAATATTATGAATAGATAAAAAAATAGGGGGATTTAAATATATGTGGATATATGAAAAAACATTACAATTTCCAGTTGTTTTAAGATGTAAAGATTTAAGAATGGCTAAACTTATAATGACTCAACTTGGTGGCCCAAATGGAGAGATGGCTGCTGCACTTAGATATTTACAACAAAGATATACAATGCCTACTGGAAAAACAAAAGGGCTATTAACAGATATTGGTACAGAAGAATTAGCTCATGTTGAGGTAATATCCTCTATGCTTTATCAATTAACTGAGGATGCAACACCAGAAGAAATGAAAGCATGTGGATTAGGGCCAAACTTTGCCCAATTTGGACATGGCTTGCAACCAAGCGATGCAAATGGTTCTCCTTTTACAACTTCTTATATTAATGTATTTGGAGATTCTATAACTAACTTGCACGAGGATATGGCAGCTGAGCAAAAAGCACTTGCTACTTATTATCAATTAATCAATCTTACTGATGATGTTGATATAATTGCTGTTTTAAGATTTTTAGCAGAAAGAGAAATCGTTCATTATCAAAGATTTGGGGAGGCTTTGATGGATGTTTATGATTATACCGATTGTAAGAAAATATTTTAATATTTAAAAATATATTTAAAAAGGTTGCAGGTAAATAGAGTGTTAAATTTTTTACCTGCAACCTTTTATATTTTATTTAGATCAAAATTTACATTTTTGATAGTGCTTTTATTTTTGTATTTTCTATCAAATCGTAAAAATTAATTATATTATCTCCATCTTCGTTAATAAAATATTGTAAATGACATATTACTTCTTTAATGTATACACTTTCTTCTCTGTCATAAAAATCATAATATAAATCCTTCAAATATTGTAAATAGCATTTATTTATTCTAAGTTTTACATAAATACTTTCTTTCATGTTTTCATTTATTTTATCCTTTAATATAGTATAAACACATCTATATTCTTTACTTAATTTTTTTTCTTTTAACTTTTCTATTAATAGTGACTTTATTCCCTCTGCTGACTCTTTATTAATAAATACATTTATAAAGTAATTCCCTCTACAGTATTTAAATTGATAAAAATCAGTTATTTTACACATAATTAATCCTTTCTTTTAAAATTTCTTATTTGAAATTATTACCATTATGTGTAATTTTTTATACGTATTTATTATAAACATAGAAAATCCTTAAGCAAATGCTTAAGGATTTTCTATTAATTATTTTTAAAGTCCATCATCATACTATCTCCAAGTATGTCTTGAAACTTAATATATTCTTTTTTTACTAATATTATTAACAACTCACGAAGTAAATCAATCACTATTTCTCCATTGAAATCATCCACCAATGATATATAAGGAACTTGAAGTATAAGTTCATTACTTTGACTAAGTACAAATTTATTTGCTGTATATGATATATTTAAATCATTGATTAACTTTAATACTTCTTCTCGTTTATCTTCTAACGTTAGTTTTCCAAAGAAAATATTTATCATTGTATAAGCAGATTCGCTTAAAATAATAGCTGTTAAACAATTATTAGCATAAATATCTTGAAATGATCTAAATAAAACTAGGTTATCTTTTTCTACAATAGTAAACATATTTTCCATAGATTTCTTCCTTAGGGCTTCCTCTAATAAAACTTTTTTTACTTGTAGATTTTCCATTCTTCTTCCTCCTGTTTTATCCTTGAGCATCTAAAAAAGATAAAATTCCTTGAGATATTCCTTCTGCCAAATCTTTCTGGAACTCAGGATTTGTTAATTTTTTTTCTTCCTTAGGATTACTTAAAAAACCACATTGTAATAATATAGCTGGCATATTATTATTTTTTAATATATCGAATGTAAAAGGTGTAACTCCTCTATCCTTTAAATCCACATAGGCTGCCACAGACTTTTGTACTAGTGTAGCAAGTTCATCCGAAGCATCATTCGCTCCTACTCTATAAAATGTTTGAACTCCCTCTGCAGTAGGGTCCTCATTTCCCGCCATACGAATAGATACAAAAACATCAGCATTTTGTTTATTTCCATCTTCTACTCTTTCACTATTAGATAATGCTATGTCTGTATTTCTAGATACAACCACACTAATGTCTCCTTGAGAAGATAATCTTGATGATACCAATTTACTTATTTGTAAATTCACATCTTTTTCTAAAATACCATTTTTAGTTTTATATCCTGCATCAGCACCTCCACGACCTACATCAATATATACTACATATTTCTTCTTTTCGGTAGTATTCTCCTCTTCCAAATCAAATTGTTTATCTTTATTTACTTTACTTGTATCTTCACCTTCTCCAAATACCGCTGTAATAAGAGAGCCTACATTCTCTTTTGCCACAGATACACCTGATGCTACAGCTTGGAAGGCCTTAAATAAACCAAATGTCAATATTAATAAACATACAACTACAAGAACCAATTTTCTTTTATCTATTCTAGTTGTTTTTTTTCTTCTATGTTTTCCTTTTTTACTTTTTCTTGCCATAATTTCACCCTTCTTAGCATATTATCCCTTATAATGAAAATAATTCTGATAAATTTATTTTAACACCAAGAAAGATTCTTTTCAACTTACTTATAATATCCAAATATTTTTAAATATCGCCTTTCACCCACTTTTAAACTTAAAGGATAATCTAATAAATCATAAGTATTTTGACTTATTAGATAGTCATACACTTCATCCCCATCTAACAAAATCCTAGTGATTATCATTGTATGATATGCCTTGCCATCTTTAATAAGTTGAACAACATCACCAAGCTCCAATTCATCATAATCAGCTTCTGCCGCATATACACCAAAATTATCAGTATCATCATTATTATTCCCAGTAAAATACTCAAAAAAAGGCTGCGCTCCAGTCCAACTAGGTGTTCTATTTTTATCGCTATACCAATACCATTTTTTCATCACATTGCCGCCATAAGGATCCATTGGTACTCCACCAGCATTAACACACTGAGAAATATAGTTAGTACAATTTCCTCCCCACTCTTCATAATCTTGAAATCTAGGATTCCTATCCAGTGCCCACCGTCTTGCATACTGAACTGCCCCCATTCTATCATATTCATAAAACATAGATTCACCCCAATACTAAAGTATTATTTTCTTTACAATATTTTTTATGGCGTATTCACTAAGGTAATGATAAATTTTATTAAAAGGTATTTTAAACTCAAGTAGATTTAAGATATTTTCATCTATTTCACAAGACGAAAAAGGTAATATTAAATATTCATGAGTAAAATAAAATATATTTTCTTCATCTAAACAAATACTATCTTCACATATATAATGTAAATAATCTTCTACATATCCTTCAAATTCCATAAACAAAGTTTTAATTTGAATTATTATATATTTTTTAAGTACTTTTATATAGTCTACATTTTCCTTGAACAAATCTTTTAAAACAATCTCTTTTTTCAACTTAAAATCATAATTATAACCTTTTAAGTAACTTATATCATAGAATCCTGCTAATTGTGAAAATTCAATAGCTAAGCTAATTATGTCTTTTGATACATATCCAACTTGAAATTCAGTAAGACTATTTATATGAATATGTTCTTCATTACTTACGTTATAGCTATCTTCTACCACATCCATAAAAGCCATTATATCTTCAAAAATAACTTGGTTAATACTTTCTATCATTTCATTTTTTAAATAATCTTTCTCATTCTTTTCTTTATAGTATATCTTAGGAATGTTTATATAGTATTTAATATAATCTTTCTCATATTGTAAAAGTTCTTTTGCAATTACTATCATAATCGCTCCCCTCTCTTTTATACACAAGATACAATCTTTATACTTTTATATTTAATAATATGAGAATTAATTTATTTTTATTATTTATAAAAAATTTGATTAGCTTCATATATATGGGTTTTCTATTAAAAAAGGGCTATAATGAAAATAAAATTTTCATCATAACCCTTTTTTAATTAATCAATTATTCTTCTTGCTGTTACATATCCTTTTACATAGTATGAAGTTGATAAACTTTCATATCTCACTGTTTTTCCTGGACTAGGCGAGTGAACAAACTTATTGTTTCCTACATACATTCCTACGTGACGTATAGTATTCGTACCACTATTGAAGAATATTAAATCGCCTGGTTTCAAATTGCTCTTGCTAACATATTTTCCATTTGATGCTTGATCCCTAGAGCTTCTGTTTAAGTATATCCCTGCTTTTTTATAACAGTAATATGTAAGTCCTGAACAATCAAAAGAATTTGGTCCTGCTGCACCATATACATAAGGCTTACCTACTTGAGCTTTAACAGCAGATACTACTGTATCAATTTTTTTGTTTGTTGTAGATGATGTTGATTTTTTTGTATATGAAACTTTTATATCACTAGAATCTCCTGAATATGTTTTCATATAATCAGAAGATACATATCCTGTTAAGGAATTGGATAATTTAACCTTAGACCATCCATTACTATATGATTTTATTACCCCTACAACACTACCTTTTTTAATAGTTTTTTTAACACTATAATTTGTTCCAGGTCCTTTTCTAACATTTAGTTTTGTAGATGTCACTTTTCCAACTCTCGTTATAGTATCATTATTTTCATTCGATGTTCCTGAAATAGTTTTTAATTTAGAATAATCATTACTAATATATCTAGTACTACCTTTATATTCAACTTTATACCAACCATTGCTGCATGTAGAAATATATTTAAGTTGTGTTCCTTCTGTTACTGTTCCTGCTATAGAATCGTCCGTACTTGGACCTTTTCTAACATTAAGAGCATAACATCTTACTTCTACAACTTTAGTCACTTTCTCTCTTTGAGTACTAGATGTAACTTGTTTAGCTTCCACATTTTCATTTAAAGCAACTACTGGCAACATGCTTGTAGTAAGCATCCCCACTGCCATAGCCTTCGATATTACTTTCTTATTTTTATTAAAAATCATACTCCACACATCCCCCCTTTTGTAACTTATTTCTCTCCATTATATCATAGTTCAGATTTAAATTTCCATATTTTAACAAAAATAAAAATTATATAGCAAATTTTTACTAAAAAACAGGATTATTTAGTTTACTTCTTATAACTATTTTTTATAAATCCATTTATCATATATTTATAAAAGCAGTATAAAGCTTTTTTTAATGGTAATTTTTCAATTTTAATATATATATTCCAAGTCCACATAGCTGCCTTTATTTTATTATGACTTATAGATGTTTTAGATTTTCTATAAGAAGATAAAACCTCATTTAATCCATAAGCTGTTACACCATTTTTTAATATTTTAAGCCATAAAATAAAATCTTCATGATGATAGTTTTCAAACTTTATTGGAGTATCTATTTTTAGTCTATCTATCATTACAGTCAAACAACCTATGTCATTTCCTTTTAATAACCTGTTATAATCTTCATATTCCTTTGCTTCAATAATTTTATTTAAACTTTCACTACTTTCATCTATCAAATCATAAGCAGTGTATGTAAATGCATAGTTATTTTTCAACATAAAATTTATTTGATTTTTAATTTTATTCTTTTTATACAAATCATCTGTGTCTAAAAATGAAATAAATCTACCATTCGCATTTTCAACTCCTATATTACGAGCTGCCCAAACTCCCTTATTTTCATTACATTTTATATATTTAACAAAGGGAAAAGTATTAGTATATTTTTTTATTATATTTTCACTATTATCCGTTGAACCATCATCAATAATTATCATCTCTATATTTTTATAACTTTGATTTAACACACTTTTTATACATTCTTCAATATATGTTTCTCCATTATATATAGGTGTAATTATAGATACTAAATTATCTTCCACATAGATTCCCCCCTCTTTATTTACAATTAAAATAGGGAGAGATTGTCATTAATCTCTCCCTATTTTTCGTTATGTTATACTTTTGTTATATTTTTATTACCCTATTATATATATTTTACGAAAATATTTCAAGAAAAGTTATGATGAATAATAAATTTTTTATTTATCTAGCACCTTCTCCAGTAAAAATTACCTTAACAGTTCTAAATAATATGGAAAAATCTAAAAAAACACTCCTATTTTTAATATAATATAAATCTTCTTTTATTTTATCTTCTGGAGATATGTCATATCCTCCATGTACTTGAGCATATCCTGTAAGACCTGGTTTAATCACCAGTCGATTAATAAAACCTGGTATCTGATCATTAAATTCCATAGTTAAAGTAGGTCTTTCTGGCCTAGGACCAATTATACTCATTTCACCTTTTAAAATATTTAAAAACTGTGGTATTTCATCTATTCTTGTTTTTCTTATGAATTTTCCCACCTTTGTAATTCTTGGATCATTTTTCTCAGCCCATATGGCTCCGTTAGTTTCTGAATTAACCCTCATGGATCTTAATTTATATATAAAGATTATCCTACCATCCTTACCCAATCTATCTTGTTTATAAAAAACAGGACCTCCGTCTTCTTTTTTTATTAAGAAACCAAAAACTATTATTATAGGTATAGAAATTACCAACCCAATTATCGCAACTATTATGTCTAGTATTCTATGATATATTTTAAATAAGAAAGAGTCATTTACTATGGAATAGTCTATGCTTGATGTTATTTCATCACTAAAATCACAAACATTGCCCTCAAATTTTTCAATATACTGACCCATCATTGTGCTATACCTCCCTATGCACAAATATACTTACAACTTACCATATTATTCCATTTAACATTATATTAACATTATAGTTTATAAATTTCTTTATATCAATATTTTTAATTTGTTTTCAAAGTTTTTCATATTAAATTCACACAACTATTAAAATAGTTTTACATTTACATTAATTCTCTTTAACAAAAAACAGATGCTTAAAAACATCTGTTTTAGTTTATTTTTTATTCATTGCAATTTTATCTTGTGATAAAGAAATGCTATTTGATTCACTTAGAAGTCCATCATTACGACCTAGTTGTTTTACAACCAGTGTATCACCATTATCTACCGATTTTATTTTTAAAGTCTTATCATCCACAAATATAGTATCTATTTTCTTATTATTTATATAAGCAGAGCTATTTTTTGTAAAATTTAATCCTTTTATTAAAATAGACTCTTTTTCCTGTTCAAAAGAAGAAATAGTAACATCGTCTATTCCCATTTTCATATTATTTTTTTTAGGTTTTTCTTCATTTTTTAAATAATAATTTTTACCAAATAATATATCATACTCTAATAATTCTTCATATTTTACATAATCTTTATCATCTTTTAAATAAGTACGGAATTTTTCCATCGGTCCATATTTAAGCCCTGCTAATTGCATAGCCATACTGCTAATATTATAGGCTTCTGTATTATTAAAATCAGAATTATTCACTTTAAAATTACTATAAAAAGCAAAAGGAGCTTTATATGCATCTAAATAAATTTTTTCATTTTGAAATAAATTTAATGCAGGCATATGATCTGAATAAAATACAACCATAGTATCTTCATCACTATTATCTACCATTTCCATAACATCGCCTATAAAATCATCTGTCTCTTTTATTTGATTGGCATAATAATATAATTGATTTTTATCTACATCTGATAAATTTCCACTTATTTTTATAGGAAAATCATATGTTTTTAAAGCATCTCTTGGATATGAGCTATGACCTTGTACTGATATAGTATAAACTAAGTCACTTTCTGGTGTACTATCAAGTGCTTTTTTTATATATTTAGTTAATATGGTATCTTTAACCCAACCTTTTTCATTCTTCTCGTAACCATTCATATATTCTAATGAAGTAAATGTATCAAACCCAAGTTTCTCATAAGCATTGTTTCTTGTATAGAAATTTCCTTGGAAATTATGAATAGCATGCGCACTGTATCCTTCAGATTTAAGAGTAGTCGCAAGAGAATTATAGTACTTTCCTTTTAATATAGTATTATAAGGGATTTCTCCTGGAGTTAAGTAATCTATATTATTTCCTGTCATTACTTCATATTCAGTTCTTACAGTTCCTCCACCTGTTGTCGGAACATTTGCCATATAACCTTTACTTTTATCACATATTTTTCTGTAGTTTGGAATAGGATCTTCACTAAAATTAGCTTCCTTTATCTTTGTTGGATCCATAAAGGCCTCTAGTTGTATAAAAATCATATTAGGCTTATTTGAATTCAATTTTCTATTATCTTCTTTTTCTTTTTTATCTACCTTTGCTCTAATTTCTTCAATTGCGGATTTACTATATCCTTCGGGCTTTACTCTTACATACTTTACTGCTGATTCTATTGTAGAAAATACATATCCATTTTTCTTATAAGATGATGTTATGTCCCATCTCATATATCCCATCTTTCCACTAGCATACTCTGCATTAGTTACTATAGGAAAAGCAATAAATATAATTAATGCTAATATTATATTTGTTGCACTTGTTATTCTTTTATTACTGTTTTCTTTTTTAAACAAATAGACTGTTATACATATTACTGCTATTACAGATAACAATACACCAATAATCATTGGTAAGGTAACATAATTTCCAGCTATCTCTAACCCTTCTCCAATAGAGTAAACATCTGAAAAAGTAAGAGGCACTCCTCTTACACTAAATAAATATTTACTAATTCCTGAAATAGTTAGTATTATAAAAGAAATTAAAAAATAAAAAGTTTTCTTTCTTTTTAATACAAATATTAAAGATGTGATCAATAATATTAACATATAGTTAACAAAAAACACACCAGGTTTATTTAATAACAATAATTTAACATACCTTAATTTTCCTCTTAATAAATATTCAGTTATGATTAATAGAAAAAGTCCTCCTATTAACCAAAGCATAACTTCTTTAATTGACTCCTTATTAATCTTAAAGAGTGCTTTCAAATCATTCTTCATTTATGGTTCCCCCATTACATTCTTTTTCTCTATTTGAAAATTATATACTATTTAAGAGCAAAATACAAAAGATATAACCTTAAGTTTTTCTTACATTTTTGTCATAAATTTGTAAGAAAAAAGCCTCCTCATTATTTAATTAATGAGGAGGCTTTTATATATTTATATTGCTTCTTCTAAAGAGGTACTTTCACTATCTTCTTGCATTTCATCTAGTTGTAAATCGTGTATTTGTTTAGAATCATCTGTTTTTTTAGATTCATCTATTGGGTTTGTTTCATCTGTATTCTCTTCTAATTTCACTTTGTTTATTATCTTTCCTGTTTCATTAAAGGTATAAGTATAGCCCTTTATCTCTACTTTACAAGATTTATAAGCTTTGCCTTTACTACCAAAATAGTAAGAATCATTATTTATCTTAATCTCTTTATCTGTAATCATTTTTCCGTTACTGCCAAAGTAATAATAGTCAGCTCCTATTTGAACTTTTTTATTAGCAACCATTACATAATTCTTATCAAAGTAATAATATGAATCACCTATATATCTCTTATCTTTTAATGCTTGCCCCTTGTTATCTCCAGACTTTTTAAAGTAATATTTTTTACCAGATATTGTTTGCCATCCAGTTTTCATTTTTCCATCTTTACCAAAGTAGTAATAGTTATCTCCTATTTTAACCTTTTTATTAGTAACCATCACATAATTTTTATCAAAGTAGTAGTATGAACCACCTATATATACCTTACCTTTTAGCGCTTGGCCATTACTATCTCCTGATTTCTTGAAGTAATATTTCTTACCAGATATTGTTTGCCATCCAGTTCTTCTTACTCCATCTTTTCCTAAATAGTATTTCTTACCAGATATTGTTTTTAAACCAGTTTGCATTCTTCCCTTACTATCAAAGTAATAAGTTTTATTATTAATAGTGTACCATCCTGTTGCATATTTACCATTTGATTTACAATAATACTTATATCCATTTATTGTATGCCATGTTTTTCTAAGTTTTATGTTGTATTGTCTAGCTATCCAAGCGTCACTATTAGATGTATTTTTTATTATTACTGTAGCTCCTACTCTTATTTTATTATATAGCCACTCTACATCCTTGTTATGCATTCTGATACATCCGCCACTTATGTGTTTACCAATGGAACGTTCATTATTATTTCCATGAATTCCATATGTAGTTCCATAACCATACATATTTAGACCCATCCATCTTTTCCCTAAAGGATTTCTTGGATCCCCCCCAGGAATTCCGCCTTTATAGTAAGGTCTGTTTTTAATTTTATTTACTATAGTTGTCTTTCTCTGTGGTGTCGGTGTACTTGCTTTTCCTGTTGCACATTTAAATTTTCTTACTAAAGTATAATTTTCGTAAAAATTTAAAGTATTATTTTTTGAATTAACTATAATTAACTGATGAGTTGCTGCGTTTGATACTGGTATGCTTGAAGCTAATATCATAACTGTTGCTAATAATATTGTACAAAAGGATTTAAATCTTTTTTTCATAATTTATCCCCCTTTCATATAATTAAGATAAAATATTATACAATAACATTTTAACATATTTTCCCATGTGAAAGGAGTATAATTTGGTTACATATCTATTAAATTATATGATATGATAAAAAACTTACAATTAATCCAGATAATACATTACCGATAAAAATACCACTTAGTGCATCTTTAAGTCTCATTTTTAAAATTGATGCAATAGCTGCTGCTGTCCAAGTTCCCGTTGTTGGAAAAGGTACACCTACAAATAAGATAATACCTATCATCGATACGGCCTTCATTTTCTTCATGCTTACTTCTATTTTGTTGTCAATTTTGTTTAATAAAGAAATAAATATCTTTTTTTCTCTTAAGAATTTCACTACATGTCTATATGCTAAAACAAGAGGTATGCCAACCAGTGTAGATCCTAACACACTGGCAATATATACTCCTATAGGATTTAAATCTAAAGCTATGCCTATAGGTATAGCTCCTCTCAACTCTGTAACAGGAACCATTGATAAAATCATTATTCTTAAATACTCCAATTCATACCTCCTTTTAAGAATTATATTTCAGATGTAATCATATCTAATAATTCACTATTTTCTTCATAGCCTTTCGGATTGTTAATTTGCCATCTCCATGAATCTTCACACATTCTTTCAATACCAAATTCCGCCTTCCATCCCAACTCTTTATATGCTTTAGTTGGATCTGCATAACACATATCTATATCTCCTGGTCTTCTATCAGTAACCTTGTATGGTATTTCTATGTGATTTACCTTCTCAAATGAATCAACTAAATCTAAAACACTGTAACCTTGACCTGTTCCTAGATTATAAATTACCAATCCTGGCTTTTCTTCAAGTTTTTTAAGTGCAGCCAAATGACCTTTTGCTAAATCAACTACATGTATGTAGTCTCTAACACCTGTTCCGTCTGGCGTATTATAATCATTTCCAAACACACTAAGTTCTTTTAACTGACCAACAGCTACCTTTGTTATGTAAGGCATTAAATTGTTTGGTATACCATTTGGCTCCTCTCCTATTATACCACTAATATGTGCCCCGATTGGATTAAAATATCTAAGAATAGCTAAATTCAAATTGTTATTTGCCTTACTTAAATCTCTCATTATATCCTCTATCATAAGCTTAGTAGCACCATAAGGGTTTGTTGTTGATAAAGGAAAATCTTCTCTTATTGGACAAGTTTTTGGTTTTCCATATACTGTAGCTGATGATGAAAACACAAAGTTATTTACATTAAACTCTTTCATTAGCTCAAATACAACTAGTGTGCCCACTAGATTATTTTTATAATATTCTAAAGGTTTTTTTACAGATTCTCCAACTGATTTAAACGCTGCAAAATGTATTATTGAATCAATATTATTTTCTTCAAAAACCTTTTTAAATGAATCCTTCTTTGTCACATCTATATTATAGAATTTAAACTCCTTATTTGTTATTTTTCTTATTCTATCTAACACTAATATGCTGCTATTAGACAAATTATCTACTATTACTACCTCATAATTTTCATTTAACAACTCCACAACTGTATGACTACCTATATATCCTGCCCCTCCAGTAACTAGTATCATAATTATCCCCCCCAAAATTAATAATTATATTTTTTAATCACAAGTTAAATTTACCATATTTTTGCATATGCTTCAATTTATATCCTTTTTACTTATATACAAAAAACATCTTATATTATTGCATAAGATGTTTTTTCATAAAAAATATTTATTTTATATATACGGATGCACAATATCCTACTGTATTATTATAACTTACTTTTAGCCATCCGTTTGTTTCTTCATATATCTTAATGCTTGCCCCACTTGGCATTGTCAGCAACTTATTTCCATCTAAACTTGGTAAATCTCTAAGATTTACCCTAGCTATTGTATTGCCCCATTTATAATCTTGTGTTATTTTTGATGTTAAATAATTTGTACTCACCCATCCCAATTTGTTATTATATTTTACTTGTGCCCAAGTTTTACTACTATTGTATGATAAAACGCTCAATTTAGAGTTTTTAGGTATAGTACATATTTTAGAGCTGTTAATACTTGGACTTGTTCTAAAATTCACGTTTGCGCTTGTATATAATATATTATCATTATTTGAATTATCAATATCACTTACCTTTTTTAAATAAGATTTACAAACCCAGCCTTCATTTCCATTAAAATTAAATTTTATCCAATCACCATATTTATCAAAAGCTATAGGTTTTAATATTATACCTTTAGATAAAGCTCCTATTTTTTTATAATTAGATGAAGGCCCAGTTCTAACATTAACTGGAGAAGTAGTTATATAATCTTCATACTTATAATTATTATCTTCTTCTTGAGAAGTCATTTTTTCTATATAAGTTGCATTAACCCAACCAATTTCATTCTTATAACTAACTTTTGCCCATTTATTATCATTGGAAGTATCAATAACTTCAACTTGACTACCCTTTGGCATAGTTAAAATTATTACATTATCTGTAGAAGGCCCTTTTCTTAGATTTAACCTCTCTTTTGTTTTATAACTTCCAGGTTTGATATCTACATCATTATTATCTTGAACTATTTTAATATATTTTGCACAAACCCATACATATTGATTGTTATACTTAATTTTAACCCATAATTTATCTTGTGAATACTCTAATGGTGTCACTAAGGTTCCTTGTTTTAAAGTTCCTGTAGATATGTAGTCTGTTCCTGGCCCTTTTCTCATATTTAAATTATTCATTAAATAATACTGATTTTCCCCTAATTTCTCAGCTTGAGCAAGAACCAAACCAGATGATATGGTTGTACCTACTACTAAAGAACCTAGTAATACTTTTTCAAAGCTTTTCATTCATTTACCCCCCATTTTTACAAAAATATTCTTTTTTATTAAAACTTTAGCATATATTAAGTTAGAAATCCAATTTTTTCTAATAATTATTTTGCTAACTTACTAATTAGTAGTAATTTCATCTAATTTTGACTTCTAATTTATAGGCATAAAAAAAGAACCCTATTAGGATTCTTATAATCAAGCAAATCTATAAGCGGAGTTCTGTATTTGATAATCATCTATCTAGGCATATTGTCACCAATATGCTCAAGCGACCTACCTACCGGAGAGTGCGAGCAACACTCTTTTAGCCCTATTTTGGTCTTGCTCCAGGTGGGGTTTACACGGCTTTCTCAGTCACCTGAGAAACGGTGAGCTCTTACCTCGCCTTTTCATCCTTACCAAGAAAATTCTTGGCGGTAATTTTCTGTTGCACTTTCCTTAGGATCACTCCCACTAGGCGTTACCTAGCACCCTGCTCTATGGAGCTCCGACTTTCCTCACGTAGCTAATGCTACCTGCGATTATCTGACTTACTTAATCTTTAAATATCTTACCATATAAAAATATTTTTGTCAAAACCATTATATTCCAATAAGTGATGTGATAGAAAATAACTTCATTTAAGAAGCATATAAATTAAACATTCATTCAAAGAATTTATTATAACAAAAAAGGAGCTTCGAAAGCTCCTTTTTAATATAAACTATATAGCCGCTATTAAACCAACAACTAGTGCACTTAGTAAACTTACTAAGAAACCACCAACCATTCCTCTAAATGCTAGTTTGGCTAATTGGCCTCTTTTTTCTGGACAAAATACAGATATTCCAGATATACATACACCGATAGAGCTTATATTTGCAAATCCACATAGTGAAATAGAAAGCATTAAAGCTGTTCTTGGATCAAGAGTTTTTATAACTTCTCCTAATTGTCCAAATGCAACAAATTCATTTAAAACTAACTTGCTTCCTAGCAATTGACCTGCAAGCTGAGCACTATTTGTATCAAGACCCATTAAATATCCTATTGGTGCAAATAATACTGAAAATATTTGCTCTAAAGATAATCCAAATACTCCAAGAACACCATTAACTAGAGCAACTAAAGATAGAACTGCTATAAGTGAAGCACCTATACCAAGTGCCATATTAAGCCCATCATTTGCTCCTTGAGATATTGCTGATATTAAATTTGGATTATCACCTTTATTGTCAATCTTAACTTCTTCAGCTTCATCTATTTTTAATTCTTTATTTTCTGGTAATATAAGTTTTGAGACTACTATACTACCAAGAGGAACTAAAGCTCCACCTATTAATAAGTATTTCATTGGTATACCCATACCTGCATATCCCATAAGTACTGTAGCAGACATACTACCCATTCCCGAAACTAAAACAAGCATTATTTCACTTTCACTCATTTTTTTTAAGTATTTACTTACTAATATTGGTGATTCAGTTTGTCCAAGGAACATATTTGCTGTAGCAACAAAACTTTCTACTTTTGAAGTTCCAAGTATTTTACCTATAATTCCTCCTATAACTGAAACAACTGCTCCTATAACTCCTAAGTAGTATAGAGCCGCAACTAGAGCAGATATAAATATGATGTTTCCTAAAACCTGTATTCCAAATACAAACCCTGTTGGTGCTCCACCATCAGCTAATGGTCCAAATACAAATGCTAAACCTTCACTTCCGTAACCTAGTATATTAGTTACAACATCAGATACCTTCTCAATTACCACTTGCCCTAAAGGGAATTTAACTAGCAAGAATGCTAATATAAATTGTAATACTAATGCTTTTAATATCATCTTCTTATCTATTAACTTTTTATTTGAAGAGAATAAGTATAATGCACCTAGTAAAACAACGATACCTATTATGTTTAATAATATTGTCATTTTATCAACCCATCTTCCATATTTTTTATATTAATTTTTTTATATATATTAATACATTAATCATTATATACTGTATCCACAAATCATTTCAATATTTTTATACAAATTTCTACATTTTTCTACATATGCTTCTATTAATTCCATAAAAAATAATAAAAAATATATATTGACAATTTTCTGTAAATTTTGTATCATTATAAAAAAGAAATAAAAATAATACTATAAATTTTGGAGAATGATAATGAAAAATATAAGTCTAACTAATAAAGCACAACTTAATATATATTATTTTAGCTACTTTAGATAGGTTTGTATTTATGAGATATATAAAATCATCATAGATACAAATCTTTAAAATTTGTATCTATGATGGCTAAAATTAATTTGTTATGCGAAGCCACATAGATAATCACTATGTGGCTTTTATCAATCCTAGGCAAAAAAGCCACATAGTGAATGCTATGTGGCTTTTTATATATTAAAATATAAATTTGAGGTGTGAAAAATGAAAAAAAATAAAGATATTATAATAATTGGTTTTGCCCTTTTTTCTATGTTCTTTGGAGCAGGAAACTTAATATTCCCTCCTTTTATAGGGATGACATCAGGTAGTGATTGGCTAACAAGTTTTTTAGGCTTTGTTTTAGCTGATGTAGGAATAATTTTATTGTCAATAAATGCAGTAGCTAAGTCTGGTTCTTTCCAAAATGTTGTTGGAAAAGCTGGCAAAAATTTTGGAATTACTTTAGAGGTTATAATGATGCTTTGTCTTGGTCCTATTTTAGTTATACCAAGGACAGCAGCTACAACATTTGAAATGAGTATAACTCCACTTACTTCTTCTGTTAATTCAATAATATTTTCTATCTTATTCTTTGGTTTAACATTTATATTAACTATAAGACCAACAAAAGTTATGGATATAATCGGAAAATTCTTAACACCTATACTTTTACTTGCTTTAGGGATTTTAATTACTAAAGGGGTTGTATCTCCTATTGGAAAATTAAGTAATAATGATAGCGACGGTCTATTTGTAAACGGACTTACTCAAGGGTACCAAACTATGGATGCCTTAGGAATTGGTGGAGTTACAGCTTTAATAATGACTTCTTTTATAAGCAAAGGATATACTGATAAAAAAGAAAATATCTCTATGACTTTAAAATCTGCACTTATTGCTGGAAGTGGTCTAGTTATTGTATATGGTGGTTTAGCATACTTAGGTGCTACAGTTTCAACAATGTACGATACATCTATTTCTCAAACTGCACTACTTGTAAATATAACTAATAGTTTATTAGGTAAAAGTGGGATTATATTATTAGGAATAATAGTTGCCTTTGCGTGTCTTACTACATCAATAGGTTTAACTTCAGTTACTGCAAAATATTTTGAAGATGTAACTAATAAAAAATTAAAATACACACATTTAGTTGCTTTTATTTGTATATTTAGTTCTATAGCTTCTAATTTAGGTGTAGATAGAATAATAGCTATTGCAGCTCCAATTTTAACTATTATATACCCTGTCTCAATTTTATTAGTTCTTATGAGTACTTTTAATAAATATTTTACTAAACCTGCTGTATTTAAGTGCTCTGCTTATGCAACTTTATTAATAAGTCTATTGAATGTTGTTGATAGCTTAGGTTTAAACATAAACTTTGTACATAAATTACCTTTAGATTCTATAGGATTCAACTGGGTTATACCAGCTATAATCGGAGGATTTATTGGTAAATTGATGATAAAAGATAAAAATAAACAAGAAAATTTAAATAAAATTAGTGCATAAAAATTCGCTTCAGATACATCCGTTGATTGAGCGACGTGTCGGTGAAGCATTTTCATTTAAAATAAGTTGAAATTTATAATTTATACACAAATCAGATAAATTACAAATTCCTTTAATGTAAAAAATGGCCAACAATTAGTTGGCCATTTTTCTTATTTTAAAATTTCTATTGTTATATTTCTTATACCCCAGTCATTACAATTTTTTTCTGTTGGCATAAATATATCTATTGTATTACCTTTTATTGCTCCACCAGTATCTTCTGCCGTGAATACTTTATCTAATTCTTTTATATAAACCTTAGTTCCATATGGTATTACGCTTGGATCTACTGCTATTGTTCCGTATTTAGGCACTGTTCCTGTAGCTGTTATTCCATCACCAGTATATGCATAAGCTTTAACATTTAAAGTCTTTACTACACTTGATGAAGAATTTGATGAAGAACTTGCTGAAGATGTGCTTACATAATCATCACATACCCATCCGGTATTATCTTGAGAGTATTGAATCTTATGCCATCCATTATTTGATAATAGTATTTCTACTTTTTCACCTTTACTTAGTTTTCCTACTATTGAATATGATGTTGATGCTCCACTTCTTACATTTAATACATTTGCTGTTACTGTTCCTGTAACAGTATTCTTTGTTATATAGTCGTCACATGACCATCCAGTCTGATTGTTATCATATTCTATTTTATACCACCCATCATTTGATGATAATATTTCTACTTTTTCACCTTTACTAACTTTTCCTACTACTGAGTATGATGTTGATGCTCCACTTCTTACATTTAATACATTTGCTGTTACCGTTCCTGTAACATTAGCTGCATCGACTTTATTTATTGGCGCGAAAGCTGATACAGTTAACATCATAGCTGCTGTTAATGTCATTGTTCTTATTGTCTTTTTTATCATACGTCTTCCCCCATTGTTGTTTTTATTTTAATTTAATATTTTTCGTTATTGTCGAATTTTGTAATTCCTTAAATCTATTTTATTACATTTTTGTAACTTTTAAAAGGTTTTTTTATGAAAAAGTTACAAATCAGTAACATATTTTTTATTTTTTCATTTATTTAAAGTAGCCAAACTTAAGTATTTTCAACATCTTAACTCTTATACTTGCTTTAATATTACTTAGAAAAATTATTTTATTTTTTTTAACTTTTTTTCGTTTTTATGCATAAAAAAAGAGGATAAAAATCCTCTCTTTTTCCTATATATTACATTAATCAAATTTACACATGACTATTTTGGTGCTATAAATCAAAACTTTTACAATGGAGCTTTTACTTTAAAAGCATTATTAAATAGTACGTTATTAATATATATACCACCTTTTTTGCCTTTAAAACATTTTAATATGTATTATTTTTTTAATATAATATACTTAATTACCAATTATTTATAGGAAGTCTGCAATACATTTATATAATTTACACTATTTTTAAATGATATATAGAAAAAATAATAAAATAAGGACGAGAATTTTTCTCGTCCTTATTTTATAAATTTATCTATTGCGCTATTTAAATCTTGAAGTACCTTATCATCACCAGTTTCTACAGCATCTACAATACAATGTTCTATGTGGTCTTGCAAAATTATTTTTCCTATATTATTAATAGAAGATTTTACAGCTGAAACCTGTATTAAAACTTCACTACAATCTCTTCCCTCTTCCACCATTCTTTTAACAGACTCCAAATGTCCAATTGCTCTAGATAGTCTATTAATTACTGCTTTTGTATTTTTATGAGAATGATTGTGGTTATGTTCTTTATTATTTTCCATATTAGTCATCTCCCTTCATATTAATTATATAGTTATACTTTTCCATTTTCCATGATTAAATCTTATCATAAGTAAAAATGCTCTAACAGTAATGTCAAGTGCATATGCTATCCACACCCCAAATAATCCCATATTCATTATTACACCTAGAAAATATCCTATCCCTACTCTAACACCCCAAATTCCAATTAATGTGGCATACATAGGAAATTTAGTATCTCCAGCTCCTTGTAAAGCACTTGTAAAAATTTGTGTTATCGCTATAAAACATTGAAATAATGCTATTAATCTCAATACATTAACAACCATAATTTGAACTTCTTTAGTATTTGTAAATATTGTTACTATTTGTGGAGCAAATATAAATAAAAGTATTCCTATTACTACCATACAAATAGTAGTAATTACATCGGCTAAATATACTATTTCTTTAGACTTTTCACTATCTCCCTCTCCAAGTGTAATGCCAACAAGTGTTGCCGTCGCGACACCAAATCCAAGTGCTGGAATATAAGTGTAACTTTCAATATTACCTGCAATATTATGAGCCACATAAGCTGATACTCCAATAGAAATAATCATACTATTATAAACCAGTTGACCTAATCTCATAATTAATTTTTCCATTCCTGCAGGTGCTCCAATTTTAATTATTGATTTTAAAGTCTCTCTTCCATCTTTTAATACTTCTTTGTTCAATTTTATATTAATATTATTCATTTTTAACTTAATTAATAATATTACAACATTCATACATCTAGAAATTGTTGTTGCCAAAGCTAAACCTACAATTCCCATATTCATATTTATAAAAAGTATGTTTAATATTATATTTAATATATTTGCAAAAGCCGTAGCAATCATTGGTGTTTTTGTATCCTTGGTAGCTCTTAAGCAACTGGATAAAATTAAAGATAAACACAAAAAAATAATTGGAACTACAACAACTAAATAATAAGGTGTGGCAAGATTTAAAATTTCATGTCTTGCACCACATATTTTTAAAATCGGTTCATAAAATAATATATTAATTATTCCTACAATTAAACTTATTATAATTCCTAAAAAGATTGACTGAGTAGTTGCTTCTTTAACCTTATTCATTTCTTCTCTTCCAAAATTTCTTGCAACAACTGCACTTGTTCCTACACTAATAGCAGTAAAAAACACAATAAATACATTCATAATCAAATTAGTCACACCTATAGCTGCAATAGCTTTATCACTGATTTGTCCCGCAAAATAAGTATCAACAGTTCCAAGTAAAGTTTGAAGTATATTCTCTATAATTACAGGAATAGCCAATGTAGTAATAGTAATTATGTTATTTTTATTTTTAACTAAATACGCCATAATACTCCTCCTCATATCCCCCCTAGGGGGTTATAAGAATTGTAGCACTACCTTCCCCGAACTTCAATAACAAAATTAAAAATACCCTTCACATAAAAAAAGCCTAATTCACACAAAATATGTAAACTAGACCTTTATTTTTATATAGCTTTTGATTTTTATTCTTTAAACCTATACTATAAAACTTCTATATTAATACTAACTTCTTTAACCTCATCTCTTTCTTCTTTACTTAATTTTGAAAGATAATAAGATATATGTTTATTATCAATATTTAATTCTTCATTTAAATCCATAAGTGGAATTAGCACAAAAGCTCTTTCTTTTATTCTTGGATGTGGTAGTGTTAAACTTTCATCATCACTTATCATATTATTAAAAAATAAAATATCCACATCTATAGTTCTAGGTCCCCACCTTATCACTCTCACCCTATTTAGCTCTTCCTCTATAAGATGACAGACTTTTAATAATTCTCCTGGAGATAGTTCCGTTTCTATTTCAACACATATATTAAGAAAATCAGCTTGCTCTGTATATCCCCATGCTTTTGTTTCATATACATTTGATATTTTTAATATATTAATTTGAGTATGGTTTTGAAGTATTTCACAAGCTTGTCTTAAATACCCTTCTCTATCTCCAATATTAGTTCCCAGACCTAAGTAAGCTTTATTCATTTCTACCTCTCCTAATTTCAACTGCAAAATAATCAAAATTTCCACTTACAGGTGCTTCTGGTTTTTTAACTCTAACCATGATAGATTGAATCATACTGTAACTATCTAAAACTTCCTTTGCAATTGTCTCTGCCAAAGCTTCTATTAAATCAAATCTTTTATTTTCTGTTATGTCTTTTATTATTTCATATACATCTGCATAACTAACAGATTTAGTCAAATCATCACTTTTTCCTGCTTCTTTTGTATCAAGGAGAAGTTCTGCATCTATAAAAAACTTTTGTCCTAGAACTTTTTCTGCTTCCAAAACTCCGTGATATGCATAAAATCCTAAATTACTTAAAATTATCTTATCCATAATTAACCCCTATATAGTTTATCTGCAATTTTTGCAGCTTGTAAATTTTCTGCTACATCATGAACCCTTACTATCTCTACTCCATCTCTTATTCCAGAAACTGTAGTTGCAACTGTAGCCTCTATTCTTTCTCTCGGCTCTCCGCCAACTATATTTCCTAGAACTGATTTCCTTGAAGTTCCAAGTAAAACTGGATATCCTAAAGTTTTAAGTTCATTCAATCTTTTTAATACTTCTAAATTTTGTTCAAAAGTTTTTCCAAATCCTATACCCGGATCTAAAACTATATTCTCTTTTTTAACTCCTGCTTTTAAAGCTTTATCTATACTATTTTGTAAAAATTCTTTTATACTCTCCATTATATCTTTTTCATAATTCGTTCCTTCTTGATTATGCATTATACAAACAGATGCATCGTATTTACTAATAACAGTTGCCATGTCTTCGTCATAAGTTAATCCCCAAACATCATTAACCATATCAGCTCCAAGCTTCAAAGCTTCTTCGGCTACTTGAGATTTGTAAGTATCTATAGATATAGGTACATCTATATTATTTTTAAGTACTTTTATAACAGGAGCTATTCTTTTTATTTCTTCTTCAGCAGAAACAAATTTGTGACCTGGTCTAGTGGATTCGCCTCCTACATCTATTATGTCTGCCCCTTCTTCAACCATTTCTTTAGCATGTTTAACTGCTATTTCTACATTTGTATAGTTACCTCCATCAGAAAAACTATCTGGAGTTACATTTAAAATTCCCATTATGTAAGTTTTTTTGCCATATTCAAACATAAATCTTCTCCCTATATATTATTAATCAAATTTTATTAAACTCATTGCTTCACTTCTAGCTAGGGCGTCTGTTTCAAAAATTCCTCTAACTGCAGAAGTTATCGTCTTACTTCCTGGTTTTTTTACACCACGCATGGTCATGCACATATGCTCAGCTTCTACCACAACCATTACTCCGTAAGGTTCTAATTCTTCCATTATAATATTTGCAGTTTCCTTTGTAATTCTTTCCTGTAATTGAGGTCTTCTAGCAAAAGTTTCAATTACTCTTGCTAATTTAGATAACCCTGTAAGTCTTCCATCCTTTGGTACATACACAACATGCGCCTTTCCGAAAAATGGTACTAAATGATGTTCACAACTTGAATAAAAAGGTATGTCTTTTACTACTACCATTTCCTCATGGTTTTCGTTTTTGAATAAAACTTTTAGATGTTGTCTTGGATCTTCATGAAGTCCACTAAATATTTCTTCATACATTCTTGCCACTCTATCTGGTGTACCTATCAACCCTTCTCTATCAGGATCTTCCCCTATAGCTATCAATATGTCTCTAACTGCCTTTTCTATGGCAGGCTTATCAACTGTTCTTTTTTCCCCCATTTTTCTCCTCCCAATTTACAAGTTTCTAAAAACATAATCTGTTACTTTTATTATTTTTTTATATTTATTAAATCCACTAACATTACATATTAATTTATATAATGTAGGATCTTGCATTTTTAAAGATTTTAATAACTTTTTATCTTTTGGTAACCAAATATCATTAATTAGATAATACATTTTTATTATTTTTTCTAAATACATATAAATTAAAAAATCATATTCAAAGTCTTCATATTCCTCTTTATTTTTTAATCTTGAAATATCTGAAAGTAATTGTTCCACTTGAAATCGTTTTTCACTTGAAGATATTTTAGTAGGTCCCTCTTTATATTTTTCTCCACATAATGACAAAATTCCTTTTCCTAAATCATTTTCATCATATAATAATTTTCCATCTTTTATATTCAGAAAAAAATATGTTTTATTTTCAAGAAAACTATAACATCCTTCTACAGAAATATAATTAAAATCAAACTCTATTCCATTAATCTTTTCAATTTTTCTAATTTGATTTTCTTCTTGATTCTCTACAATAATAAATAAGTCTATATCATTTATTTTACAATTCTCTTCATATATGTTATCTTTACTTGATCCCACGTGAATAATAGACTTTACATTTTTATTTTTCTTTAGATTTTCTATTACTTCAAAAAAGGTATTGTAAACATTATTATTCATATACTTCCTCCTAGAAGTAAGAGTATCTATTTGTTATGTTTTTGTCAATAATATGAAATATTTTTTATTCAAAATAGTTACTTTTTAAAATATCTAAGGACTCTTCCACATCATTTAGGTTCATCTCAAGTACTAAAAACTCTGGTTTTAAAGATAATATAATTTTTAATTCTTGTGATGTTAAATTTCCTTTTAATATGCCTGAGTGTTCATCTTCAACTCCATTGTTATCACTAAGATGAATTACTTTTATTTTATTTTTTAATAAGTAATAATTACTTTTACAAATCAAATTATGACCGCTATCAAAACAAAATCTTATATCCTTATTACACTTAAAAATATATTCAAAATCTTCTACATCACTTCCCACATTGGAAAAGTCTCCCCCTTTAGTGTAGGTATTTTCTATTGTAATAAGTAGATTATTATTTTTTAATAACAATTGATTGAAAAAATCTACTATATTATTTAAGTATTTTACTTTATTTCTTGTTAATCTATTTGTCATAACATATCCTAAATGCATATTAAAATATGATATATTTAAAAATTTTAACTCTTCATTTAATATGTTAATATAGTTTATCCACTTATCTTTAATAAATATAATGTCTTCACATGGATTTAACTCCATAGGTAGATGAATACCAACACTTAAATTAAGTTTTTTTATAGTTTCTGCATATTTCTTCAGTAGTTCACAATCCGAAATATTATCAATCCCTATTTCTATATGATTTATTTCTTTATTTTTATTACATATCTCTAAAGCTTCATTTATATTAAATATTAATGAAGATATTCCAATTCTTATATTTTTATAATTCATCATTTTAATTCCCCTTGTTTTATATTTTCAACTAAAGATAAAGCTTCGTTTCCATTTTCTTATCATATACGGACCAAGTATCTTCTTTTGTTTCTCCTTTTATTTGGTTTACCTTATTCAAAGTAGCATCAACACTGTCAGCAAAATTTAATATTATGGATTCTTCCATATTTGCCTTTTTAGGAGATCCATATTCTAATTTGCCGTGATGTTGAGTAATACATCCTTTTATTCGTCTAATAAAATCTTCACTAAAAGGTATTTCCAGATTAATAATTGCTCTATCAATCATTTGAACACCTATAACTATATGTCCTTCAAGCTCCCCTTCTAAAGTATATTTAAAAGGGCCACTATAATCCATTTCATAAATTTTACCTATATCATGAAGTTTGGCACTTAAAACTGCAATTTCTCTTCTTCTACAATCATATATATCACATAATACTTTTGTCAAATGCATCACACCTAAAGTGTGTTCCGCCAAACCTCCAATGTAATTGTGGTGCATACTTACTCCTCCAATTCCTCGCTTGAATTTTTCTAAAAACTCTTTATTCTTAAAAAAGTAGTCATCTAGCATTTTGCCTTGTGGTGAAGTTATGCACTCTTTGCTTATCTCTTCAATGTCTTCCATGATTTCATCTATATCTCTATTAACAGTTACAAGATAATCATCAATATTATAATTTTCAATTTTTTTAACTTGAAAAACATCTAATACATAATCTTTAACACCTTCAACTTCAATAACTTGTCCTGGCTCTAATTTTACTTTTACAGGTACTTTTGCGTTTATATATCCACTTTTATCACTTAATAAATAAAGCATCTTATTTCCATCTTTATATAATTTCTTATTTACCATAAGAGAAACTTTTACACTACCATCTTTCAAGTCTTTAAGATAAGATTTTTTATCTGTCATAATTTTTCTCCTTGATTATAAAATTAGTCATAAAAAAGCTCTAGATTGAAATATAAACTATCAAATCTAGAGCTTTTCGCAAAAGACATAGGTGATAGCCTAAGCTTTTGACTTATATTTCTCAAACTTTATAATACTATCAAAAGGTTAGACAATTCTAGCTTTTACCTAGTTAGTTTGAGATTTAGTTGGTCTTTAATCAACTATTACTATTATAATAACCACTAAACAATTTTTTATTTAAATTTTTATACTATTAATTAAATTTTGATCCTCTTTTTATCCTACTGCAACATCTACTATCATATATATTATTCTATCTTTTCTATAACCTTTAGTGATTTTTATTTGAAATAACTCACCTAGTATTCATAATTTATTTTTTGTAAATCCTGACTTTTCTATAATCATTTTAGCTTCTTTTCTACTCAATACTTTATTTATCTCCATAAATAAAGTATCAATATCACTGATACAAAGTGCTACATAATATCCATTTAACTGCTTTATTCCTTTTTTTAAAATATCATGTATCTTAATATATTTATCTTTTTCACCCCAACTTATTAAAGAATTCATATTTTATACTAATTTAAAATCTGTATCTATTAATCCTATATGAGACCATATTAAATTTAATTTTTTATCTTTTATATCTTCACAATCTACAATTAGTTGACCTAAGTTTGCTATTTCTATTTCTCTAAACCAATTTCTAATAGTCTTTTTTCTTCATAGTTATTTCGAAACTTATCTAATTCCATAAATGAAAATGTAATATTTGACTGTGGGTCTAGGTCTATAGCTAGTACTTTATAACCTCTATCAACTAAACCTGCTTCTAAATTAGATATATATAGTTGTTTTTACTACTCCACCTTTATAATTTATTATAGATATAACTTTCATACTTTTTCCCTATAAATAAGTACTTTCTATATTTTATGAACAGATTATAAAATATATCGCTTCACTTTAGTTATCTTACAAATACTTTATTTAAAAACGTACACCATAGCCAAGAATTATAAATAAAAAATAGGTATACATAACTGTATACCTATTTTTTATTTATAATTCTTTAACAATAGTTTTAACTAATGATAAAAATTCTTCTTTTACTTTTTGAGTAGTTTCTATAACTTCTTCATGATTTAAAGGTTGGTCAAGTATTCCTGCTGCCATATTAGTTATACAAGAAATTCCCACAACTTTAAGTTTGCTATGTGATGCAACTATAACTTCTGGAACAGTTGACATACCAACAGCATCTGCACCTAATATTCTTGCCATTCTTACTTCTGCAGGAGTTTCATAAGTTGGACCTGAGAAGAATGCATAAACACCTTCTTGAACTTTTATATTTAATTTCTCTGCACATTTTTTTGCAAGTTCTATGTACTCTTTAGTATATGCTGATGACATATCAGGGAATCTAGTTCCTATTCTATTATCATTAGCACCTATTAAAGGATTATTTCCAGATAAATTAATATGATCTGTTATTATCATTAAATCTCCTGGTTTAAAGTCAACATTTGCTCCACCTGCTGCATTTGTTACGAATATAGTTTCTACACCTAATGCTTTCATAACTCTAACTGGGAAAGTTATCATTTCCATTGAGTATCCCTCATAGTAATGGAATCTTCCCTGCATTGCTACAACTGTTTTTCCTTGTAAGTTACCTATAACTAATTGTCCTTCATGACCTTCCACTGTTGATACAGGAAAGTTTGGTATATGGTCATATTTGATTTTTATAGGATTTTCTATTTCATCTGCTAATATACCAAGGCCTGATCCTAATATCAATCCTATTGACGGAGTAAGATCTGTTTTTGATTTTATATAATCTGCGGATTCTTGTATTCTCTCGTATAAATTTTTCATGATTTCACCTCATATGTCTACATTAATTAATAATTATTTTATTTTATAAATCTATTTTACCAATTTTTATATTATGTTTCAATTTACTTAATATTGAAAATTTATTTCTATTAAATTATATAGCAACTATTAAACCTACTATTAATGCACTTAATAAACTTACTATAAACCCCCCCATCATTCCTCTGAATGCAAGTTTTGCAAGTTGATTTCTTTTTTCTGGGCAAAATACTGATATACCTGATATGCATATACCCATTGAAGATATATTAGCAAATCCACATAATGATATAGCCATCATAAGTCCTGTTCTATAATCTAATCCTTGTATTATTTCTCCCAGTTGTCCAAAAGCAACAAATTCATTTAATACTAATTTGCTTCCAAGTAATTGAGATGCAGTTAAAATATCTCCTTTATCTAATCCCATTAAAAATCCCATAGGTGAAAATACATAAGATAATATTTTTTCTAAAGAAAGTCCTACAACTCCTAATACACCATTAACTAAAGCAACTAAAGATATTATAGCAATAAGCGATGCTCCTATTCCAAGAGCCATGTTAAGACCATCGTTTGCACCTTGAGCTATGGCTGATATTAAGTTTGCATTGTCACCTTTATTATCTATTTTCACTTCATCACAAGCTATTTCAGTAGCTATTGGTTCTGCTATTTCAACTTCAATAAAATCTCCATTACTATATGTAACTTCTTCTTTAGTTTTTGATACTTCTTTAGTTTTTACCTCTGGTAAAATTATTTTAGAAACTATTATACTTCCTAAAGGTACTAGAGCACCTCCTATTAATAAGTATTCCATCGGTATACCCATTCCAGCATACCCCATAAGAACAGTTGCTGACATACTTCCCATACCAGATATTAAAACAAGCATTATTTCACTTTCAGTCATACCTGGTAAGTATTTAGAGACAAGTATTGGTGACTCAGTCTGTCCAAGAAACATATTGGCAACAGCAACGAAACTTTCTACTTTGCTAGTCCCAAGCACTTTTCCTATTACTCCACCTATACCTTTTACAACAAATCCTATAACACCTAAGTAGTATAGAGCTGCCACTAATGCAGATATAAATACAATATTGCCAAGAACTGATATTGCAAATATCATTCCCGTAGATGCAGTAGAATCAGATAATGATCCAAATACAAAGCTTAAACCTTCTGCTCCATAACTTAACACATTAGTAACCACATCAGATACTTTTTGTAGAGCTATTCTTCCCAAAGGAAATTTCACAAGTAAAAATGTTAATATAAACTGTAATACCAAAGCTTTTAATATCATTTTTTTATCTATATCTTTCTTATTAGAAGAAAATAAGTATAGTCCTGATATTACTATTATTATTCCTAAAATATTTATTAATATTTTCATATTATTCTCCCATTATTTTTATTTTATTAATTCTAAGAATGATTTCCCTATTTCAAAATCATACTCTTTGTTATCATTATCAAAATTATCCAGGATTGTTATCCCAATATCTGACATTGACTTTAATTCATTAAGTTTGCTAGGATTTTCTAAATTTTTATTATAAATTATAACTGGTACGTATTCTCTTGTATGATCAGTGCCTTTAAATGTAGGATCATTTCCATGGTCTGCTGTAATAATTAATAGATCATCATCATTCATGTGTTGTATTAATTCTTCCAGTTTATTATCAAAAGATTCCAATGCATTTCTATAACCTACAACATCTCTTCTATGACCGAACAGTGCATCAAAATCTACTAAGTTTAAAAATACTAATCCCTTGTATAAATTTTCTTTTGATATATTTATAAGTGCATCCATTCCATCTTCATTGCTTTTACTTTTTATACTTTTAGTTATACCTTGATATGAATAAATATCACCTATTTTCCCTATTCCAACCACATCTAGATTCTTTTCTTTAAGAGCATCTAATACTGTATGTTTAGGTGGTTTTAGTGCATAATCTTTTCTATTTGAAGTACGTTTAAAGTTTTCTTTATTTGTTCCTACAAAAGGTCTAGCTATAATTCTTCCAACTTTATATTCTTCTTTTAAAGTAATTTTTCTTGCTATTTCACAAACCCTGTAAAGTTCTTCTAATGGTATTGTTTCCTCATTAGCTGCAATTTGTAATACACTATCTGCTGAAGTATATAAAATTAATGCTTTACTTTTTATATGTTCTTCACCTAAATTTTTTATTATTTCTGTTCCTGATGCAGAAATATTCCCTATAAACTTATGACCACTTTTTTCTTCTAGTTCATTTATTAACTCCTTAGGAAATCCTGTATCTGTAAATACTTTAAATGGTTCTTTTATAAGTATTCCTGCCATTTCCCAATGTCCTGTTATTGTATCTTTTCCTTTTGATAACTCACCACATTTTGTACTATATGCTATTTGATTTAATACAGGTTTTACACCTTCTATATTTTCTATATTTCCAAGACCCATTTTTTGTAGGTTAGGAAGATTTAATCCTCCTGTAGCTTTAGCTATGTTGCAAAGAGTATTGGCTCCTTCGTCCCCATACTCTTTTGCATCATTCAAAGCACCTATACCCACAGAGTCTAACACTATTAAAAATACTCTGTTAAATTTTTTCATATTAATACCCCGAACACTCTTCATTATTTATTAGTTTTATTATTCTACTTGTTCCTAGTCTTGTAGCACCTATTTCTATAAACTGAGAAGCCGTTTCTAAATCAGAAATTCCTCCGGCAGCTTTTATAAGTATATCTTCACCTATATTTTGTGAAAATAATTTTAAATCCTCTACTGTTGCTCCACCACTACTAAATCCAGTTGAAGTTTTTATATAATCTGCTTTTGCATTTGTCACACATTTGCACATAGCTATTTTTTCTTCTTCAGTTAAAAGACAAGTTTCTATTATTACTTTTAATATTTTTTCTCCACAAGCTTCTTTTATTGCTTTTATTTCTTCTTCTATTTCAACCAATCTATTTTCTTTAAGCATCCCAAGGTTTATTACCATGTCGATTTCATCTGCACCATTAGATATGGCATCTTTTGTTTCATATACTTTTACTGCAGTTGTATTGTATCCGTTTGGGAAACCTATCACTGTGCAAACTTGCATTTTATCACCAACATATTCCTTTGCTTTTTTTACAAAAGAAGGTGGTATACATACTGATGCTACTTCGTATTTCATAGCATCATCACATATTATTTTTATATCTTCCCAAGTTGATGTTTGTTTTAATAAAGTGTGATCTACTGTTTTTAAAATAGTTTTATTATCCATTCTCTCTCTCCTATTAATTATTATAAAATTAAAGTTATATCATTTTGTGAATTATCGGAGCTTTTTCTGCCTTTTGCTCAGCTATTACGTATGCACTTAATAACTCTTCTTCAGCTTTTTCAAACTTAGCTTCATCTGATGAGTAAAGAGTTGCTAATACATCTCCCACTTTAACGTAGTCTCCCATTTTCTTTTCTAATATTATTCCTGCACCATAATCTAAATCATCCTCTTTAGTATGTCTTCCAGCTCCTGTTAATAAAGAAGATATTCCTACTTTCTCAGCATTTAATGCGTATACATATCCTTCTTTAGTCGCTTTAACTTCATGAGTTAAAGGCGCTATTGTAAATAATTCAGGATTGTCTATTACTGATGCATCTCCACCTTGAAGTACTGCTAATTCTCTTAATTTAGCTAATGCACTTCCATCTTGTAAGCATTTTTCTAATTTTTCTCTTCCTTCTTCCATAGTTTCAACTATTTTACCAAGCATTAACATTCTTGATCCTAATTGAAGAACTAACTCTCTTAAATCCTCTGGTCCTTTTCCTTTTAATATTTCTATAACTTCTTTTAATTCAAGAGCATTTCCTATTGCATATCCTAAAGGCTCTCCATTTAAAGTTATTGCAGCAGAAGTATTTCTACCTAAGCTTTTTCCTATATTAACCATAGCTTTTGCTAACTCTTCAGCTTTTTCAGCAGTTTTCATAAATGCGCCTTCACCATACTTAACATCTAGTAATATGGCATCAGATCCTGAAGCTATTTTTTTACTCATAATACTTGCAGCTATTAAAGGTATACTGTCAACTGTTGCAGTTACATCTCTAAGTGCATATATTTTTTTATCTGCTGGTACTAGATTTTGTGTTTGACCTGCTATAACAAGTCCTGCATTTTGTACCATTTCTTTAAATTTATCTTCTTCAACAGATATATCAAAACCTGGTATTGATTCTAATTTATCTAATGTTCCACCAGTATGTCCAAGACCTCTTCCTGATAGTTTTGCAACTTTCCCTCCTGCTGCTGCAACCATAGGTACTAAAATTAAAGATGTTTTATCTCCAACTCCACCAGTACTATGTTTATCAAGTTTTATTCCATCTATCATACTTAAATCAACTACATCTCCTGAATTAACCATTGCCATAGTTAAATTTGCTGTTTCTTCTTTTGTAAATCCATTTATATATATTGCCATTAATAATGCAGATGTTTGATAATCTGGTATTTCACCATTTGTATACTTTTCTATAAAAAACTCTATTTCTTCTTTACTTAATTCTTCTTTGTCTCTTTTTTTAGATATAATATCGTACATTCTCATTATTTCGTTCCCCCTATATATTAATATTTTGTTGTTATTTGTCATATTAAAATTATAACAAGGAAAACATTTTCTTTATATGAAATATATTGAGATTTGTTGTAACTATATTGATGTATTTTTATTGATAATTCTCAATATAATTAACAAAATATAATAAATTTGACATTTGATAAAAATATTGATATTTGACAAAAAAATAACCCACCATAAAGGTGAGTTATTTTTAATTATTTGAAAATTTATCTAACTCATTTTGAGTAGATGGTATTATAATTTCTTCCTCAATCATTAATTTTTTTATTTCTTCTACTTTTTTAATTATATTTGAAGATACCTCAACATTAGAGCCTTCTCTTTCATATCCAATTACATCATCTTTAATACCTAATTCTTTTATTCCAGAAGTCCAGTTACCCTTAACTAAAGATTCAATCTCATTAAATATAATTTTATTGGCATATCTTGTTGCTGTTGAAACTATATAATCTGGTTCATACATATTTTGATTAGCATCTACACCAAAAACATATTTATTCATTTCTTTTGCTGCAGCAAATACACCAAATCCAGATTGTCCCGCCAATTGTTGAATATAATTTACGCCCTTTTTATACATTAAAATTCCCATTTCTTTGGCTTTAGTTGGATTTGAAAAATCTCCCACAGTAGCCTTTATAACATTTATATTAGGATTAATATATTTTACTCCAGCTTCAAATCCAATAGCCCCTTCTTCCAAATAACTTAAGTTTTTACCCAAAATTATACCTACACTATTATCTTTAGTGTTTGTATGCGAAATACATAATCCTGCCAATACTCCATTTAAAAATGTTTGCTCATTCCACTTCGTATAAATAGCACTTACATTAGGTAAACTCAATTTTGAATCTATAATTGTAAACTTTTGATTGGGATATTTTTGTGATATTTGTTTTATAGACTCTTCTTGCTCTTCTCCCAGTCCTATTATTAAATCATATTCTCTATCCTTTGCATAATTTAAATATGTATCTTCATATTCATTCTTATTTTTCACATAAGTATAATCAAACTCAATACCTAGTTTTTCTTGAGATTCTAACATTCCTTCATAACATAAGTCGTTAAATGACTTATCTCCCAGTCCTGTTTCATTAAATATTATAGCTACATTAAATATTTTCTCATCTTCATTTTTAATTAAATTTGTTTTCTTGTTATTTAATAAAGTAACAAGAAACACCATAATTATCAATAAAATTACAAATACTATATTTTTACTTTTCTTCATTTTTATTTACCTTAAAATCTATCATCATCAGGAGATATACCTTTATATTTTTTGTAAGTTTTAGAAAAGTAACTAGGATTTTGATAACCAACCTCTAATGCTATTTCTCCTACTTTCATATCACTATTTTTTAGTAATTGCTCAGCCTTGTTCAATCTATAATTTGTAAGGTATGTTGAAAAATTCTCTCCAACTTCCTCTTTAAACAAACGTGAAAAATATTCCTGTGATAAAAATACATTTTTTGATATATCAGCTAAACAAATAGTATCCTTATAATTTAAATCAATATATTTTAGTGCCATTAGTATTGATTTTGAATATTTATTTTCATCATACTTAATTTCATTATTTTTATTTTCTTTATTAATAAACAATTCTTTTTTACTAATAATATCTTTTTCAATTTTAGAAAACACATCTTTTAATTCCTTTGGTCTTATATCTGATTTAATTAAATATTCGAAAACTCCACAACTAATAGCTTGTTTTGCATAGTTAAATTCTGCATAGTTACTTAATAAAACTACATAGACATTAGGCATTATTTCTTTTACTTTTTTTGTTAATTCAATACCATCCATTATTGGCATTTTTATATCACTTATTATTACTTCTGGTTTTAAATCTTTAATTAATTCAAATCCTTCTTTTCCGTTATTAGCACTACTAAGTACTTTATAATCATCAGAAATTTTAGAAATATTATATACTATCCAATCTCTTATTGGTGCTTCATCCTCAACTACTATAATATTTAGCATATACCCTCCCTTAAATTTGGTAAAATAAATATAACTTTTGTGCCCTTCCCTTCTTCACTTTCTATTCTTAAACCATATTTCATACCATAGTTTAATTGAATTCTTTCATGTACATTAGTAACACCTACAGAATTTATACTTACACC
>OKWN01000246.1_pt1 | contig 37070 bp, 33 predicted proteins | sample 1607151 | NCBI WGS metagenome assembly OKWN01 (sample SAMN07501046, study PRJEB24779) | human gut metagenome | isolation source: stool | host: human infant | place: USA: Pittsburgh, PA | reverse complement strand
GCTAATTATAATATTTAGTATTCCAGCCATATTAGCATTAATTGAATGGGGACTAAGTTTTTCTACTGTATTTATAAGTGTATCAATGATGCTTATATACGTCTTAATAAGAGTCAAAAATATTGCATATAAAAATAAATATACAAAAGTAATATACCAAATTTATAGAATAATAATGATATTGTTTATATCATCCTTTATTATTCTACAAAGTGCAATTGTCATAAATATGTATAAAACAAAAGATATAAGTAATGTAAAACCTATTGATACAATGATAATTTTAGGTGCAAAAGTAAATGAAGATGGAGTATCTAAAACCTTAAAGCTAAGGCTAGATAAAGGTATTGAATATTACAATAAAAATAAAGATATCAATATAATTGTATCTGGTGGACAAGGTGAAGATGAGGTAACTACTGAAGCATCAGCAATGAGGGATTATTTGTTGGAAAAGGGCGTGAATGAAGAAAATATAATCTTAGAAGATAAAGCAGCTACCACTTTAGAAAATATAATATTTAGTAAAAAAATAATGAAAGATTTAAATTTGGCAAATAGAGCTTTGATTGTTACTAGCGACTATCATCTATTTAGGGGAAGATTTATAGCTAGTATTTTGGGGATTGATAATGAAGGATTATGTTCAATAAGTGGCTTCTCTAATAGGATTTATTATATGATAAGAGAATACCCTACAAGTATTATAGATTTATATAGGAGTATAAAACTTAGTTTTTGGAATTAAAATAAGAAGCTATATAGCTAAATTAAAGAGTATTTAGTTATATAGCTTTTATACTTAAAATGTTAAATATTACAAAGTTCATTTTTCATTATAAAATTACACAAAGAATAAATATTTGCATTTAGAACATCATCATTAAACTTAAGAGGAATAATTTTCGATAAATTATAAAATAATATGGTATTTTTATCTCTATCTATACCTTTATTGATATTTATTTCCAGAGAAATATTATTATCTTGGCATATTATAGAATAATTGTCGTTATAGATTGAAATATTGTTTTGATTTTCAGTAAAAATAAAATAATTCATGATAAGTTTTTTTGTATTTATTTTGTAGTTTAAAGGAAAGACTTTAAGGCTACAGTTATTTCCATTTATCTCTATTAAATCTAATTTTTCTTCTACTAAATCTTTAATATTCATAAGTTTACTTAAATTATAAATATCTTCATAATTATGTAGAAGAATGGTGTTCATGATTTTTTGATCTTTGTTTTTAACAAAATTTTTATATAATTTTACACTTTCGCCACCATCTATAATATCATCCCTATGAATACCAAAGAATGTTTCAACTGTACTTAAACTGCAATCTTCTAAGTTTAGAGGACTTTTAAATTGTTTAACAAATCTAAAAATATCGAAGTCGTCTTCTTTATTCAAAGTAAAATCAATGTTATGTTTTTTTAATCTATAATTTATAAACCCTATATCAAAGCCTAGGCCATTATAAGTTACATGTCTTTTGAAACACTTAATATCATTAGCAAAGGCAGTAAGCACTTCTTTTTCTTCATCTTCATTTTCTGCAAAAAACTGTTTAATAACAGTCTTATCTTGGCAATTATATAGAATACCAATTAAAATAACTTTGCAAAACTTAGGATTTAGTCCTGTGGTTTCAATGTCGAAAATAAAGGTGTTATTATCTATGTTTAATTTTTCATTAAGAATTTTCTCTATAATTTTCATGATATTTCTCCTTTTTTCATTTTTGTACTATAATAGACGTTGAATAAATTAATTTAATCATATATTAAATAGGAATCATAGTAAATGTAATTTTATAAATAATAAACAAATACTTCAAGGTGGGAAAAAATGATTGATAAAGATAAATTAAACGAAAATCAAAGAAAAGCAGTGGAACATGTGGAAGGACCTTGTATGGTGCTGGCTGGACCTGGTTCAGGTAAAACAAGAGTTATAACTTATAGAATAGCAAATATGATAATGAATAATAATATTCCTCCAGCAAGAATATTAGCAATAAGTTTCACGAAGAACTCTTCTATGGAAATGCAAAATAGGGCATTGCAAATTTGTAAGGATAATAGAATAAATAAAGTTACTTTTGGGACTTTTCATGCTGTTTTTTACAAGATTTTAAGATATTTTGGAAGATACGATATGAATAGTATTCTTGATGAAAAAACAAAAAGAATCACTATAAAAGGAATACTTAAGAATTTAAAAGTAGAAAACGGCGAAGATGACGAGACTGTGGGACAAGTTATAAATGAAATTTCTTATGTGAAAAATGAGCTTATGGATAAGCAGGATTTTGAATCAGAAATTTTAACAAAAGATGAGTTTATAAATACTTACAACATGTATGAAGAATATAAGGAACAAGTCAAAAAAATAGATTTTGATGATATGTTACTAAGAACATATTATTTGTTGAGTCAAAATAAACAAGCTCTAGATATGGTTAGACAAGTTTATAAATATATTTTAGTAGATGAGTTTCAGGATATAAATAGAGTGCAATTTGAGGTTCTAAAACTAATGGCAAATCCTAATAATAATATATTTGTTGTTGGAGATGAGGATCAAAGTATTTATGGATTTAGAGGCGCTAGACCAGACTTTTTATTACAGTTTGAAGAGTACTTCCAAGGTACAAAAAAGATATTACTAGATATTAATTACAGGTCTAAAAAAGAAATAATTGATGTATCTAATAAATTGATAGAGAAAAATATAAGTAGATATGATAAAACTATAAAATGTCACCAAGGAGAAGGTGCTATAGTGAATTATATTACACCGAAGGACTCAGAAGATGAGGCAATTCAAATTGGAAAAGAAATATTAGAAGAAATTAAAAAGGACTATGTAGAATATAGTGATTTTGCAGTTATTTACAGGACAAATATTCAATCTAGAGCTCTTGTAGATGTGTTTATGGATATGAGAATACCGTTTACTATAAAAGACTCTATAGTGACAATATATGATCACTGGGCAGCAAGAGATATACTATCTTATTTGAAAATAGCTGCAAAGCAACATACTAATGAAGATTGGATAAGAATAATTAATAAACCATTTAGATATATATCTAGAGATAATTTAAGTCAAATAAAAGAAGATAAGGATTTTGTTAATGCTTTAATAACAAAGTGTAATCTTCATCCAAAACAAGTAAAAACCATAAATGATCTGGATATTGATATAAGTTATTTAAAACATCAATGCCCACAAGATGCTATATCTTATATAAGGACAACTTTAGATTATGATAAATATATTTTAGATTATTGTGTTAATAGAAAAATAAAAACAAATGGATTAATAGAAATATTAAATGAGATAGAAAGTTCAGCGTCTAATTTTGAAACTATTGAAGAATATTTAACTCATATAGAAAAAGTTAAAGAAGAATTAGAGCAAAATCAGCATAAAAAAGAGCTGGATGGAGTAGTATTTACTACTATGCATAGTGCTAAAGGTTTGGAATTTAGATATGTATATATTATAGGTATTAATGAAGGTACCATTCCACATGAAAAGTCTTATGATATTGATGATGATGAGAAAAAAGATGAGCAAATTGAAGAAGAGAGAAGACTTATGTATGTAGGTATGACTCGTGCAGAGGAAAGTTTAACTTTGAGCTCACCGATAAATAAATATGGCAAAAAGGCATATAAATCAAGATTTTTAGATGATATAAAAAATCCAACAAAAGAAGAGATTAATAGTGTGAGTATTGGGGATAAACTTTATCACAAAAGTTTTGGAGATGGAAGAATTGTGGGTAAAGATGGAGATATGGTACAAGTTAAATTTAAAAATGAAGAGAAAACATTAGATTACAAACTATGTATTAGAAATAATATCATTAAGAAGTTATAAATAAAGATATGAACAAAAATAAAAAGATTCTGAAAATTGTTGTTGACAAAGTTAGTTTATCTAACTATAATTTTATTAATAATTTGAAAAGGAAAATTCTAGGAAAAAGAAAGTAGCCTAAATAGAGTTTCAGCGAGTTAGGGTATGGTGTGAGCCTAATAATAAAGTTTAGTGTGAAGAGAGCTTTGGAGAAGATTATCAGAACCTAAGTATGATAATAGGTAGCGCCTGCCTTAAGGGTTTGAGAGGATAGAGCTCAACTCAAGTAATGAGAATTTTGTTTAGCAACGGATTTGTCTGAAATAATAGCAAAGACATATCGTTGGCGAAACGAGAGGAGTGAGTTTTATCAACAAGAGTGGTAACGCGGTTAATTCGTCTCTTAGTCATTATGACTAAGGGACTTTTTTATTTGGGTAATACCGTTACACTAATCAGTATCAAAATGATATGCTAACAGGCGACATGAATTTTTTAGAGATTATATTTTAAATTATAAAAGGGGGATATTGAAATGAAAGGATTAAAGAAAATATTAGGATTAACTTTGGCTGCAATGATGACGATATCATTAGTAGGATGTTCAAGTAGTGGGGATGACGGTGGAGATAGTAAAACAGCAGACAAACTTCAACAAATTAAGGATGCAGGTGTACTAAAAGTAGGAACAAGTGCTGAATACTCACCATATGAATTCCACAAGGTAGTAGACGGAGAAGATAAAATAGTAGGATTTGATGATTTTATAGTTCAAGAAATAGCTAAAGATATGGGAGTAAAAGTAGAATACACAGACATGGACTTTGATGGATTACTAGGGGCTTTACAAGCTGATAAAGTAGATATAGTTTTAGCAGGTATGACACCAGATGAAACTAGAAAGAAAAGTGTAGACTTCTCAGAAATATATTATACAAATAGTAATGTTTGTATAGTAGCAAAAGGAAAAGAAGATTCTATAAAAAGCTCAGAAGACTTAAAGAACCTAAAAGTTGGAGTTCAAAAAGGAACAACTCAAGCAGATTATGTTACAAGTGATAAAGAAGGTTGTCTAGGAATATCAGATGCAACACAATTGAAGAAAATACCAGATTTAATGTTAGAACTTCAAAATGGAAAAATAGATGTTATAGTAACTGGTAAAGCAGTTGCAGAAATAAATGTAAAAAATTATAAAAATGTAGCTATAGGGAATACAACTATAGGAGATGAAGTTGCAGAAACTGCAGCAGCAGCTATAAAAAAATCAGATGATAAAGTTGATAATACTGCATTTTTAAAATCTGTAAATGATACAATAGCAAAATTAGATAAAGACGGTAAAATAGATGAGTATATGCAACAAGCTTTAGAATTAGCCAAATAAGAGACATTAACTAGGAGATGGATATATGGATTTTAGTAAATTAAGTGGGTACTATGGATTAATTATTAAAGGGGCAGAGTATACCATATTAGTATCTATGGTATCATTGGTTATAGGTTTTGTTCTTGGTTTATTAATTTGTTTAATGAAAATGTCTAAAGTTAAGATATTAAAACTAATATCAAGTGCATACATTCAAATTCTTAGAGGTACACCATTATTTGTGCAAGTATATATTATTTATTATGGATTTCCACAACTAGGCTTCGACTTTCCAGATGTAGGGCCTATATCTTCAAAATTTATAGCAGGTGCATTTGCATTATCTATAAATTCCAGTGCTTATGTGGCTGAAATATTAAGATCTGGAATACAGTCTGTTGATAAAGGTCAAATGGAGGCTAGTAGATCTTTAGGTTTAGGATATAAGGATACAATGAGATTTGTAATAGTTCCACAAGCTATAAAAAATGTGTTGCCAGCTTTAGCAAATGAGTTCATAACATTAGTAAAAGAATCAGCAGTACTTTCTGTTATAGGAACCCAAGAGCTGATGTTTAAGGCAGGAATAATAGTTACAGCAGTTTATAGCCCAATGGAACCGTATTTAGTAGCAGCAGCTACGTATCTTGTAATAACTTCTGTATTATCTAAATTAGTATGTATATTAGAGAAAAAATTAGCTCAGTCAAATTAGAATAATATAAGGGAAAGTGATAAGATGATAAAGATAAGTAATTTGCATAAATTATTTGGAGATTTACATGTACTTAAGGGTATAGATTTACAAATTGATAAGGGTGAAATAGTTGCAATAGTAGGACCAAGTGGATCAGGCAAAAGTACACTTTTAAGATGTATGAACTTACTTGAAGAACCTACAGAAGGTGAAATATTATTTGAAGATAAAAATATAACGGATAAGAAAGTTAATATTGATGAAGTAAGACAAAATATAGGAATGGTATTTCAAAATTTTAACCTATTTCCTCATATGACTGTTTTAGATAATATAACTTTAGCTCCTATTAAAATAAAAAAAATAAGCAAAGAAGAGGCAAATAAAAAAGCTCAGATATTATTAGATAGAGTAGGGCTATTAGATAAAAAAGATGCATACCCTTCTCAGTTATCAGGAGGGCAAAAGCAAAGAATAGCCATAGCTAGAGCATTGGCAATGGAGCCTGATATGATGTTATTCGATGAACCTACATCAGCTTTGGACCCGGAAATGGTAAAAGAAGTTCTAGATGTTATAAAAGAACTAGCTAATGAAGGAATGACTATGGCAATAGTTACTCATGAAATGGGATTTGCAAAAGAAGTAGCAGATAGGGTTATATTTGTGGATGATGGAAAAATTGTAGAAAATGGTACACCAGAAAATGTATTTAATAATCCTACAAATGAGAGAACAAAAGAATTTTTAGCTAAGGTTCTATAAATATATTATTGTAATAAAAAAACTTCCAGATTATCTCTGGAAGTTTTTTATTATCAAATTAATTTAATTCATATTATGTTTAATAATAAAGAAGGTATATATAATATTACTGTAATTTAATTGGATAATACTAGATTTTTTATAAATTAAATAATCTTAATAATATATTCCTTTTTGGAAAAGGTCTTTAAGCTCATCAAGATTATTAGTTTTACCTAATGCTAACATTAATTTTATTCTTGATTTATGTCCATTTAAGTCACCAGCAAAGATACAACCTAGATTTTTTAAATCTCTTCCTGATCCTAAATAGCCATAAGAATCGTAGACTCTACCAGTTGAACATCTAGAGGTTATAACAACTATAACGCCTTTTTCTCTGGCATATTTAACCCCCTCATACATTAATGGAGGTATATTTCCTCTTCCCATTGCTTCTATTATAATACCTTTATATCCCATATCTACAGCATGATTTATAAAAGTGTAATCCATTCCTATTCCTGATTTAAAAAGAGCAACTTTAGTTTCTACTTTATCAGTATCTATAAAAGTTCTGTAAGCAACATTTTTAAATAATAGAAGTTCATTACTGTCAACTATACCTAAAGATCCCTTACCAGGTGATTGGAAGGTATTTAAGGCCATAGTATCAGTTTTAGTTGCTTCTGATGCTAATAATACTTCGTTGTTTAAAACAACAAGAACACCTTTGTTTTTAGCATTTTCTGATATAGCAACACAAATAGCTGATGATAAGTTATTTGAACCATCATAACCAAGTTCAGAACTACTTCTCATAGCTCCTGTAACGATAACAGGTTTTTCATGATTTATTACTAAATCTAAGAAATAAGCAGTCTCTTCTAGACTATCAGTACCATGAGTTATTACAACACCGCATATATCATCTCTGTCTAATAATTCTAATACAGAGTGCTTTAATTGCATTAATTTTTCAGGTGTCATATGAGGTCCTGGAATTTCATCAAAATCTTTTATTTCAAAATCAGCAACATCTTTTACGTTAGTTGCCATAGACATTATTTGCTCTCCTGATAATGTTGGTACATTTGCACCAATCTCTTTATCTATTGTCATAGAGATAGTTCCACCAGTAAATAGGATACCTACCTTTTTTTTAGTAGACATAATATTACCTCCTTGAATTTAAATACTACTTTAATTATACCAAAAATATAAAGTAAAAATTATTATTTTTAAAGAATTTTCATCACTTTACTTTAAAAGTAAACACAAAAAAAGAGCCGGGGAAGCTCTTTTTTGTTCTGATAAATTAAATCTAATTCGTCTTAGACATAATATATATCTATTCATAAAAAGGGGTATTGAATAGAAACTTTAATTGGGTTATCAAGGGGATAACTACTTATATATAATAGCAATATTCGACAAAAAATGCAACACAATTTTACAAATTTTTTAGATAAATATTTCAGATTATATTTAAATGGAAAAATGTTAATATAATTAATATGTATTTGGAAAACTTTATAGTATAACATTAAAAAATAGGTATAAAAATGGTATAATAAAAAATGCTAATATTTTTGACAAATTAATTAAGTTACGTAATTGATTGATATATTAATAAAAAATATAATAGGACGGTGTAGTAAATGGAAATTTATTTAGATAATAGCGCAACTACAAAACCTTATGAAGAGGTAGTAGAAGAAATGGTGAAAGCCCTTACTACAGAATACGGAAATCCTTCTTCATTACATAAAAAAGGAATAGAAGTAGATAGAAAAATTAAAGGAATAAGACAAGATATAGCAAGAAGTTTGGGTGTAAAAGATAAAGAAATATTTTTTACATCAGGAGGAACGGAATCTAATAATACTATTATTAGAGGTGTTGCTTACAATTTTAGAAAAATAAAAAATCATATAATTTCTACTAATATAGAACATCCTTCAGTGTTAGCGACTCTTACTGATTTAGAAAAAGAAGGATTTGAAATAACGTTATTAGAAGTTGATGAAAGTGGGAAAATAAATATAGAGGATGTGAAAAAAGCAATAAAACCTTCTACTATATTAATTTCTACAATGCACGTTAATAATGAGATTGGTAGTATCCAACCTATCGAAGAAATAGGAAAATATTTAAAAACTTTAGAACAAAAGGTATACTTCCATGTGGATTGTGTTCAATCTTACACAAAAATTAAATTTAGACCAACTAGATATAATATTGATTTTATGACAGTAAGTGCTCATAAGTTCCATGGACCAAAAGGAATAGGATTTATGTATATCAAGGAAAATAGCAAACTAAAACCTATTATTACTGGTGGAGGACAAGAATCTAGTGTAAGATCAGGAACAGAAAATGTACCTGGAATTTATGGTTTAGGAAAAGCAGTAGAAATAATGAATAAAGATTTAGATAGTAAAATTGAAAAAATACAAAGTCTAAAAGTATTATTAAAAGAGGAAATATTAAAAAATATAGAAGGTGTAAAAGTAAATTCGCCAGAGGATGGAGTTTGTCACATATTAAATGTTTCTTTTGAAAATATAAGAGGAGAAGTTTTACTTCATTTCTTAGAACAAAAAAATATTTATGTATCTACAGGATCAGCGTGTTCTTCTAAGAAAAAGGGAAGTCATGTATTAAATGCAATAAAACTTAAGCCAGATGAAATAGAGGGTGCAGTAAGATTCAGTTTATCTGATTTTAACAAAGAAGAAGAAATTTTAGAAACTGTAAAAGTGTTAAAAGATTCAGTAAATGACTTGAGAACAATAATAAAAAGACGATAATAAGAGGTGGAATATGTACAATTCAATTATAGTAAAATACGGAGAAATAGGTGTTAAAGGTAAAAATAGATATATATTTGAAAATAAATTAATAAAAAATATAAAAAATATGTTAAAGCCAATAGATAAATTTAACGTGTACAAAGAATATGGAAGAGTATATGTAGATTTAGGTGACTACGAGTATGATGAAATATGTGAAGAGGTTAAGAAAGTATTTGGTGTAGTTGGAGTATGTCCAGCAGTTAAAGTCCTTAGAAATAACGAGGAAGATGTAGAAGCGGCTTATACACAATTAAAAGAAACTGCTCTTGTAGTTTTAGAAGAAAAAATAGCTAATGGAGCTAAATCATTTAAAGTAGAGAGTAGAAGAGGAGATAAATCATTTAGATTAACTTCTCAAGATATGAGTATAGATATAGGTGGATATTTATTATCTAAGGTTGGAGATAAGATAAAAGTTGATATAAATAAACCAGAAGTTAAAATAAAATGTGAACTTAGAGAAAGCAATGTGGTAGTTTATAGTGACACTGTAGCGGGATACGGTGGACTTCCAATAGGAACAAATGGTAAAGCAATGTCTTTACTATCAGGAGGAATAGATTCGCCAGTTGCAACATGGATGGTTGCTAAGAGAGGTATGGAAGTAGAAGCTATACATTTCCACACATATCCTTTTACAAGTGAAAAATCACAAGAGAAAGTAAAAGACTTAGCAAGAATATTAGCTAAATATGTTGGTAAAGTAAGACTTCACAAAATTAACTTGCTTGAAATACAAAAAGCTGTAGGATTAAATTGTAGAGATGAAGAAATGACAATAATATCAAGAAGATTTATGATGAGAATAGCTGAAAGAGTAGGAATACAAAGAAACTGTGATGCTTTAATAACTGGAGAAAGTATAGGACAAGTTGCTTCTCAAACTATACAAGGATTAACTTGTACAAATGCATCAGTTAGCTTACCAGTATTTAGACCACTTATAGCTATGGACAAAACTGAAATAATAGATATAGCTAAGAAAATAGATACTTTTGAAACATCTATAATACCAGAAGAAGACTGTTGTTCAGTATTTGCTCCTAAGAAGCCTGTAACTAAGCCAAGATTAGAAAAAATAGAGGATTCAGAAAAAGCATTAGATGTGGAACAATTAATTCAAGATGCTATAGATAATATGGAAGTAGAAGTAATAGAATTTTAAAAAGTAGTACTACTATACTATACTTTTAATGTAAAAAAGTATACTGTAAAAAAGAAATGTATATGATAATATTAACTTATAAAACATTATGAGTAGATGTTTTGGTATTTGGCATTTGGAAATAATATAAATTGGCCTAAAATATTTCCAAAAAAATAAAGTGTTTGTAGTGAAAAAGGTGGAGTGAATAGGGTACACTCCACCTTTTTATTTTGTAAAAATATAGGGGGGAGCAGTATGAACAACTAAATAATATATATATTTAATTGAATATTATAAATATTTTATTTATTGAGAGATGTATAGTGTGGTAGTATTACCAAAGTAAAACAAACTATTCAGAAGAGTATACTGAAAAAATCAGAATATATTTATATAATATATGTATAATTACCCGGGTATTTTATATTTTGGATAGAAAAAGACTAATGGAAATAGATGAATAATTTAAATTAAATATTTTTAAAGGGATGGTGATTTTATAATAAAAAATAGTATAAAAAAAATAATTATTTTGTGTTTATTAATAACAATTATTATAGTATTATTTTTTTATTGCAATGGACCTAATAAAGAGCTAGATGATTTTGATGTGTGCTTAGTATCAAATATTAGTGATGAGTCAGATGTATATGACGTAAAAATACGAGTTAAAATCAAGGATAAGTTTAATTTATTCAAAAATAATATAATAGTATCATACTCGCTAAATGGTGATAAGTATGAAAATTTATGTGATAATAGTGCTAGTGTTTTTGTTAAAGATGAAAAAACAAGTAAGGTAGAACAAACTTACCATTTCAGCGAGGTTACTAAAAATGGTGCTAATATAGATTTAATTGGTGATTTAGTAAAGCCAATGTATGATAAAAAATGTATATTAGAACTATTATTTAAAGTAAAGCCCAAACATATAAAAGATAACCATATTTCGACTTTAAACAATAATGATCAAATAATCGTAAATATTTTTCCATATAATGAGTTTAATTTTGGAAAAGTGCAAATTGAAAGTCAAAAGATATCAATAACAAACCAAACTTTTAAGAGAAATCAATTGAACTATTACTTTCCTATTCCACTATTTGATAGTACACTACATTAAAAATATAAAGGAGTATATAACTAATGAAAAAATAAAATTTATTATGCAATTAATTATTGTTACAAGTAATTTGTTGTTCAAACATATTAACTGTCAATGCTGAATCAAGTAAGGTTAAAGATAATACTGAACAAATTTTAGAGTTAGCTACAGATTTTATATTAAGTACAGGTATACCAATGGATGAATTAGAAAAAATGAATAATTCAACAAAGTTAGAAATATATAATACATTTAAGGAAATGAGAGCTTTAGATGATGATATTGAATTTAAAGATTCGAATCAAAAAATAGTAAGTATTCCTACGAATAAAATTGAATCACGAAATATACCTAAAGAAAAATTAAAGTTTAATATCTATTCATTTGATAATCGCCAAATGGGAAGAGTATAAGGTTTTGCTTCTTTTAAATGGAAAAATATGCCCTTTGAATAGTTAATTAATAATGATACTTTTACTTTTTCTATAGGGGGAGTATGGAATATTTTGGATGGAGGGCATGCGTTATCATTATATCGTGTTGATGGGAAATTTATTCATAAATTTACTAGACCCTCAGAATGTAGCAGATATGGTGCTGCATACCATATGTATACACCTGAATCAAAAGAATTTAGATTAGTTAATTATGGAGTTGCTCATTTTTCTTTGCGTCCTAATCGTAATATTTCTATATCAGAACTGGATAATTTTATTTCACTTTTATACATACAAGATTTATATTGGCTAAATATAGCTAGCGTGTCTTTATCATGAGGTCCTGCAAGTGTAAGTGTTCAAGCACCAAGTAGCATGTTTATACATAAAGCAGGTTATAGCGGAACACTGTATTAAAATTAAAAGTATATAAAAATTATAAATAGGGAGTACAAATAGATTTATTTTTAGACAAATATATTCGTGTTTACTATTATTAAATATTATGTTTTTATGATAGGTTTATATATTAATTTTTGCAAAAAAGTATGTTGATTTTATGCTATGTAATAAATATATTATACTATACTGAGACTATTATTAGTTAATATGTGAAGTTAAAATTTTATAGTGATAGTAATGAGTTAAATATTAAATTAAAAAAGAAGCCTTATTAAATAAGGCTTCTTTCATATTTTATAGAATTATTTATAAAGCTAATTTTTCAACAAATATTATTTTTTATTATTGAATACTTTAACTCCGTGTTTTTCTATGATTTCAGCAGCTCTAGCTACATCATCAGCATCAGCATCTCTAACATCTTTTAATTCATAGTCAAGGCCCATGTTCTCCCATTTATGAACACCCATAGTGTGATATGGTAAGATTTCTAGTCTATCTATATTGTTTAGAGAAGCAGCTAATTCACCTATTTGAGATAAGTTTTCTTCACTATCTGTTATACCAGGAACTAAAACATGTCTTAACCAAATAGGTATGTTTCTTTCATCTAAATGTCTTGCTAACTTTAATGTTTTTTCTATTCCTACACCTGTTAGGTTTTTAGCTTCTTCTTCATTCATATGTTTTATATCAAGTAATACTAAGTCAGTATTGTCTAAAACTTTATCGATTTTTTCTATATCAACAAATCCAGAAGTATCTAAACAAGTATGAATATCTCTTTCTTTAGCTATTGCGAATAATTCAGCAAGGAAATCTGCTTGTAAAGTAGCTTCTCCACCAGATGCCGTTATTCCACCCCCAGATGATCTCCAGTAAGAAGAGTATCTAGATACGTTGTCTATTAATTCTTCAGCTGTATATTCAGTTCCATCTTTAACATTCCAAGTATCTCTGTTATGGCAGTATTTACATCTTAATGGACATCCTTGGAAAAATAAGATACTTCTTATTCCTGGTCCATCTACTGTTCCAAATGTTTCTATTGAGTGAATTCTTCCTGTAGTCATATTGCACCTCGTAATTATATGATTAAAACTAAAAAAGATAAAGAATATCTATATAAAATTTAAAATTAAGAAGATTATAGATTAACTGTATAAATAAATCTATAAATAAGGACATTTCATATGTTTTATATCTTAGCTTTTAAAGTTTTTTGATTATTTATGTTAAGTTTTTAATTATTGCTTTTAAAGTTTTTTGATTATTTATGTTAAGTTTTTAATTATTATTTCCAAAAAAATTGATTTTTTATAGGAAAAGGGTAAAATAAAAAGACTAAAAATGAATTTAGTCTTTTTACTTGTATTTTATCAATTAAGCTTAAGCCATTTTTCCGTGGAATGTTCTGTTTATAACATCTAATTGTTGTTCTTTAGTTAATTTGATGAAGTTAACAGCGTATCCTGAAACTCTTATAGTTAATTGAGGATATTTTTCTGGATGTTCCATAGCATCTTCTAAAGTAGCTCTATCAAATACGTTAACGTTTAAGTGATGAGCTCCATCTCCGAAGTATCCGTCCATCATTGCTGATAAGTTAGTTATTCTCTCAGACATATCTTTTCCTAAAGCACCTGGTACTATAGAGAAAGTATTAGATATACCATCTTGAGAATGCTCGTATGGTAATTTAGCAACTGATGCTAATGAAGCTAAAGCTCCGTTAGTGTCTCTTCCGTGCATTGGGTTTGCTCCTGGAGCAAATGGAGCACCAGCTCTTCTACCACATGGAGTGTTACCAGTTTTCTTACCGTAAACAACGTTTGAAGTTATTGTTAATATAGATTGAGTATGAACTGAATCTCTGTAAGTTTTGTGTTTTCTTACTTTGTTCATGAAGCTTTCTACTAAGTATACAGCTATATCATCAACTCTATCATCGTTGTTTCCGTATTTAGGGAAATCTCCTTCAATTTCGAAGTCAACAGCTACACCAGCTTCGTTTCTTATAGTTTTAACTTTAGCATGTTTTATAGCAGATAATGAGTCAGCAGTAACTGAAAGACCAGCCATACCACAAGCCATAGTTCTGAATACATCTCTATCATGTAAAGCCATTTCTAATGCTTCATAAGAGTATTTGTCATGCATATAGTGGATTACATTTAAAGTATTTACATAAAGGTTAGCTAACCAATCTGTACAAGCTTCAAATCTTTCCATTACTTCATTGTAATCTAAGTATTCAGAAGTTATTGGTTCAAATCTTGGTCCTACTTGAACACCAGATTTTTCATCAACACCACCGTTTATAGCGTATAGTAAAGTTTTAGCCATGTTTACTCTAGCTCCGAAGAATTGCATTTGTTTACCAATTCTCATTGCAGATACACAACAAGCTATTCCGTAATCATCTCCCCAGTAAGGTCTCATTAAGTCGTCATTTTCGTATTGAACTGAACTTGTATCTATAGATACTTTAGAACAGAAATCTTTGAATCCTTGTGGGAAGTCTTTTGACCAAAGTACTGTTAAGTTTGGTTCTGGAGATGGTCCTATAGTATAAAGAGTATTTAAAACCCTGAATGAGTTTTTAGTTACTAATGTTCTACCATCTATACCTTGTCCACCGATTGATTCTGTTACCCAAGTTGGGTCACCAGAGAATAAGTCGTTGTAATCTGGAGTTCTTAAGAATTTAACCATTCTTAATTTCATAACGAAGTGGTCCATTAATTCTTGAACTTCTTCTTCAGTTATAGTTCCAGCTTTTAAATCTCTTTCGAAGTATATATCTAGGAATGTAGAAGTTCTACCTATTGACATAGCAGCACCATTTTGGTCTTTTATAGCTGCTAAGTAAGCAAAGTATAACCATTGTACAGCTTCTCTTGAGTTAGTAGCTGGTCCAGATATATCGAATCCATAAGATTCAGCCATTCTTTTTAATGCTTGTAAAGCTTTTATTTGATCAGATATTTCTTCTCTTAATCTTATTACATCTTCTGTCATTGAAGAAACGTCTAAAGAATCTTTTTGAGCGTTTTTATCTTCTATTAATCTATCAACACCGTATAAAGCAACTCTTCTGTAGTCACCTATTATTCTACCTCTTCCGTAAGCATCTGGAAGTCCTGTTATTATACCAGATCTTCTAGCAGCTCTCATTTCAGCAGTATAAGCGTCGAATACACCTTGGTTATGAGTTTTTCTGTATTTAGTGAATATTTCACTTACTTGTGGATCACATTTGAATCCATAAGCTTCACAAGAAGTCTCAACCATTCTTATACCACCTTCAGGCATTATAGCTCTTTTTAAAGGTGCATCAGTTTGGAAACCAACAACAGTTTCTTTATCTTTATCTAAATAACCTGGTGCGTAAGCATCTATTGCAGAAACAGTTTTAGTGTCAACATCAAGAGTTCCACCATTTTCTCTTTCTTTTTTGAATAATTCCATTGCTTCAGCCCATAAGTCTTTTGTGTTTTGAGTAGCTCCAGCTAAGAATGAAGCATCTCCTTCATATGGAGTGTAGTTAGCTTGGATAAATCCTCTAACGTCTATTTCTTTAGTCCATCTTCCAGTTTTAAAACCTTGCCATGCGTTCATTAAGATATCCTCCTAAAAGTGATTATTACTATTTAAAATGTAAATAATTAATTAATGTTGTAATTTATAAGTAACAACAAATATATTCTAGCATAAACACAGTATATTGTATACAAAAATTTGTGAGTAATATTTATCGTATTTATAAGTGAATTATATCTGTTTTCTTATACTAAATAGATACCCCCTAGATTATCATTTAAACATCATTTTTCATAAAATTGTAAAAAATATATAAATTTATAATGAATAAACATTGTAATTCTGAATAGCTATAAATATAGGAGGGAATAACATGACTGTAGTTATAATTTTGTTTTTGATTGGATTTCTTTTAATAACTAAAGGTGCAGACATATTTATAGAGTGTACAGTACAAATTGGTAAAAAGACTGGAATATCAGAGTTAATTTTGGGGGCTACTATAGTGAGCTTTGCAACTACATTACCAGAGTTAACTGTTTCAGTTTTTGCATCAATAGATAATCATACAACAATGAGTTTAGGTAATGCTGTTGGATCTATAATATGTAATACAGGATTGATTTTAGGATTAGTGGCATTTATCAGCCCTTTTAAAGTTGATAAAAACATGTTTTTTTCTAAATCAGCCATATTATTACTTTCTGTACTAGGTTTAATGATTTTAGGCAGTAATGGAACTATTACTCAAGGTGATGGATTACTATTAATCGTAATGCTTTCTTTTTATATGTATTCAAATATAAAAAGTGTATCAGGAAAAAATAGGGTCAATGTTTCTAGAAACTTGGAAGGTGATTCAGGCAACAGTATGAAATCGAGTAAACATGAAAGTTTTAAAACTTGTGTATTATTTATCCTTGGGTTAATAATGATGGTTGTAGGTTCTAAGTTACTAGTAGATAATGGAGTAAAGCTTGCTAGTTTTATAGGAATTCCACAAGGGGTAATCAGTTTAACAGTGATTGCATTGGGAACATCACTGCCAGAGTTAGTATCTTCTTTAACTGCAATAAGAAAAAAACACCATGGAATATCAGTAGGAAACATATTAGGAGCTAATATACTAAATATAACTTCTGTTATAGGAATATCATCATTAATAAATGATTTACCCATATTAGCTCAAAATATAAGGGTAGATTTTGTATTTATGACGATTCTTTTATTAACTTTAATATTACCCACAATTAAAAGTAGCAAAATATATAGATTACAAGGTTTGATATTACTAATTACTTACATAATTTATATAACTACTATATACTTTACATACTTAGCTTAAATAAAAAAATTATACATATTTATATAAGGTTTTATTTAGATAATTGCGAAAATAAGTGATTAACTGAATAGGACCTTTTTTTTGGGTAAAAATATAATTGCATAATATTGAAATAAACTATATAATAGAAAAGTTAATATTTATGATAACGGAAAGGAAATAAATAATTTATGAATATAATAAAATTTGAAGATTTACCAATTAGTGATGAGATAAAGAGATCAGTAGCGGAACTAGGATTTGAGGAGCCATCTCCAATTCAGGCTCAATCTATACCAGTAATCTTAACAGGAAAAGATGTTATAGGTCAAGCTCAAACAGGAACGGGAAAGACGGCAGCTTTCTCTATACCAGTATTAGATATGGTAGACCCTAATAAAAAAAGTGTACAGGCAGTAGTATTATGTCCTACAAGAGAACTTGCGATTCAAGTTTCTAGTGAAATGAAGAAATTAGGAAAATATAAAAGTGGTATAAAAACACTTCCAGTTTACGGCGGCCAACCAATAGATAGACAAATAAAATCATTAAAGAGCGGAGTACAAGTTGTTATAGGGACACCAGGGCGTGTTATAGATCATATAAATCGTAGAACTTTAAAAATGGACGAAGTTAAAATGTTGGTTCTTGATGAAGCAGATGAAATGTTAGATATGGGATTCAGAGAAGATATCGAATTAATATTAGAACAAACTCCAGCTGAAAGACAAACGACTTTCTTCTCAGCAACAATGTCAAAACCTATATTAGAATTAACTAAAAAATATCAAGAGGATCCTCAGTTAATAAAAATAGTAAGAAAAGAATTAACTGTGCCAAATATAAAACAATACTATATAGAAACAAGAAGAGCTAATAAATTAGAAGTATTATGTAGATTAATAGATGTATACAATCCTAAATTATCAGTTGTATTCTGTAATACAAAAAGAGGTTCTGATGAGTTAGTAAGTGAATTACAAGCTAGAGGATACTTTGCAGATGCACTTCACGGAGATTTAAAGCAAACTCAAAGAGATATAGTAATGGACAAATTTAGACAAGGAACAATAGATATACTTGTTGCTACAGACGTTGCAGCTAGAGGTATAGATGTTGATGATGTTGAAGCAGTATTTAACTATGACCTTCCACAAGACGAAGAATACTATGTACACAGAATCGGTAGAACTGGTAGAGCAGGTAGAGAAGGTATATCATTCTCATTCGTATTTGGAAAAGAAGTTAGAAAAATGAAAGATATTGAGAGATATACTAAATCTAAATTAGTTAGACATGATATACCAACTATAGCTGATGTTGAAGAAAAGAAAGTAACTGCATTCTTCAAACAAGTTAAAGAAACTATAAAAGAAAGCAACTTATCTAAACAAACTCAATGGTTAGAAAATCTTTGTGAAGAAGAAGGATTAGAAGCTATAGAAATAGCAGCTGCTCTTGTTAAACTTGCACTAGGTGATGAAGAAAAACAAGAAATAGTAGAAGAAACTTCAAACTACAGAGATGGATCTGGAAGAAGAGACCGTAAAGATAGAGATAGAGGTGATAGAAAGCGTGGTAGAAGTGCTGAAGCTGGAATGGTGAGATTATTTATCAATGTTGGTAAAAATCAAAGAGTACAAGCTAAAGATGTAGTTGGTGCTATAGCAGGAGAAGCTGGAATACCAGGTAAATTAGTTGGAACTATAGATATATATGATAAATATACATTTGTAGAAGTTCCAAAAGAAAATGCAAAAAAAGTTTTAGATAAAATGAAAAATATAAAAATTAAAGGTAATAAAATTAATATAGAAAAAGCTAATTCAAGAAGAAAATAATATAAATGAAAGTAACTTAATCCAATAGATTAAGTTACTTTTTTTGTATAAAAATAAGGATAACTTTGGTAGATAATAAGTATGTAATTTACAGTACAAACCTTATGAATTTATGATATAATTTATATGAGATGTTAACATAATTATCATAATATGAAATCTTTTCTATTTGTATGTATACATAAAGTATACACATGTTGATGACACTAGAAGAAAGACATTAAAAGAGGATATATCAATTCACTTTAAAATTCAATTCTATTGGCATTACAAATTTAATCATAAGTATTGTGGTAATTATAGAAACAAATTATTTTACTTATTTTAATCAAATATAACACTTTTATGTTTGATTAAAGTCTGATAGTTATTTAAATTAAGAAGATAGACTATATTAAATTAATGATAAGTAGCAGTACAAGGAAATAAAGTAATTATCATTTTTAATACCTCCGTACACATGGATCACTTATTTGTGTGTCTAGCTAGAATTAGGAGGAAATTTATGAATAAGAAATTTGATGTAAAAAAATTAATACAAATAAGTTTGTTAATAGCAATAGAAGTTATTTTGACAAGATTCTGTTCTATACAAACACCAATAGTTAGAATAGGATTTGGTTTTTTACCAATTGCAATAATAGCAATGATGTATGGACCATTAAGTGCTGGTATAGCATATACAATAGGAGATCTTTTAGGTGTTGCATTATTTCCCTCGGGAGCATTTTTCCCAGGCTTTACATTAACAGCATTTTTAACAGGAATAGTATATGGTGTATTTTTATATAATAAACCAAAAACATGGCCTAGAATAATAGGTGCAGTTTTAACTGTATGTCTTGTTTTAAATTTAGGATTAGACACTTATTGGCTATCTATAATGATGGGGAAAGGCTATTTAGCATTATTGCCAACTCGTATAATGAAAGCTGCTCTTATGATACCAGTACAATCACTTATAATAGGAATCATATGGAAAAAAGTTGTGATAAAATTTGTGAAAGTATCACATGCTTAATTTTTTAATTATACTTTAATTTACAAACAATAAAGGAATTAATTATATCAAATAATTCAGCAATAAATATAGTAGATAATTTACTTGAGTGTGATATAACTGCTAAAATTTATTAAGTAATGACGTAATCAGGATATAGTGTGTAGCAGAGCAACCACTGCGAATTTAGATAGGGTAAAATGGTTGTATAAAAAATTCATACCAAAATCACAACGGCTAGAATTGGAGAAAATGTCTATCAATTTTAAATTTAATGGCTTTAGTGTAAGTAACAAGTGTCTAAAAGTATTTTAATACTTTTTAGGCACTTTTTTATTTATATTGAATGAAATTATATGTTATCTGATCATGAATAACATATAATTTCAAACTTTGAGAATTAAATAACGGTCGAAGCCTTTGGCTATATGAGCGAAGTAAATTTGTATTTTTATAAAAAAATACAAATTATAAGAATATAACAAGTAAATTATGGAAATATATAACATATAGGTAATAATAGGTTGTTATGCTATTTTTGATATTATTTATATACATAATATAACAAAACTAGTTAAATTTCTTTGAAGGATACAAAAGACTTTACTAGAATTGATTAAGTTGTAAATCATTCATAAGGGGGGAAAATATATGATTAAATGCTATCTTGAAGACAAAACCTTATTAGTTGAAATTTTATCTACAGAATTGGATCACCATGTTGCTAGAGATGTTAGAGAAGAAGTAGATACAATTTTAATGAAGAAACAAATAGATTATATAATATTTGATTTTCAATATGTAAACTTTATGGATTCTTCTGGAATAGGAGTAATAATTGGACGATATAAAAAAATAGTCAACCATGGTGGTAGAGTATCTGTTATAAATATGAGTTCTAGAGTGAAAAAGTTATTTAACTTATCTGGAATGAGCAAAATTATTAATATTTACGATACCTTTGAAGATGCAATAAATTCTTAATTAAAAGGGGGAACTTTTAGAATGAGTAATATTTTGGAGGTTAAGTTTTCAGCAAAGTCAGAAAATGAAAGTTTATCTAGGGTAATAGTTGCATCTTTTGCAGCAAAATTAGATCCAACTTTAGAGGAGCTCTCAGATATTAAAACTGCTGTATCAGAAGCAGTAACAAATGCCATTATACATGGATATGACGAAGACGAATCAAAATTTGTTTATTTAAGATGTCAAATAGATGATAGAACAGTAAAAGTAGTTGTAGAAGATAGAGGAAATGGTATAGAAGATGTAGAGCAAGCAATGCAACCTATGTACACATCTAAGCCTGAGCTTGAAAGATCAGGTATGGGATTTTCGTTTATGGAAAGTTTTATGGATAGCTTAGATGTTGTTTCTATAAAGGGTGAAGGAACTAAGGTAGTGATGGCTAAAACTATAGAATTACCTAAATAAAGTCAAAAAAGAATAGAGGTTTGAATATGAGTGTAGTTGCTAAAAAAGAAGAAAAAAGACACTTACTTAGTCATGAAGAAACCTTAGAATTACTAGAAAAAGCTCAAAATGGTGACGAAGAAGCTAAGGAAGTGCTCATATCAAACAACTTGGGGTTAGTCAGAAGTGTTGTATCTAAATTTTCTAATATAGGATATGAGAGAGATGACTTATATCAATTAGGCTCTATAGGATTAATAAAAGCTATATATAAGTTTGATCCAACATTTAATGTTAAGTTTTCTACATATGCTGTACCTATGATTCTTGGAGAAATAAAAAGATACCTAAGAGATGATGGAATGGTAAAAGTGTCTAGATCTCTTAAACAATTAGCAATAAAAGCAAAAGCACAAGGAGAAGTATTAACAAAGAAATTTGGTAGAGAGCCTACTGTTGAGGAAATAGCAAAAGAATTAGAGGTAGAAAAAGAAGAGTTAGTAATGGCAATAGAGGCAAATTTTTCTGTAGAGTATTTACATGGAGTAATACATGAAGAAGAAGGTTCTCCAATTTGCTTAATAGATAAAATTAGTTTAAAAGAAGAAAATAATGAAGAAAAAGTAGTAGATAATATATTATTAAAAGAAGTGTTAGGACGATTAGAAAAAAGAGAAAGACAGATAATTATGCTTAGATATTTTGAAGATAAGACTCAAAGTGAGATTGGAGAAATCTTGAAAATATCTCAAGTTCAAGTTTCGAGAATAGAGAAAAAAGTCTTATTAAAATTAAAATCTTATATAAGTTAATTTAAATACTAAAGAGTTCTTTTGAGTAATCAAAGGAACTCTTTTAATATATATAAATATTTAGTTTATTTTTTACTTTTTTTCAAATAATAAATATATATTGCATTTAATTCTTTATAAAAATTGGAGGGAAAGTATATGCCTGATATGCAACCAGATAAAAATGAATATAAACAATATGTAGAAAAAATGAGCCCTAAACCAACTTATTTAAAAAATAGTATTATGGCCTTTTTAGTAGGAGGATTAATTTGTTGTATTGGCCAAGGTATTAATGATTTTTATATGAAGATTATTAATTTAGATAAGCTAGCAGCATCTTCTGCCACATCAATGACATTAATTTTCCTAGGAGCATTTCTTACAGGTTTAGGAGTGTATGACCTTATAGGAAAAAGAGCTGGAGCTGGATCAATTATCCCTATAACAGGATTTGCGAACTCAATTGTATCTCCTGCTATGGAATTCAAAAAAGAAGGATATGTAACAGGTGTAGGCGCAAATTTATTTAAAATAGCAGGGCCGGTATTAGTATATGGAATTTCATCATCCATAATATGCGGACTACTATATTATTTCATTAAATTAATTTTTTAATAAACTAGAAATTAATATTTGAAGGATGTGAAATTATGAATAAAAAAAGAATTGGAAAAAGAACTATAAGATTAAATAATATGCCTACTATTATTGCTGCATCATCCATAGTAGGGCCTAAAGAAGGACAAGGACCTTTAAAAGATAAATTTGATTTAATTTTATCTGATGACTTATATGGTGAGAAAACTTGGGAATTGGCGGAGAGTAAAATGGTACAGACAGTTATGGAAATGAACGTAAAAAAAGTAAATAAAAAATTGGAAGATGTAGATTTTCTCTTTGGAGGTGATTTAATAAATCAATTATTTCCAGCATCATTTGCAGCTAGAGAATTGGGTGTGCCGTTTTTTGGAATATATGGGGCGTGTTCTACAATGGCTGAGGGAATGTGTCTAGGATCAATGGCCATAGATGGAGAATATGCTAAATATGTGCTATGTGGAACATCTAGCCATTATTGTACAGCTGAGAGACAATTTAGATTTCCACTAGAATTGGGAAATCAAAAACCTATGACAGCGCAATGGACAGTTACAGGTGCTGGTGGTGTTTTATTAACTAAAGAAGGTAAAGGACCTAAAATAAAATATATTATACCCGGAAAGGTTATAGATAAGGGGATTGATGATGGAAATAATATGGGTGCAGCTATGGCTCCAGCAGCAATAGATACCATATATTCATATTTCCAAGATACAAAAGACGATCCTAATAGTTTTGATATTATAGCTACTGGAGACTTGGGTAAATTGGGAAAACAAATAGTTATAGATTTATTAAAAGAAATGAAATTAGATATATCTAAAGTATACACAGACTGTGGTGTAGAAATTTTTGATTTAGAAGAACAAGATGTACACTGCGGAGGCAGTGGATGTGGATGTTCAGCTACAGTATTTTGTTCGTATATATACGATAAATTGATTAAAAAAGAATTTAATAAAGTTATGTTGGTATCGACAGGTGCTTTATTATCTCCAACAAGTACGCTTCAAAAGCAAACTATACCATCAGTAGCTCATGGAGTAGTAATTGTAAATGAATAGGAGGCATGGCTTATGTTATTAGATTATATAAAAGTATTTATAGTTGGTGGTCTAATATGTGTGATAGCTCAGATAATGATGGATTACTTCAAGATGCAGACGCCTTATGTAATGGTTACTTATGTAAGTCTAGGAGCTATTTTAACATTTTTAGGAATATATGAACCTATAGTTAAATTTGGTGCATCAGGTGCCACAGTACCTATAATAGGTTTTGGATATTCTTTAGCAAAAGGTGTAATGAAAGGAATAGAAACAGATGGATTTTTAGGAATATTTACAGGAGGAGTAATTGCTACAGCTGGAGGAGTGGCAGCTGCAATATTCTTTGGATATATAATATCTGTAATATTTAATCCTAAGACAAAACCTTGATAAAAAAACTTCCTTATTAATAAGGAAGTTTTTTTATTGGTTTATTTATTCATTAATTTGTTCGGTATTTTCTACTGGATTATCTACTGGTGTATCTCCTGAGTTATTCTCATTTCCTCCACCATTGTTATTACCACCATTATTATTGCCGCCATTGTTATTACCGCCTGTATCCTCAGGAGGTGTTGGCTCTTCTGGTGTTTCTGTATTGTCTTCTTCTGGAGGGGTATCACCATCTCCAGCATCATCAGTATTTGGTTGCTCTTCCTCAGGTTTATTATTTTGAACTGGAGGAGCTTGAGTAGTTGCACGTTGAGGATATGTTCCTTCAATAAATGCAGCATTTACACCATAAGATGAAGTTCCACCATCTACTGGATTTATTTTAGTAAAGTAAACGCCATCAGGCTTAGTAAACTTTTCTACAGGTGTTAAGTTTTTATGAATAGGAGTCATAACACTTGACCAAAGTGAAGCTGCTGTAGAACTTGTGCCCATAACACTTTGCCTTTTTTCTCCTGTTCCAGCATCGTCACCTATATATGTTGCACCAACATAGTATGGAGTATAACCAACAAACCATGCATCTAAGGCATCGTTAGTAGTACCAGTTTTACCTGCAACAGCCATATTTTCTATAGCTGCTCTTTTACCAGTTCCTTCTTTAACAACAGCTTGAAGCATATCAGTTACAACATAAGCTACATCTTCGCTTACAACTCTGTTTTCTTGTGGATTAGCTTTTACTAGTAAATTACCATCAAAAGTTGTAATAGTAGTGAATACTGTAGGTTCTATATAAGTACCACCATTAGCTAAAGTACCATAAGCAGCTGCCATTTCTAGTGGAGATATACCATAAACCATACCACCTAAAACTAAAGAAGGGAAGTATCTATCTGTATAACTTTCTTCTTTTGTTTTACTATCTAATAATGTAGTTATACCAAAGTTTTTAAGGTAATCCATCATTACATCAGTAGCCTCAGAATACGAATCTCCTAATGTCTCAGCAACTTTTACTGCAATAGTATTTGATGACAGGGCTAAAGCTTTACGCACACTCATCATACCAGATCCAGCAGTAGTAGTTTTAGGATTCCATGTTTTGTTTTTATCGAATTTATATCCGCCTCTTGCATCACTAAATGCATTAGATTGTGTAGTTTCTAAAGTATCTATAGCAGGAGTATAAACTGATAAAGGTTTTATAGTTGAACCAGGTTGTTTTGGTGTAGTTGCCCTGTTTAGAGTTCTCTTACCTTTAACATATCTACCACCTATTAATGATTTAATTTGACCAGTTCTGTAATCTAATATTACCATGGCTGATTGAGGTTGAACTATTCCATCACCACCATCTCTAGAACCAGGGAAATTATCTCTATTATTATATTGTGTTTCTAGGTTTTTTTGCATACCAGAATCTATAGTTGTGTAGATTCTAAGTCCACCATTATAGTACATATTTTGTGCTTCTTCTTTAGTGTAGCCTTGCTCCATTAAAGAATCCACTACTTCAGAGTAAACATAATCTTCTACAGAAGAAACAACAGTTTCCTTAGCTTTTGGTAGCTTTATTTCAATTGGAGTAGCTACTTCTTTATCATATTGTTCTTGTGTAATATATCCAAGTCTTAGCATTTTTGCTAAAATAGCTTTTTGTTTTTCTTTAGCAGCTTCTCTTGGTACTGCTTTTCTAACAACAATAGTTTTTTTCTTTAATTGAATATATGTGTCATAATCAATTAAACGCCAAGAGTATAGCTTATCAATCATTTGTAATTCTATTTCAGTTGGTTCATCTAAATCATCATCTGCAGTGTTAGTATAGAATAACAATTTGTTTTCTAAATCTTCCTTAGTTTCAGAACCGTTTAACTTGTCTGTTGTATAAGGTGAATATTTACTTGGATTATTAGTAGAAGCCATTAATAAAGCAGCTTCACCAGGAGTTAAATCTTTTGCTTTTTTGCTGAAATATCCTTGAGATGCAGCCTCAGCACCATATAGACCTCTACCTGCATAGAAGTTGTTTAAATAAGCAAGTAAAATATCTTCTTTAGATACTGTTTTACTCATTTCAAAAGCATAGTAAATATCTTTTATCTTACGAGTAATACTTTGTTCTTGAGATGTAATTAACATCTTTGAAACCTGCATTGGTATTGTTGAACCACCTTGTTTATTACCCATAAGAGTGCTCAATACAGAACGTGCTAGACCTTTAATGTCTACACCATTGTGTTCATAAAAACGCTCATCTTCTGCTGCAACTAGAGCATGTTGTAAATTTATACTTATACCACTTAAATCATCTATAGGTTCCTTCTTGTTAGAAGTTTGTGCTTTTGCTAATAAATTACCATCAGCATATAAAATTTCTGTTGTTTGGTATGTTTTCTTATCTAAGTAAGCTTTATTAATAGTCTCAGTATTTCGAAGTGAAGCAAATACAATACCAGATCCAGCTGCCACACCTACAACTAAAAGTACTAAAAATACTAGAGCTACTGTTTTAACACCTTTAAATCTTCCAGAGCTTTTTTTGTTAGAAGTTTTTCTTTTACTACTAGAGCTACTAGAATTACTCGATCTACTCGAGGATTGAGATGTAGTTCTTTTATCTGAAGAGCTTACTTTTCTTCTCTTGATTTTATTTTTATCATCACGATTATCTCTTCCCATAAGATTAACCTCCTTATTTTAATGAATAATTATAACATATTTAAGGATTTTTACAAAATTTCCTTTATACAGACCTCAGTTCAAGTAAAAGACACAATATAATTATACCTTTATAATGTATAAATAATAAAGTAAAATTATTAATTTTATGCAATAATTAGTAAAATATTTGATTTTTAAGTAAAATATTAAATTATGTTAATAGTTATATTCTCACAAAATAATTAAAAAATATTTATTTATTATTTTAGTTTATATTCTTAGTATTAACTATTTATTAAAGATTTAAAAAGATATGAAAAAAAAATTTGAGAAATAAAAAAGAACTACTAAATGTACTGCACCCCAATTGTTGGACCCAAAATCTAATGATTGGTGTGTTTTGCATGACAAAATATAATTATAGTTTTAAACTACAAGTAGTAAAATCTTATTTAAATGGAGAAGGCGGATATAAACATGTAGCAGCTAAATATAATATCCCAAATGAATCTCAAGTTAGAAGGTGGGTTAACTTATATACTACCTTCGGCGAAGATGTTTTAGAAAGAAAAAATAATTTTATCATTTAATTTATCACTAAAACCAACTTTTGAACCTATTGAAGATGCACTACTTAAAGCTATTAATATTACAAAAGATTGCCCTTATAGAAGAACATTTCATTCTGATCAAGGATGGGCATATCAAATGAATAGATATACAGAACTTCTTAAAGTAAATAAAATTTTTCAAAGTATGTCTAGAAAAAGTACTTGTCTTGATAATTCTCCTATGGAAAATTTTTCAACTATTATAATAATGATCGAATTAAGGAAAAATTAAATTGGAATAGTACTGTTACTTATAGAATTAAACATAATTCAACTTTGTACAATTAAATAAATAACACTGGGATGAAAATTATCATTCCAGTGTTAAGTCCAACTTTTAGGTCTTAGTACAAAAAGCAGTTCTTTTTTTTATTGAGGTTCTTCTAACATCCATTTAATATAAACACCATATCCTACAGTAGGATTATTTTCTAAAGCATGAGATACAGCACCAACTATTTTGTTACCTTGTACTATTGGAGTTCCACTCATTCCTTGTACAATACCACCAGTTTCTTTTAAAAGCTGAGGGTCGGTAATTTTAATTTTAATTCCTTTTGAGTCAGGCTTTCTTTGTTTCTCAATATTAATTATTTCAACATTATATTTTTTACATACGTTGCTTTTGTTTTGTAAGATAATTTGAGCTTTTCCTAATTTAACTTCATCTACTTCTGCCACTTTATACTTTTTGTAATTAGATAAATCCATATTATTAATTACACCTTTAATGCCAAAAGTAGTATTATCATCAAATTCACCAATTGCATTGTTTTTTGTGGCATTTATACATCCTACATTACCTTTACAAGATTTCTTAATATTTAAATTGTTTGTTAATGAAATACAACCTTTTTTTATAGGAATTTTTCTTGTAGTTCCTATATTAATAGAGTGAGCTACAGCACCAAATTCATTTGTATTAGGATTAATATAAGTTAAAGTAGCAAAACCTGATATGAAGTTATTAAAATTAATTTTTTCTAAGGCATTTTTATCACATTTTAAACAAAAAACTGAATTTTCTCTTCTTATTAAGACTGAAGCATCATCATCTCTATTTAATGAAGAAATAGCATAACTAAAATCTTCATAAGAAGTAATATCATTATTTTCTACCTTTAAAATAGAATCACCTATTTTTAATGGACAATTATCAATTTCATTTCTAACAATGATATTTTTTAATTCTGCATCAATTTGTAATATATTTCCCATAGGTATTAAGTATTCACAATCATTTTTTTCTAAAGATTGTGAATAAATAAAATTATTTGAGAAAAAATATAGAAAAACATAAAAAAATATTAAAACTAAACCATTTATTCTATTTTTTATTTTTGATGAAGCAATTTCATCTTTAAAAATTTTATTTAAAATATAAAACACCTTCTTTCTGTCATGAGTTCATGTTGGTGCTTTAATATTATCTTGCTCAGTATAGGAGTTTTAATCCTTGGAAATGAGTTTCAACAAGGGCGAAGATTTCAAAAAAAAACAAGGGATAATTTAAAATGGCTAAATTTAAACGACAAAAAAATAAAAGAAATAAAAACATGTAATTTTATTGTAAGATATGTTTTTATTTCTTTTTTTTTATGATTTTTTTACCATTATTACCGTCATTTTTTGAGGAAGTTACTGCAACATCAGCGACAGGAGGAGTAAAGACTGGATTATTAGTATTATTATTGCAATTGTTTACACTTTGTATTAATGCTAATTCATCAGACAAAACAGCAAAAAAGGTAGATAATATTCCTAAATCTGTTGAAGATAATTCTTCACCCAAAGCAATAGCTAGAGTTGAAGCTAGAACAATATAGTCGACTGAGCTAAAACAACAAAGTTTAGAGTGTGTATTTTTACTACTGCTAGATTGACTTGATTGAGTATTACTATAAGCAGAACTTTTTTGAGCTTTGGAGTTATTGTTAATGTTTTCTTTTTGGCAGTTACTTCTTTTTTTAGACTTCTTTTTTCTATTTGGATTATTTTTTGTTTCACTCATTTATTTAATCTCTGAATAGAGATTTATAATCACCTCCAAAACTAGATATATAAATATATATGTTAAACATAGAAAATAAAAAACTATGAAGATAAATAAGCCAATCAAAAGTAGGAAATAATAATTTATATTAAAATATTATAGAAAAAGAAAGGAAGGCTTATGAAACTTTATAAAGTATCACTTATTATTATAATGATTTTAGGGATAATCTTTATTGGCAACTCTGACCCGATGAAAAACTTATATAAAAACAGTGCATCTATAATAACGGGGTTAAAAATAGATGACAAAAGTAAAAATTCAACTAAAAAGGAAGATACAAAGGAGAAAGAGAAAGCTGAAAAATATTTAATTTGTATAGATCCAGGTCACCAAGCCAAGGGAGATTGGAAAAGTGAACCTGTAGGACCTGGATCACCATACCAAAAAGCTAGAGTTTCTTCTGGTACAGTCGGTATAAGTACAAAAAAACCAGAATATATTTTGAATTTAGAAGCATCTGAAGTTTTAAAACATATATTAATAAGTAAAGGTTTTGAAGTTATTATGACTAGAGAAAGTCATGATGTAAATATAAGTAATTTAGAAAGAGCTACATTTGCTAATAATAAGAATGCAAATATGGTGATTAGAATCCACGCGGATGGTTCTGACGATACATCAATAACAGGTGCATCCATTTTAATTCCATCGCAAAAAGGTAAATATACATCATCAATCTTTGAAGCTAGTTATGAATGTGCTAATTTAATAAAAAGTAAAATGGACAATGGCGGATTTAAAGTTAATGGAATCTTTGAAAGAGATGACTTAACAGGATTCAATTGGTCCAAAGTACCAGTAGTATTGGTAGAAATGGGATTTATGAGTAATTATAATGAAGATGAGATGATGTCTAATAAAGAATATCAAAGAAAAATGATGCAAAGTATTGCTGACGGAGTAGAAGAGTATTTTCAGACTAATTAAAGTGGTGATATAAATGAATAATCGTGTAGAAAAAGTTTGTGGTAGACTAATATCTCAAACCTTTAGAGTAATAAATCCTATTAAAAAGAAAATTATAAATACAAACTGTGAAGTACATTTATTTATTCAAAACAGCGCATTAGATGTACTAAGAGAAGACAGGTATGATAAACAAGCACAGTTTTATAAAAATTTTGAACCCTATATAAATAAAGGATTAGTATGGGCTGACCAAGATTTCAAATCATATTTTCATTTTTATAATCCTGAAGATAAAAAGGGCATGTATGGTCATACAACAAATGCTATGACTTTAGCAAATACTTACTATAAAAATGCACTACACTTTATCAGTAAAAATGATTATGAAAATGGAATGGCTTATTTTGGTGCAATGTGTCACGTAATACAAGATGTGACAATACCTCAACATGCTAAAAGAAAATTGTTAGATAGTCATAAACAATTTGAAACTTATGTGAAATTAAATTATAGAAAAGTAAAACGATTCAAAACAAAGGAAGGACCTTTAGTTTATAATAGTGTGAGTGACTATATAGATTTTAACTCTAGAAGTGCTTTAAATTTTGATTATATGTACAAAGGCATAAATGATGATAAAACAAAATTCTACCTTGTAGCATTTAATGCCCTCAATCTTGCTCAGAGAAGTACAGCGGGATGTATGCTAATGTTTTATGATGACTTAGAAATGATAAGGAAAAAGGATAAATATAACTAATTAATAAAAGAGCCAACTTAAAATTTTAAGATGACTCTTTTTCTTTATATAATCATATTTTGCTTATTGAAAAAAGGTAAAAATAATAAATATACATTTTTATAAAAATGAAATATAATAGTATAGATATTATAGACAAAAAATTTATGAAGAGGTGTGAAAATGCTTGTAGTAGAAAATGTCAGTCATGGATTCGGGGCTAGAGTTATACTAGAAAATGTATCTTTTAGACTTAAAAAAGGTGAACATATAGCACTAGTTGGTGCAAATGGTGAAGGTAAATCTAGTTTTTTAAATATAATAACAAAAAAACTTATGCCAGACGCAGGAAATATAAAATGGTCTTCAAGAGCGACTGTTGGTTATTTAGATCAGCATTCAGTTCTTGAAAAAGGAAATACAATAAAAGATATTCTTAGAGGTGCTTTTAAGCATATGTTTGAACTAGAGCAAGAAATGCTTGCTATGTATGACAAAATGGGTGAAGCAAGTGATGAGGAGATGACTAAACTTCTTGAAGAAACGGCTGAAATCCAAACAATATTAGAAAATAGTGGATTTTATACAATAGATGCAAAAATCCAAGAAGTAGCTAACGGACTAGGTCTTGGAGAAGTTGGATTAGATAGAGATGTTGATGATTTAAGTGGAGGACAAAGAACAAAAGTACTCTTAACTAAATTACTTTTAGAAAGTCCAACAATACTTATCCTTGACGAGCCTACTAACCATTTAGATGAGGAACATATAGTATGGCTTACTAGATATCTTCAAGAATACGAAAACAGCTTTATCTTAGTATCACATGATGTTCCATTTATAAATGATACTTGTAATGTAATTTATCATATAGAAAATGCAGAGCTTACTAGATACAAAGGCAACTACGATGAGTTTGTAAGACTTAATGAAATTAAGAAAAGACAGGAAGAAAGTGCTTATGAAAAGCAAGTTGAAGAAAGAAGAAAGCTTGAAGATTTCGTACAAAGAAATAAAGCAAGAGTTGCCACACGTGGTATGGCAAACTCTAGACAAAAAATACTTGATAAGATGGAAATTTTAGAAAGACCAAAGGAAAAAATAAAACCAACATTTGATTTTAGAAATGCTAGAGCGGCTTCTAGATTTATATTCCAAACAGATAACTTAGTATTAGGTTACAATGATCCTTTAACTAAACCATTAAACTTTCAACTAGAAAGAGGGCAAAAAATAGCTCTTAAAGGTATGAATGGTATAGGTAAGTCTACATTACTGAGAACATTACTTGGAATACAAAAACCATTTGATGGATCAGTACAATTAGGAGATTATTTAGAAGTAGGATATTTCGAGCAAGAGTCTTCAAAGGATAATTACAACACTGCTTTAGATGATGTATGGAATGAATATCCAGTATTAACAAACTATGAAGTAAGACAAGCTTTAGCTAAATGTGGCCTTTCAAATGAGCACATAACTTCTCAAGTTAGAGTTCTTAGCGGAGGAGAAGCTGCTAAGGTTAGACTTTGTAAATTAATGCTTAAAGATATAAACTTCTTAGTACTTGATGAGCCTACTAACCACCTAGATGTGGAGGCTAAGGATGAGCTAAAGAAAGCTATAAAAGAGTTCAAAGGAACTGTTTTATTAGTTTGTCATGAACCTGAATTTTACAGTGACATAGTAGATGATGTATGGAATATAGAAGATTTCACTACTAAAATAGTATAAATTTAATTTTTAGAATATGAGCAACGGTATATTTATATATCGTTGCTTAAAAAATATAAAGGGAAATAAAAAATTTATTTTAAGGGGATTATAAATGAAAAGATTATTAAATATCTTGATTTCATTTTCATTGGCTATTTTTATAATCAGTGGTTCAGTAATATTAGGTTTAAAGTGTAAAAGTTTATATTATTATGATGTGAAAAAATTAAACATAAGTGCTATGAGTGGATTTAGTGAAGAGGAAATTAAACTAAACTACGATTACTTAATTGACTATAATTTAAATGCAAATGTTGGGGAATTTAATTTGCCTACAATTAAATATTCTGAAGAAGGAAAAATTCATTTTGAAGAAGTAAGAAATATATTTCAAGTTATTAAAAGTGTGTTTTACATAAGTGGAATAATTTCTTTATTGGGAGTAATTTTAAGTATTAAAAATAAAAATATAAATTTTTTAAATGCTACATCAATAATTACAATATTATTGCCAATAATTGCAACAATACCACTTGTTATTAATTTTAATTATTTCTTTATAAAATTCCATGAGGCAGTATTTTCTAATGATTATTGGATATTTGATCCTAGAATAGATCCAGTGATTAATATGTTGCCACAGGATATATTTTTCCACATAGGGATATTGATTTTAGCAATAGTACTTATAGTAAGCATTTTGCTACAAATAAGTTATAGAGTGTTAAATAAAAGATTAAAATAAATTATAAGACCATGATTTGGTAAAATTGCCAAATCATGGTCTTATAATTTATATGGATTTATTGGAATGAGAATATATATTATATGTAAAAAAGTTAAAATTATTCAATATATTGTAGAATACAGAGATGAAATATTATAAAATCTTATAAGAACGATAATATTTTTAACATTGTACAAATCAAATTGGAGGTAATATGGAGGGAATATGATAAAGAATAAAGTAAATGGTGTTACGGCTAAATTACTAGCAATTGCACTAATTTTGAGTGCTAATTTTTTACCACTAGAAGTACAAGCCTTAAATAAAAAGGATACAGTAATCACTAGTCAAGTTGAAAAAAGTTCAAAAACTATACAAAAGGGAGTAGTAAATACGAAGTCTTTAAATATTAGAAAAGGAGCTGGAACTAAATATTCGAAGATAGGTTCTTTATCTAAAGGTGATAAGGTTCAAGTAGAAGGTAAAACTTCTAGTGGATGGTATAGAATCAAGTATAAGAAGACTTACGGATATGTTAGTGCAAAATATATAAAAATCACATCAACTAACTCATCAAGCTCAAGCACAACATCAAAAGCTACAAAAGTTAAATATACGGGTACTGCAACTGGTGGTTTGAATGTAAGAAAGGGTGGATCAACATCCTATTCTAAAATAGGGTCATTAAAAAAAGGAAGTAAATTACAAATAATTGTTAAGCTTTCAAATGGTTGGTATAAAATCAAATATAAGAATACATATGGGTATATTATTGGAAAATATGTAAAAAATGTTAAAGCAATTAATTCATCAAATTCAAACTCTGAAGAGGTAATTATAAAAACTGGTACTATAAATATATCATCAGTAGATGTTATGAAAAAATCCTCTCTAGAATCTACTAAAATAGGAACTTTATCAAAAGGAAATAAAGTAGATATTACAAAAATAGAAAGTAATGGATGGTATAGAATTAAATATAATGGTGATTATGGATATGTTGAAACTTCTTATATAGATCTTAATAAAGAAAGAACAGATTTAAATAATTTCTTGTTTGTAGGAGATTCATTCACATATCTTATGAAAGATACTATAGCATCTAAAAATAAAAATGTATATATACATGCTAAGAGTGGAAGTATGCCAGGATATTGGATAGATAAAGTATCAAGTATGCCTAAAAACTCAAAGGTAGATGGAGTTGTTTTATTAATAGGAGTAAATGGTGCAGGATATGAGTCAAATAGAACTGATGTTAAGATTTTAATTAATAAATTATCTGAAAGATATCCAGATAAGACTATTTATGTGCAAAAGATTTTCCCAGTGGGAAGAGCGTTTAAAAGTGCAAATCCTTATTCATTTAATCAAAAGATATCAGGCCTAAATAGTGTTATAGAGTCTCACTGCAAAAAAGTAGACAATGCTGTATTTATAAACACTACGTCAGGATTTATAGATAATGATGGCTACTTACTAAATCATAGTGGAGATGGGTTACATATAGCATCTAAATATAACAACAAATTTTATAGCAATATATTTAATGCAGTAAAAAAAGCAGAAAAATAAATATTCTATATAATATAAAAAAGGAGATATTAATATCTCCTTTTTTATTAATCATCTTTTTTAGTTATTTTAATAATATCTTGAAATTTTCCCATAATATAATCATAGTTATCTCTTCTATGAGGAAGAGTGCATTTACTACAATCCTTTATACCTTTATCAGTATACTTAAAATTGCCACCACATTTATCTTTTAAAGCATAAAGGGGACAATAACAAAACAAACAATTGAAATTATCAGGGTCACTTGTTTTATGACAAGGAAAGTATTCGCATTCCTTGTGATTAAAGAATTTATAATTTTCACTCATAAGGTAAACCTCCTGTTATTAATAATTTAATTATACTAAATATTAACTTTAATGGTATAATTATAAAAAATTAATATTTAGAAAAAATAAAAAATATAGCAAAGAAAATATTTTTTAACATATACATACATTAAGATAAAAGAGGTGTAAGAATGGAAAAACAGCAAGAAAGAGCCTTACTAATAGGACTTAATATAACGACTAATGTGAAAAAGATAGACGACATAGATATAAATGAGTCTATGGAAGAATTAAAGGAATTAACGAAAGCTGCTGGTGCAGAAGTTGTGGGAAGCTTAATTCAAAATAGACCGGCTGTTGATGCAGCATACTATGTTGGAAAAGGTAAAGTAGAAGAACTTAGAGCATACTGTGAAGCTACTGATGCTACAATGGTAATATTCAATGATGAATTATCGGGAGCTCATATAAGAAACTTAGAAGAAGCTGTAGGTAGAAAAGTTATAGATAGAACTACGCTTATATTAGATATATTTGCTCAAAGAGCTCTAAGTAAAGAAGGTAAGCTACAAGTTGAACTTGCTCAGCTTAGATATAGAATGCCAAGACTTTATGGTATGGGTGGAGAAATGAGTAGAACTGGTGCAGGGATTGGAACAAGAGGACCAGGGGAACAAAAATTAGAAATAGACAAAAGAATTATATTAAATAAAATAGCAGACATAAGAAGAGAATTAAAAGAAGTATCAAAGAATAGAGAGACTCAAAGAGTTCAAAGAATGAAATCAAATATGCCAATAGTTGCATTAGTTGGATATACAAATGCAGGAAAATCAACTCTATTAAACGAATTAATAAAAACACATAAAGATTATGAAGAAGAAAAAGAAGTATTTGTAAAAAATATGCTATTTGCTACACTAGATGTTACTTTAAGAAAAGCGACACTACCTAATAAAAGAGACTTCTTAGTTGTAGATACAGTTGGATTTGTAAGTAAACTTCCGCATGACTTAGTAGATGCTTTCAAAGCTACACTAGAAGAGGTACAATATGCAGATTTAATACTTCATGTTATTGATGCAACTAACAGCAGTTACGAACTTCAAAAACAAACAACAGAATCTGTTTTAAAAGATTTAGATGTTGGTGATAAGAAAACAATCATAGTATATAACAAGGTTGATAAGCTAGAACTTGACATTT
>OKWN01000238.1_pt1 | contig 37793 bp, 38 predicted proteins | sample 1607151 | NCBI WGS metagenome assembly OKWN01 (sample SAMN07501046, study PRJEB24779) | human gut metagenome | isolation source: stool | host: human infant | place: USA: Pittsburgh, PA | reverse complement strand
CTTGCTCTAACATCTAAAGCTCCTCTAAAAATTCCGGGGAAAGCAAGAACATTGTTAACTTGATTAGGGAAATCTGAACGACCAGTACCTACTATAAATGCTCCACCTGCTTTAGCTTCGTCTGGGAATATTTCTGGAGTTGGATTTGCCATAGCAAATACTATTGCTTTATCTGACATAGTTGCTACCATTTCTTTTGTAACCATTTTTGGTGCAGAAACACCTATAAATACATCCTTATTTTTAATAATATCTACCAAAGTTCCTACTTCATTGTTTTTATTAGTTACTTTTAGCATTTCTTTTTGTGCCCAATTAATATCTTTAGAATTTTCATGAATCGCACCATTTATATCACATAAAACTACATTTTTTACATTTAAATTAATTAACATTTTAGCAATTGCCATTCCTGCAGAACCTGCTCCATTTATAACAATTTCTAAATCTTCTATTTTCTTTCCTGCTAATTTTGCTGCATTTAAAATTCCAGCAGAAACAATTATTGCTGTACCATGTTGATCATCGTGGAACACTGGAATATCTAATTCTTCTTTTAATCTATTTTCTATTTCTATACATCTAGGAGAGTTTATATCTTCTAAATTAATTCCTCCAAAAACTGGTTCCAGTAATTTAACAGTTTTTACAATATCATCAATATCCATAGTATTTATACAAATAGGAAAAGCATCTACTTCTCCAAATTCTTTAAATAATATTGATTTACCTTCCATAACAGGAATTGAAGCAGCAGCACCTATATTACCAAGTCCTAAAACTGCTGTTCCATCACTAACTACTGCCACCATATTACTTTTACAAGTATATTTATAAACCTCTTCTGGATTTTCTTTTATTTTTAAACAAGGTTCTGCAACACCTGGAGTATATGCAATAGATAAATCATCTTTGCATTTTACTTCTACTTTACTTTGTATGCTTACCTTTCCTCCATGATTTTCATGCATTTCTAATGCTAACTGTGCAAAATTTTTGTTTCCCATTCTAGTTCTCCTTTATTAGTTCTGATTTATTCCGATGTTTTTGCAAACATTGCTCTTCCTTTTTCATATATATTGTTACCATAACAATCTATGGCTACAATTAATTGTAAATCTTTTACTTCTAGTCTTCTTACTGCCTCTGGTCCTAAGTCATCATAAGCTATTATTTCACATTTTTTAATAGCATTAGAAATATATGCTCCAGCGCCTCCAATGGCCGCCAAATATACAGCTTTATTTTTTATCATAGAGTTTATTACTTCTTCACTTCTTTTCCCTTTACCTATCATAACTTTTAGTCCCCTATCTAATAAAGGTACTGTTAAGTCATCCATTCTATAACTTGTTGTTGGTCCTGCTGAACCAATTATTTGACCCTCTTTTCTAGGTGATGGGCCTACATAATAAATTCCTGCTCCATTCACATCAAAAGGTAATTCTTCTCTGTTATTTATGGCATTTATCATTCTTTTATGAGCTGCGTCTCTACCCGTATAAATTACACCGCTAAGTTTTACTATATCTCCGCAAACTAACTTTTCTATATCTTCATTTTTAAAAGGTGCTTTTATCTCTATCATATTCCCCTCCTATATAATCACTTGCTTATGTCTAGCAGCATGACAATTTATATTAACCACAACAGGAAGTCCTGCTATATGTGTTGGGAAAGTTTCAATATTCACTGAAAGTGCTGTGGTATTTCCTCCAAGACCTTGAGGTCCTATTCCTAAATCATTGATTTTTTCAATCATTTCTCTTTCTAAATCCGCTATTGTATCATCTTCATTATGCTGACCAATATTTCTAAATAGAGCTTTCTTAGCAATTTGGGCACATTTATCTACTGTTCCACCAATACCTACTCCCACAACTATTGGAGGACATGGATTAGGTCCTGCTTCACTTACAGCCTTCACTATAAATTTTTTCACACCATCAATTCCATCAGAAGGCTTTAACATTTTTAGCTGACTCATATTTTCACTTCCAAAGCCTTTTGGTGCATATTGAATTTTGATTTTATCCCCCTTCACCATTTCATAGTGAATTATGGCAGGAGTATTATCCTTTGTATTTATTCTAGTAATGGGGCTTACTACAGATTTTCTAAGATATCCCTCTGTATATCCTTCACTTACACCTTTATTAATAGCTTCTGTTAAAGTATGGCCCTTTATCATAACTTCCTGACCAACCTCCACAAAGAACACTGCCATTCCTGTATCTTGGCATAAAGGTGTATGACTTTCTTTAGCTATTTGAGCATTTTCTATCAATATTCTTAATATATCTTTTCCTAATTCACTTTCTTCTTTTTCTAAATTTTTCTCAAAAGATTTTATTACATCATCTCCAAGAAATATATTTCCCTCAATACAAAGCTTCTTAACCTCTTTAGTTATTATTTTTGAATCAATTTCCCTCAAACGAACATACCTCCCAAATAACTTTATAATTATTCGTATTTATATTTTAACTGTACCACTTTTTTCTAACATAAACAATATTTTAAAGAATAAAAAATAAATCATAATAAAAAAAAAAGGGTATTCATTGCCCTTTATAGAATAGTAATATATTGTTAGTCCTATGCTTTTTTAGGATTTATTATAAAACTTGGGGAGTGAAATATATGAGTGTTACAACAGTAGATTTTTGGGTTAAATCATTTGATAATACTTATTTAAAATGTGCAAAAGAATTAGTAAATAGTCCTAAAGCTACTATCTTGATCCTGCATGGATTAGCAGAGCACTATAGAAGATACGATTATATCACTAGCAAATTTGTTGCAAATAATTTTAATATATATAGATATGACCACAGAGGACACGGTGATTCAGACGGTAAAAGAGGATATGTAGATGATGTTCATACATTTGCAAAAGATTTAAAAATTGTTATTGATTTAATTAAAGAAGAAAATCCCAGTCTTCCTTTATTTATTTTAGGTCAAGGCATGGGAGGACATATAATGAGTATTCTAGGAGGACAATATGATAACTTAGTCAATGGTATGATATTTTGCAGTCCTCTAGTTTGTGATTATGGTAATTATACAAATTGCAATTCCAATGAATATGATAGTGATTTTGACTTTGTTTCTGTGGGAAGTATTCATAACTTGAGTCATGATTACGATTTTATTCAATCTTATGATGAGGATGAATTAGTTCTGAAACAAGTAACTGTAGGTCTTTATCATGCTCTCAAAAAAAGTTGTTCGCACATTCTTGAATATTTATATAAATTTAAATATCCTTGTTTAATATTCCACGGATCTATGGATGCAATAACTGATTGTGAAGATAGTAGGTTTTTATTTAATAATATAATTTCTAAAGATAAAGAAATTAGAATTTTAAATGGTTTGTATCACAAACTTTTAGACGAATTAATCAAAGACGATATAGTTACAGAAATAAGCAAATGGATAGAAAATAGAATACAATTAATTTAGGAGAGTTGAAATTATTCAACTCTCTTTTTAAAAATATAATCCTTTAAAGAATAAACATCTTTCACCCTCCTTTTATTCTATTTTCCCAATTTATTTAGTTAAAAATTCAAGTAGGAATTGTATTAGATATGCTATAATTTCAGTGAAAAGTATTTTTTAAGGGGTTTGTTATGTCTGATACTATTAATGAAAAAGATTTGAAAAAACAAGAAGAAATAAAAAGATTTGAATCAATTAGGGAGGAAATGATAAACAAAGGATATAAAGAAAATCTAGGTATAATTACTGTTCAGCAAGCTAATATTTATTCACTACTTACTGCTGGTCCTATAGCTCTTATTTGTTTTATTATTTATATAAATAAATGGGATAGTATTTTCTTTGAGTTTACACCAAACACTCTTTTATTATATTCATTTTCTATAATTGCTTCTGTTGTTATTCATGAAATTTTACACGGAGTTGCTTGGAGCTTCTTTTGTAAGGGAGGATTTAAAAGTATTGTGTTCGGAGTTATGTGGAAATCTTTTACTCCTTATTGCCATTGTAAAGAGCCTTTAGACTTTAACTCTTATCTTACTGGTGGAATTATGCCACTTCTTATATTAGGAATTTTAGTATTTATTATTTCTTTTTTTACAGGAAATTCCTTAATATTAATTATAAGTTTAATAAATATTTTATGTGCAGGCGGGGATACTACTATTTGCCTATTATTATTAAAATACAAAGATGGTCTTTTTATAGATCATCCTACAGACTGTGGTTTTGTAGCATTCACTAAACAATAATATTTAACCCTCATAACTAGGAATTAAATTTTTCCTTCTTTATGAGGGTTAAATTATAAAAATCTTAGTTTTATATAAATAGCAGGTTCATATTGTATAGTCGTATATTTTCTGCTTTTAATGCTTCTTTTGCAACTTTCTTAGAGTTTTCTAATTATTGACGAATAGTATACTTTAAAGCTTATTTCTTTGGTCTTTTATTACATCTATCATAGATTTGAAATCCGTTGAATTATACATAAACATTACTATATCAGCATCACTATCTCTTATAATATCATCCATAGATAAACCTAGCTTGTCTGTATATCTAGGATCTACTAGTTGAACTTCAGAAAACACATCAGCAAATAGCCATGATGTAGGTGCTTGATAAGAGTCTCTTAATATAAGAATTTTCTTATCTGTTAAGGAATCTTCATTTCTGATTTTTAAAATATTACACGCATTACCAAGCATATATGCACCTCCGTATAATATTTCTTTTTCATTTCTACGGATAGCTACAAAGTCTTCTTCTTTTCCTTTAGTTTCTTTTTTTCCATCATATTTATAATACTCGTAGTTTCCTCTGTTTTTTAAACGAACGTAAGGTATCGTTTCATCTTCTTCAATTATTTTATTTAAATTCATATTGTAACTTCCTAAAAAATACCCTCTGTCAAAGTTTATCTGCTTATAATCATCCCAGTTTACATTTTTCACTTCATTCATTTGTTTAACAATAGTTTTAAAACCTTCAAACCCGCCTATTCCATTCCAATGATGATCCGTTTTGAAGTATAATTTTTCTCTTTGATTTTCATTAAATCTAATTAAAAAATCTTCATCTATATCTATAAAGTTTATATTATCTAAATCTAAATAATCTTTAAATTTATTTTTATTAATAGTAGCATTTTCTAATCCATCTGTATATTTAGGGTATAAGTGTGACAACATACTTTCTTTATGTGGAGTAGAAGCATAATACACTTTCTTATTTGAATTTATTGCTATTTTAGACAATTCATTTATTTCATTTGCTGTATCTTTTAACTCTTTATCTGATATTCTTTTGGCTGGTGTTGGCATAATCCAGTTATTTTCTAATACATAATAATTTTTTATTTTATTTTTCCCAAGCATTAATTGCAATTTAGAATATATTTCTGATAATTCTTCTCTAAAAGGAAATTGATCTGAAAAATAACTTTCAAATTTACTTGTAAAGTCTTCTTTCTTTATATCCTTTACAGTTGGTATCTGAGTTAATGTTCTATTTTCAGATGCACTAGACTCTTTATCTTCACTTACTATATGAATAAGAAACATAGCCATGATTACAGTAACAAATGGAATGACTATATATTTTGCTTTTTTATTGTTCATGATAATTTTCTCTCCTAAAATCTAAAGTATAAAAATGGGTTATATGTTGAATTTACTAATATCACAACGATAATAAACATTATTGACATTAGACACGCTGAATGTGTCGCATACATAAACTTACTTTCAACTAATTTTTTATGATTCAACTCTAACATTGATTTGACATTTGGAAGTACAGGTGCTGAAAAAATTATAGCTAAAATCACAATAAATCCAGATTCATTTATATAACTAATAAATGAATTATTATATATCGGATTAACACTAATTCCGCCTAAAACTCTTATAAAATCAATTGCCTGTGTTATGTTTTCTGCTCTGAAAAATACCCATCCAATCATTACTATGAACACTAAATATATATGTCTAAATATTTGTGGTAGTTTTTTCAATAACTTATCTAAAAATGCTTTTTCCAAAGCAATCAATATGCCATAATATAATCCCCATGCCATGAAAGTCCAGTTAGCACCATGCCATATTCCTGTTAAGGACCATACTATAAATAAATTTCTATATTGCTTAATAGGAGAAACTCTATTGCCACCTAAAGGAATATAAACATAATCTCTAAACCAACTTCCTAACGATATATGCCACCTTCTCCAAAATTCCGATACACTTTGAGAGATGTATGGATAGTTAAAATTTTCAAAAAAGTCAAATCCAAACATTTTTCCTAACCCTATGGCCATATCGCTATATCCACTAAAATCAAAATATATTTGAAGTGTATAACATATTATTCCTAACCAGGCTTCCAATGTTGATAATTCTGAAACTTGAGCTGCAAACACACTGTCTGCAATTAAACCTAACTGATTTGAATATATAACCTTTTTTCCAAGACCAATTATAAATCTGTTAACACCATCAGCAAATTTGTCCATTGAATGTTTTCTATTGCTTATTTGATTATCAACTGTTTCGTATCTGACAATAGGTCCTGCCACAAGCTGTGGAAATAAACTTATATAAAGTGCCAAATCAAAAATATTGTTTTGAACTTTTCCATCATGTCTATATACGTCAATTACATAACTCATGGTTTGGAAGGTAAAAAATGAAATCCCAAGAGGCAATGCTATTGTAGGTATGTTTAGATTCATATTAAATAAACTGTTAATATTATCTATAAAAAAATTACTATATTTAAAAATACCTAATAATGAAATATTAAAAACCACAGCTATTATAATCCATAACTTCTTTTTCTTAACTTTATCCGAGGCTACTTTAAGTCCAAATATATAATTAAATCCTATGGATCCTAACATTAAAAAAACGTATTTGGGTTCTCCCCAGGCATAAAAAAATAAACTAGCAAGTAATAATACTAGGTTTTTCAACTTATTATTACATAAATAATAAAATATAAGTACTATTGGTAAAAATGCAAATAAAAATACTAAGCTACTAAAAATCATATTTACTTTTCAATTTTCATTAATAAAAATTGATTCCTCCCTCTTTTAATCTCTCTCTGACTTAAATATATCTTAAATTTTAATGAAAAAACTGTATTTAAAGGTATTGTGCATTCTTTGTTATAAAATCTTAGTAAATATCCATTTTCGTTATAAATTTGTAATAAAATTCTCAACAAATAAAATAATCATTATTTATATCTAATAAGCATAAAAATAGGAGGCTAAACTGAATAAAAGTATTAGACTCCTATATGAATTTATTTTATATTAAATATATACTTACTTTAAATTAATTATTATTGATTCTTCCTCTATTACTTTGTTACTGTTAAATTCTGTGATTATAGGTGTAATTTTTAATTTTTTACTATCTTTAAAAATATTTTTATATTCTACTTCTACTTCACAGCTTTGTTTTTCATCATTAAACTTAGGAGTCTGAGAATCATTTTGATACTCTTTTCCATTTTCATTCTCTAATTTAATTTTAAGATGTTGATTCTCTCCCACAGTATAACCATCTATATCAGTAGTAAATTTAAGCTTTATATAAATCGGTGATACATAAAGACTGCCAATATGAAGCTCTTTTTCTATTCCTTCTATATCGAACTTTATATTTTTATCTATTTTATACTCCTCATATTTAACTGTAGCTTTTATTAAATCTTCACCTTTTATAGGTATATCTACACTCCAATTACTTCTTATTGCACCACCATAACTTACTTTTTCTCCTTCTTCCATCTCGGCTGATAAATGTATTTTCTTTGCATTCAATGTTATATTATATGTTTTATCTTTATCTATTGTATATGGAAATTTGTCTTTTCCTACTTTTATAATATTAAAATCTTCTTCTATTTCATTTAAAGGAATAATAGAAACAACACTAGTTACTCCTTTTGAATCTCTTTTTTTATTCTCGTAATCAGCTTGTCCTGCATGTACCATAGGAAGTTTTTCTTTATCTACATAAGCCTCTATATTTCCCAAACTAACAAATGTTTCTCTATTCCCCCATTTATCTACATACCACTCTTTTTGTTGCTTTTGTGTAAAGTCTTCAAGTGGATTAAACTTGCTATCATCTATATCCATTTCAACTATTAAATTTCCATCATCAATCATCAAATTCTTATATGTTACTTTTATATCTTTACTTTCTACACTCTTATTTATTTCATATTTATAATTTGTAACTTCTTCATTTTTGAAATCTAATATTCTTTGCATTGTGTACCACATTTTTTCCACATTTGCCCACACAGTCTCATTTGATACTACCCCACAACCTAATATAGCTACTAAAGATGCTGCTACTATTGTTTTTTTATAATTTAATTTTCTACATTTTATCTTTGATTTCATTCTACTTTTTATCTCATCATTATCATCAAATTTTGTTATATTATCCCAAATAGATAACAATATATCGTCTACGCATTCCTCTTCATAGTTTATTAACACACCTAGGTGCCTTCTTACTACAGCAGTTATGATTCCTCTATAATTATCTATCAAAAGCTCCATGCCATTTTCTTTTTTCTTTTTTATATACTTAATCATTAATTCATCTTGCAAATTTGTCTCCTCCTTATATATGTAAAAGCTTTTACAATAACTAATACGATAATCTATATCAATTTCTATCATTTTTTTAAATTTTTATTATAAATATTATATTTTCATACTATCATAAAAAAAGAGTTATAAATTATTATTCATAACTCTAAAAAAACTATTAAATTTATCTTTCCTCTTGATTTAAATCTTTTAATTTTCCATCTATTATTGATAAAACTCTATCTGCTTTTTTTGCTATTTCATTATTATGAGTTATCATAATTAAGGTTTGATTATATTTTTTTATGGATTTTTTCATCAAATCCATAACTTCTTCCGTAGTCTTGCTATCTAAGTTTCCCGTAGGTTCATCTGCTAGTATTATGCTTGGTTTAGCAGCAAGTGCCCTAGCTATGGCAACACGTTGCTGTTGACCACCTGATAGCTGGTTTGGTAGATGACCCTTTCTTCCTTCAATTCCAAGCAATTTCATAAGATCTTCTATATAATTTTTATCTATTTTTACATTGTCTAATTTTAATGGCAATTCTATATTTTCTTTTACATTAAGAACTGGTATTAAGTTATACTGTTGAAATACAAAACCAACTTTCTGTCTTCTATATTTAGCTAACTCTTTATCAGATAAACAACATATATCTTTTCCATCAACTTTTATAGTTCCGTTACTTGGTCGCTCAAGTCCTCCTATTAGATGTAAAAAAGTACTTTTTCCACTTCCACTTGGTCCTACTATTGCCACAAATTCACCTTTATTTATTTTTAAATTAACATCATTTAAAGCATTTACTTTTGTTTGTTTTTTTCCATATATTTTACCTAAATTAATAGTTTCTAATATCACCATAACAATTCCTCTATTCTATAATATTTATAGCTTCCACTATGCTACTTTCTTTTATTTTTCTAGCGGGTAAATAAGTTGCTAACAATCCAACTGCAATATTTACTAAAACAATCAATATATAAATCATATAATTTACTTCAAACTCCATACCATAAGTTTCAAATCCAAATGTTTTATACATTCTTATTTGCATTAATAAAGAAGCTACTACTACTATTGCACTGGAAATCACTCCGTAAAATAATCCTTCAGAAGTTATCATTTTTCTGAAATCTTTGTCACTTATTCCTATAGCTCTAAGCATACCAAACTCACTAGTTCTCGAAGTTAAGTTATAACTTACATTGTTAATTATATTAAATACACTTATGGCAAACATAATTGCTACTACACCAAAATCCAAAAGCTTTTTTTGCTTAAGACTTCGCTCATTCATGGCTTTATCTTCAGTCATATCTGTAGTTATTGTTCCAGGCACCTTACTTCCAATTTCACCTAGTTTTTCATTTATCATATTATGATTCGCATTGTTGTCCATATTTGCATATACAACATCATAATTACTGTTACCCATTATTCTATTTAAATACTGATCACTTACTATAACATCTATTCCATCATCACCAGTATACATATTATCATCTGCATAAGGATAATTAACTATAGCTCCTACTCTAAAAGTATGATCTTCATAGTCATAATTATCTTTTCCTTGCCAATACTTCTGAGTATCTTCTATTTTACCTTTAGGATATTTAACTGTAACCGTATCTCCCACTTTTATGTTAGCAAGAGGTGTCCCCGTATTTCCTCCTAAGACCTTGCTTTTCATACCGTTATCATCATATATATAAGGCATATATACTACTGCTAAATTTTCTTTTTTCATCTTTTCTATATCAATTTTTCCACTTACTAAATAATCCTTTAGAGATTTTAACATCTCATCATTATATCCTTTTAACTTTTGTTTCATTAAATAAGCGTCATTTTTTTTGTCATCTATTAAACTTCCATTTAATACATCTCTTACATATACTTCTGAATCGAGTTGTTTATTAAAATCCTTCTCTAATAGGTCTTTTTTAGGTAAAACTAATCTACTTTGTAAAATTCTAGCTGTTTTTACTTCATTTATTCCCTCAGTATTTCTAATTTCCTTTATATCTTCATCACTTAAACCAACTCTTTCATCATTGGCAGAGTTTACTTGCATGATAAAATCACCATTTAAATACATTCCCTTTGCTTGCTGTTCATACATAGTATCAGATATTGTATAAGAGTAATTGTTTCTGATTACTAATACGCCACCTATGCTCATTGATAGCATTATTAAAATAAAAGCTTTTTTATTTCTAAATATATTCTTCATGGAAATTGCTTTTGTTGATGATATATGATTACTTATTTTAGCTATTATAAAATTACTTTTCTTAACCTTACTCTCTGCCCCAAAATTACCTTTTATAGCTTCAATAGGAGAAATTCTTTTTATTTTAAAATAAGTAAATATACTAATAATTAATATGACCACTAAAGTACATGATACGGATAATAAAATCACTTCTGTTGGTATAACAAAAGGTGTTGATTCTAACTTACCTTCAACAGTTATATTTCCACCAAACTTATTGAATAACTGGGCCCCACCCATACCAAGAAGCATTCCAATTGGCAATGATACTATCGCAATAATTAATAACTCATAAACCATAAGTCTAAATACTCTAAAATTAGTTGCACCTACAGCCCTTAGCATTCCATAATCCCTAATCCTTTGGTATACAGATATGGAGTAAATACTATAAATTACAAGACCTGCAAATATACTCATGGCAATAGCTGTACTTTTACTAGCCATATCTATTCCACCGTTATCTTCTACTGCTTGTACCAGAGATTTATTTACTCCAACCTGCTCTTTCAAATCTATGTTTGCTGTATTTGCAATAGATTCTATATCACTACTGATGGGACTTCCTTCATCAAACTCCACATTGGCAGTAAATTGACTAACCTTATTCTCATCAAGATGTAAAAACATTTCGTATCTTCCAACAACTTTATCTTTATATCTATCCTTTAGAATTCCCACAACTTTAAAAGTCTCAGTTTTATCTTGGTTATAAAGTTTAAAAGTTAATTCCTGTCCAACTTCAGGCTTCAATCCCATACTATTTAGTATCCATGCTTCTAAGACTACTTCATTTTTTCCTTTTGGTAATCTACCTTCTATAATTGCCGATTCATCATTTAAATAATTGTTATCGGCATAAAGTATATTAACTGGTAACTTTTCATTCACATCAGTAGATGCATAGTAAGAAGTTATGCCAATATTCTTTATATCCTTTCCCTCTTTAACTATTTTCAACTGATTCTTATCTATATCTTTATAGTAAACATGATAAGTTCCCATTTCCCTTTTAGTTCTATTCACATCTGCTTGTTGTGCACTCCTTGATAAAGTACCTACCCCCACAATAAGTGATGTCCCTAAAATTATACTAAGCATTATTGCTATTGATCTTGATTTAAAACTTTTTATATATTTGATTACTATATTAAAATCTTCTTTCATTTATTTCACTTCCCTTCGCTTGAATAAGTTCATTATATCTGTGAAAAATAATTCTATCAAATCACGTTTTTACAAATTTATTATAGTTGTTTGTATATTTTCATGAGTTTATATACAAGTTTTCAGTTTATTTATGTAATTTTCAACTTTTTACATATTTTTTTATAAATGATATACTTCTATTATAAATGGAAAACTAAGGAGTCAAATATGTATAATATTTTTATATTTCCCATAAGTATTTTAGTATTTTTCGTAGGAATTAATCTGATTTTATATAGATATGAGTTTTATAATAAAATGGACCTAGGAAAAAGAAATTTACTTAGCTTATTTATATCAATAATGTTATTTCTGATAATATATAATATATTTATTTTTACGCTAAATAGCTTGCATAATAAATTATTGATAAAAGGTGTCATCATATCCCTATGTGCAATAATAGTCATGCTTCTATGCCTATTTATTGGCTATGACTTTTCAAAAGTACTTAATATGAAATATGAGTACAAATCTGAATTAAATAAATTGAATAATAAAATAGAACATAAAGACAATATTATTGCCAAGCTTAGAAGTCAAAAACATGATTATCTTAAACATTTGCAAGTTGTTTATTCTCTGCTTAATAATAATTTAAGCAATGATGCAAAAGACTACATCACAAACATATCTAATAGTTTTAGGTCTAAGACTTCTAGATATGGAAAAGTCTCTTATTTAGATGCCATAGCTTCACTAAAGTACGAAGAATGTCTTATGAAGAATATTAACTTTGATGTTTATATTCAGGACTTTATTGATAATTTAGTTATTGAGCCAAGCGATATGAGCTCTGTACTTTTAAATATAATTGATAACGCTATTGACTCTTTATCTACTATCAATAAGGACAATAAATATATAAAACTCTTTGTTTACGAAGATGAGTTTCAGTATGTTATATCTATAAAAAATAACGGACCACAAATTTACAATACTGAAAGCATATTTGAAGAAGGATTCTCTACTAAAGATGGCGATAACAGAGGTTATGGACTTTATCTTGTTAAAAATATTCTAGATAAATATGGTTATCACATTTTTGCAAGTAGTGATGAGTTCTTGACTGAATTTACAATTTTAATACCGAAATATTACTAAGGGGGGGGGAGATAATTCTAATGATAAAAGTTTTGATATGCGATGATGATAAAGCTGTAAGAGATGATATAGAAAATATAATAAGAGATTCTGGATATGTAGACTATGTAAAAAAAGTAAAGAATGGTATAGATGCTATTGAGTTTATTAAAACAGAAAAAATAGATTTACTTATAATAGATATAGATATGCCTCATAAAAATGGAATTGATTGCGCTAAGGAAATAAAAAAAATAGACGAAGATGTTCATATCATCTTTGTGACAGGATTTGCTGATTATAGCTTAGAAAGTTTCAAAGTTCATCCTGTTGATTTTATAGTAAAGCCTTTTACCAGTGAGAAGATTTTAGATTCATTAAATATTGCCATAGATCATATTAATTCTCATAAACTGGCTAAAACTAATTTTATTGAAGATACTTTGTTTGTTTATAAAATAAGAAAACAAGTTCATATGATTAATTTTGATGATATTGTTATGTTTGAAAAAAATTCTAGAGCTATCAATTTATATACTAGAAATCACGATGTTATAAAATTCTACGAGAATTTTGATGATTTATCTAAAAGATTACCTCCTAATTTTTTCACTACTCATAAACAGTACATAGTTAATCTGAAATTAATTCACAAGGTTATACCTATTAATAAATCTTCTCTTGAGATTAGATTTATTAATTTCGATGAAACTGCTACCTTAAGCAAGTCTTTAGAAAAAGATTTTCTTTATAGATTTTATAGAACAAAAAGATTCTAAGGCATACCAAAGGTATGCCTTACTTTATAATATCTGCATATTTAAAATTTATTATCTTCTGTAAGTCTTCAGGATTTAACTCAATTTGAAATCCTATTTTTCCACCACTTACAATTATCACTTCTAAACCCTGTCCACTTTCATGTACAAAAGTAGGATATAATTTTTTCATTCCCACAGGAGAACATCCTCCCCTAATATATCCTGTTACTTTATTAATATCTTTAACATGAATCATCTCCACATTCTTTTCCCCCGCTGCTTTTGCTGCTTTTTTCATGTCCAAACTTTCTGCCACAGGTATTACAAAAACATAAAAGTTCTTACTTGCCCCTTGTGCTACCAAGGTTTTAAATACCATATTTTCATCTTGATTTAATTTCTGTGCCACACTTATTCCATCTATATGATTATCATCAACTTCATAAGTATGCATATTATATTCGATTTTCTTAGCATCTAATATTCTCATGGCATTAGTCTTTTGTTGTTTTTTTGCCACAGTCTCATCTCCTTGTTAATTTTTCCAAATTAATATTACTATTTTATTATAATATAATTTTCTAAACGGATATATCCCATATCATAAAAAGTTGAATTTTATTTTACTTCTATAATATAGGCACTTGTTTGTGGTGGTATGCTCATTGTCATAACATTAGAATGATAAGCTACAACTAAATCACCTATATTTAAATCTTTTACAGTAATTTCATTGTACTTAGGATCCAATATCAAAGTTTCCTCACTTACAACAAGTCTTGTAAATGTATAAATATCCTTTGGATCTTCTCCTATAGTGATTAACTTATATCTTTCATCGTTACTATTCATTATTTCTACTATTACTCCTATTTTATAAGAACAGCATTTCATCATAACCCCTCCAATAATTCTATTTAATTATTTATATTTCTCTTCGTTAAATATAGTTACAACAATAGTAAAAAGATATATTTTGAAGCTACTGGAAAGTCTACGGATTGTATAGAGACCCTTTAATGAACAAATGTTGCATACCTGCTAATTATTATTTAGATAATAGTTTTATAGAAGTGAATCATTGCTTAAACGCTGAGACCAGTCCAAATTTCATATTTATATTCCCTAAATATGATTGTCGCTCTAATATCGATGGCATTTTCGAAATGGTACTTATTAATTATGAATTTCTGATGTATTTAATATGTTATAAAAAATTTTAAATGATTTATTATTTTATAAAATTAAATTATTCCTAAGTATATTAAAATTAATTCTTTAGTAATAAACTTAAGCATCTATTATTCCTAAAATACATCAATATTTAACAAAATTTTAGTTTTTTATACTTATTTTGTAACATTATTTTATCTTATAAATATATTATACTATAAGCTTCGAAAGCTTATAATATAATATTTGAAGGAGTAGATGTTATGAGTAATAATGGTTGGATGGTTTCAAGACCATGCCAAAACAATGAAGCACACCATTGTCCAGGACATAAGCCTGAGCCAAAACCTTGTCAAAAAGAAGATGATTGTTGTTGTAAAAAAGATATGCTAAAAGCATTAGAATTATTATTTAATGAAAAAATAAAAGAATATGTATGTTTCCACAAATTTTCATTTATTGGAAGAAAGTATTTAGTAGGTACTTTTTTAGAGAAAGATGAAATTGGTCATGATAATACTGCAGCACCTTGGGCTAAGTTAAAATCTATTGACCCTTGTCAATCCGATTATATAAATATATTGGCAAACGGTTTCTACTATCCAATTCCTACTACTGTTTATCACAAATATAATTATTTTGTGCCATATCCAGTTGATAAAGTATCACTATGTGATTTAGAAGCTATTCAATTTGAGTACTATCCATGTGTAGGTGGTTGGTCTTTTAAAGAAAGACTAACGTCATTACTAGATAAAAAACATCCATTTATGTGCTGTAAAGATGATGATTGCTGCTGTGGTGATACTACATTTAGAAATCTATCTTTTTCTACTAATAATGTAAATCTTACTGCTGGCTGGTTAGCTTTAAAAAATGCTGAAGTACTTGGCAGAGTAGGTAATGTATTAGTTCTTTCTGATACAAGTTCTAATAAAATCAGTTTTGTTTGCTTAGAATCTATCGGATTCTACGGTTCTTACTATGGGTTCGGAGGTGCATATGACACATTTGATGAACCTGTTACACCTGATGAACCTGCTACACTTGATGAACCTAATATAGAGTAGATTATAAGAATTCTATTAAAATTTATTTTCTGATTAAATAGTTAGGTGTGCACCTTCTTAAAAGAAGATGCACACCCTTTTTTATTTTATAATACTGAACTTATTTTTGATGTGGAGTAAATTGTTATACCTGAATCATTGTTATCCACTAACATGACCCCACTACCAACCTGTTTAATAACACCATTTATATCTTCTTCAAATGGTGTTGATATATTTTTCTTACTTGTTTCCACGCAGCTTACTAAACTAGTAGGCTTTTTCTCCAATTTCACATCTTCTACAACATAGTTTTTACTTTCAATAGTTTCCACTGACTTGACCATATCTATTTTTTCTATCTTATCTATTTTCGATACTGAATCATATTGAATATCTTTTATACTCTTTATTAGTTCTGAATTTTCTTTAGTAGCAACAAAAGCCGTTTCATCCTTATTCACTATATTATTTATAGTACTATTTGAAACATTAATAATATTATTTATGGAAGTTTCATTTTCTTCTTTTTTCTCTAGTATGTTGTCATCGTATTCAATATCTACAAAATTTGTAAAACTCTCCTTAGAGTAATTTATATCTTTAACTACTTGATTTACTATATTTTTATTTTTATCTATATTAACTAATATATTTTTTATATTATTAGGTACTATTGTTATAGTTTCCATAGATACTTTTAGTGGTTCAAAGGTTCCGTCATCAAGTACTATACCTATATAATTCTCCCCTGTTGGATCAAAGGTTAGGTATTTATCTTTTATTTCTTCTTTGTTAATATTTCTATTACTAGGTTCAACAATCAAAATATCTACAGTTTCAGGTTCAATTAATTGAATATCCGTATTAACATTGCCTATTATTTTTTCTTCATAATCAGCCTTTATATCTATCACTGCATTTGATTTTTTTTCTTTAATATCTTTAACTACTTTTGTAGACGATTGATTTGTAATTACTTTACAATCCTCCATATGTATATCTGTTACTACTCCCACTTCTTCTACTTTTATAGGTTTTGCAACTTCAACTTCATCAGAGTTATTAGTTAAAACAAGGATTTCTTCAGTTTCAATATCTTTTATTACTTTTTCTTTATTATTTTCTATGGAGCTTAACACACTATTCTCCTCAACATTTACTTTGAAGTCTTCCAAAACGGCTTTTCTTTTTATATCTAATGATGTATCGTGACTTAAAGCTTCCTTTTTATCCACAGATTTAATATTATTTATATAACTATCACATTTTGATCCCTTGCAACAAATTTTATTGATATTCTTTTTATTTTCATGTATATACCATTCTATACTCTTTTCCTTTGATGAGTTATTACTTCCTCTATAGTAGCCTGAATTTTTATTTTCTTGTATTATTTCCTTTTCAATAATATTTTCTACTTCTGTTATAAATATATCTTTAATCCTATCATCCAAATTAGTATCTAATATCTTTAATTTTACTATATCTTCTAAACGTAATGCTTCTTTATCTATTATTATTATGTTTCTATTCATTCTAATTAAATCTACATTATTATTAGTAATTTTTATTTCTTTTCTTACTCCATCTACCGTAATTATTTCCATATTAATTTCATTATTACTTTTATCTGATAGCGTATTTAATATATCATATATAAGATCAAAAACTTTGGCAAATATTTTATTATCATTCCTTTTACTCATTTTCCTTCACCCCTTTATCAAAAAAAACAAATCTTCTCATTATACATATGTATAATGAGAAGATTTTATTACATAAGGCTATGCTTAAACAATTAATAATTAGCCGTTTATATGTTTTTATCCATTGTAGTAACAGTTTGAACCAATTCTTCCATCTGTACATCCAATACTTCCTGGATTTGTATTTGTATATACTATAAGTTCCTCTTTTACAATAGCATATATTGTTTTGTCTATTAATAAAGTTGAAAAAGCATCTGCACAGAATTTATTTGTTGAATTAAAAGTTTGTGTTGCTCTTATACAATCAATTGAAAGACATGCATCAAAAACTTCTTCAAAGTATATTCTATTTCTTCCTGATGGTAAGCATATTGTTCCAAAGAAATCTGCTTTGTTAAATCCAAATCCTTCACATAATGATCCGCTAAATTCTTCAGTTTCTGCTCTGAAATCTTCACATCCTATTTTACCCTTAACTATAAGCTTAGCTTTGCAAATATGAAAATCTAGACAATCTTCACCTATTATAGTTTTTCTGCCTTCTTCACAACAATCAACATCTAGTGTCTTGCTTCCTTTGTATATGTTATATAATTTTTTCTTAACAGTATTTCCATTACATTCAAATTCACATTTGCAACTTTCAGATTCATTAGATGCACGGAAACATACTTCATTCTCTAGATTATCGATTCTCACTTCTATTTCTTCATCTATTAATCCTATGCATTTATATTTAACTATAATAGTTTTTATGCATATTTCATCCCCTTGTTTATAATTATCAAGTGGTGATGTTATACAAAATTGAATGTCTTTTAAATATTTTTTCTGTTTATCTTCTAAATTTACGCAGTCGTATATTCTGTCAGCTAATACTGGGATACCCTTCGCTGTACATATATCCAATGGAGCTGGTATCTCCTTTGGAGAACAACATCCCTCTTGGCATCTGTTTGGCTTTTCAATTGGTTCTGGTTTTTCGCATCCACAACAATCTTGACCTAAATTGTCTTTTACTTCACTCATGTCATATATCCTCTCCTGATTATTTATTTAGAAAAGACCATATTCTCTTCTTATATAAAATATATGATTTTAATGGGTACATGTTACTGTTAGATTAATATATTTATTATTTTTGATAATTTATGTATAAAAAATCGCCTTTTAATATACATATTAATATGAATATTTTTAAGGAGGGATATTATGCCTTTTATAAATAAAACCTCTATCTTAGTTGAAAATTCTATTAATAAAGGACTAACCTTATTTGAACTTGGTAAAAATATTGTCTCTACTAATATAGATTCTGATTTAAATAATATAGATTCACGTATATTATTTAACGGCGAGTACTCATTTATAGACATTTGGCTAGATATAGATGATAAGGATAATATTTACGGTATATTAAATGATAAAAAAGGAAAACTTCAAAATTTAATTATAACTAGTGATAACGTTGATCTTAATACAATTATTAAATATGATTATAAAAATTTCTTTATAAAATTTGCTTATATAAAAAAATTGAATAGTGAAAATCATATATTCTATTACTCTATAGATAAAAAATATCCTTACTGTGCGTATATAATTCATTTATATAAATCATCAAATATTTGTAAGAAAACTAGAATTGATTTTATCAATTATAGCATCTTAACTAATTTCGTTATTACTTATAATAATAATGTTCCAACCATATTTTACTTTAAATTAATAGATCGTCATGAGGAGCTTTTTTCATCTACATTTAATGAAAATCTTTATGCATGGTCAAGTCCTAAACAAATAACTAATTCTAAAAAAGATAAAATTTATTTATCTGCAATAATAGATAATGAAAATAACTATCATATAGTTTTTGCAGAAAATAATAAAAATAAGTACTATTGTAAATACATACAAGGAAACTTTATGGATAATAATTTTACTATTTCATCAGAAAAATATATCAGTAAGAATTCTATGTGTGTATTTCCTAATTTAATTTCTACTTGTTCAAAAATATATATTCAATGGATTGAATATTTCGACTTATATACCAGTGAGTCTTTAGATTCGGGAAAATCATGGTCAAAACCAAAATTGAATCATTCAGCATCAGATCTTCCTTTTCAAAGATATGAGTTCAGATCAAACAATAATATTTATAATACTTCTACTATCTACGCGCTAAAAAATTACAGTCCTCTACTATAAATATATTTTAAAGGAGATAAATTATGTTTTGTAAAAACTGCGGATTTAAATATGATAAAGAAAATAAATTCTGCCCTAAATGTGGTGCAAAATCAGATATGAATAATAAAGAAGATGAAAAAATAATAATTTTTAATCCTGACAATAAAAGTAATCATGAAGAATATTATAGAAATGGTAAAACAGGCAATAGAATTTACGATGAGTTTGCTAATCTAAAGCCTTATTATCAACTAGAATTTACAAAAATAAAAGATAGTGATGAAACTTATAAAGGTAAGTTTAATTTCTTTCCTTTTTTATTTTCTTGGATTTGGATGTTCACAAAGAAAATGTACGTTGGAGCTGTAGTATATATTATTGTAGTGGGAGTCTTAACTAATTATATACATGGCATTTTTTCCTTATTATTTGGAATACTAATGGGATTTAGGGCTAACTATATGTATTATAATTACTACAATAAGGGGACATATAAACTTTGGTAATTTAATAAAAGCAGTATATGTAAAGTTTACATATACTGCTTTTATTAAGTTAATTATTATATTTTGAATTGTCATATTAATTTCTTTTTCAATCTTAAATTTATTGATTAATTTTGTAAATATAGGATAGGCATTATTTAAAAATGTTTTTCTTATTTCTTCTTTTATATAGTCTTGAGATATCATTTCCTGAATTATATAATTCACCCATTTACTCATTTTGTCAACTTACCAAATCCTATGTTTTTTTAAAGTAATTATATTTAGTATTGCAAATACTACTATAAATCCTATAAGTACTAGTAAGTCAGAACTAATTTGCTGTAAATTATAACCACAAGTCATAACTCCTCGTAGGGCATTACTAGCATAAGTTAATGGCATACATTTTGATAAAATTTGTAAAGGATCTGCCATATTTCTTATGGAAAATAATCCACAGAAAAATACTTGGGATACTATAACAATAGGTATAAATTGCATAACTTGAAGTTCATTATGTGCATAAGATGATACAAACATACCAAAACTTAAAGCACAAAGTGCTATTACAATACTTATTAATAGAATAAGACCTATACTTCCACCATTGTATATTTTAAGTACTCCTATGGAAAAAGCAGATATTATAGCCGACTGAACTATAGTAAATATACCAAATCCAATCAAATATCCAAAAACTATTTCATATCTTTTGATTGGTGTAGCCAAAAGTCTTTCTAAAGTCCCTGTTGTACGTTCCCTTAAGAAACTTACTCCAGAAATTAAAAATACAAAGAAAAATATAAATAATCCTATTAAAAGTGGTCCTATATAATCTATGGTGCTCATATCATTATCACCAAAATAATTGTATGATTCTATTTCTGTTGAACTTATATCTATAGAGTCAATTTTATTAGAAAAATCCTTATTCATCATATTTATCATAGGATTACTTTCTATATCTTCTATTATAGCTTTATTATCTTCGCCTTTTTGAGACATGTAATCCTTAATAGCTTCTTGTACATTTTTATTTAACTGACCAATTACTGAATTATCAGCTCCATTTAATAAAATATTCAATTCTTTCTCATCACCATAAATATATGCATCTAAAGCTTTATCTTCAAATTTTTCTTCAGCTTCTTTTTTATCCATTATATTTATATCATTATCATCATCCATAGAAGATAATATTTCCTTCACATTAGAATTTTCCACACCTATATTTAGTACGGCATCTTCATCAGTAAATACAAAACTCATTAAGGTTAAAACTAACATGGGTGCAACAATTAATAAACCTAAGGTTCTTTTATCTTGCAAAAACTGTCTTATTATTCTACAAACCATAGCATTAATCCTCATATACATCACCCCCTAGTTTTAAAAATACGTCTTCTAAAGTATTGCATTCATTATCTTCTATTATTTTATCTGGTTCTCCCACACAAATACATCTTCCATTTCTGAGTAAAGCCAATCTATCACAATAAGATGCTTCATCCATAACATGAGTAGTAATAAGAATAGTTACTCCCTTTTCTTTTAATCTATATAACTCCTGCCATATCTGCTTTCTAAGTAAGGGATCCAATCCAACTGTAGGTTCATCTAAAATTAGTATTTTGGGATTATGAATTAATGATATAGCTAGGGATAGCCTTCTTTTCATCCCTCCAGAAAAATTGCTTACTATTTTTTTATCATCTTCATTTAAATTTACTAGTCCCAAACATTTTTCTATTCTACTTTTTCTTTCATTTTTAGGCACTTTATATAATCTACAATAAAATTTCATATTTTCTTCTACACTTAAATCCGTATAAAGAGCATCCGATTGTGATGTATATCCTATACCTTCTATAATTTGTGGATTTGGCACCTTTTTACCTAAAATAAATATATCACCTTGATTACTTCTTTCCATTCCCATAATAAGCCTAATTAAAGTTGTTCTTCCTGCTCCTGAAGGTCCTAATAAACAAAATATTTCTCCTGTTTCAATACTGAAAGATACATCTTTTAATACTTTTTGTTTTTTATAGGACTTACTAATATTTTTTATTTCAATACAATAATCTTTTTTCATTTTACGCCCCTCCAAAAATAAGTGATTACTCACTTTATTAAAAAGTAACCTAATCTATTTTTAACTACAACAAAAATCACCTTAATTAATAAAATAATGATAATTAAAAAAGACCTATCCTTAATACTTAAAAGATAGACCTTAGTTTTATTTTATTCACAAATAAATGTGTCACAAGATGCTTTATGTGCATCTATTCTTACATTTTCAGCAGTACAGTTTTTATTTTCGTTATATGTACAATTACAAGCTTCACAACTTATATTATTTGGATTAGTTCTTACATAGTTTACACCATTTGTAAATGAATTTGAACTTCTGTCTACATAAGAAGAACAAGTAGTTCCATCAGTTGTAACTGCCTGAGCTCCTCTAATATTTATAGCTCCTGCACTACACTCCATACTTTGGTTAAATGCGCAATTTGTAGCATTACATTTTAAGTTTCTTTTTTGCATTTTTTACCTCCTTAAATATATATTTCTTATTATTACCAAAATAAATAAAAGGATTCACTTTGCTTAAGATAGCAAAAAAGACTCAATAAGACATTCTATCATCTTATTGAGTCTTTTAATTTACTTATTATTTTGAGTAAAACTCTACTATTAGTATTTCATTTATTTCTATTGGTACCTCATTTCTTTCAGGCATTCTAATAAGTGTACCTGCAAAGTTTTCTTCATCCTTTGCTAAATAAGGATATACTACTAGCATTCTTTCTTGGAAATTAGTTTTAAACATTTCATTATTTCTAGATTTTTCTCTTAGAGAAACAGTATCTCCAACACTCACTGAGAATGAAGGTATATCTACTTTTTTTCCATTAACTAATATATGTCCATGAACAACCATTTGACGTGCTTGTCTTATAGAGTTTGCTAAACCTAATCTATAAACCACATTATCTAATCTACACTCTAACATTTGAATTAACGCTGTTCCTGTTGATTCTTTAGATTTTTCAGCTTTCTTGTAGTAATTTCTAAATTGTTTTTCTAATACTCCATAGTAAGCTCTTAGTCTTTGCTTTTCTAATAATTGAAGTCCATAAGGTGAAAGTTTTTTATCTGCTCTAGAAGTTCCTTTCACTGCTCTATCCATTGCTTTAGGATGTCCGCATACATTTAGTCCTAATCTTCTACATTGTTTAAATCTTGGTCCCATCATTTTTGCCATTGCTTTAATCTCCTTAAAAATTATTATTTGCCGCGATAATTTTTAAAGCCAATATAATTATATCACTGAAGAAGTCACTTGTAAATGATTTTCATTAGCAGTTAGTTCCTTGTTTTTATATAAAAAATATTATTTTAACTTCTCTATAAATTTCCACAAAAAAAGAATCCAGGTGCAGACTCCCAGATTCTTCTTAACAATTAAGAGTAATTTAAAAGTTAAAAATCAGTATAAAATATTTCACATAATATTAAGGTGTTTTTATGGCTTTTATGGTAAATTATTTTCTCTTATACTAAAATCTTTTGTTTTTTCAACTTTGATTATATTTTACCATAATGATATTATTTTGTAAATGATAATTGTTATCAATTATTTATTTTTTATTTTTATTTATTGTTTTTTAATTTATTTTTGAATATAATTAAAGTATGCTTTAATATTATTAAACTTTTTTCTTTTTAACGGAGGTAATTATGAATAATATTCCAAAATGGCTAGAAAATTTGGATGATGAAGATATAAATTTTATAAAAAAATTTATATTAGCTTCAGGATCCCTTAAGGAAGTAGCAGGTATTTATAATGTTACTTATCCTACTGTGAGGCTTAGACTTGATAGACTTATCCAAAAAATTGAATTAAATGATAAAACCCCTAGTGAGCCATATATTTCGCTCATTAAGCAATTAGCTCTTAAGGGCAAATTAGATTTTGAAACTGCAAAGCTTTTAATCAATGAATATAAAAAAATAAAGGATGTGGAAAAATAATATGGGACCAATTTTATTAGTATCAAATAGCATCATCTTTGTAGGAATATTAGTCGGAATATTTTTTTTACAAATATTTTTATCTACTAAAGAAAATAAAAAACTAGGATTAATACTTCCTGGTATAAATTTTGTAATATCAATTTTAATATCATTAATTTATCTTTTAAATGCATTAACACTTGATGTTTCTATATTTATCGGAATATCAATTGTATTTATAGCTTATAATGTGCCTACTGTTATTCTAATATCAATTTACTATACTTATCGTAACAAATATAAGAAAAAACATGAAATAGATAAAATGAATATACAAGATTTAGATTAACTTAAAATATATAAACATTACCCCATAAATTAACATTCACTTAATTTATGGGATAATTTAATATAATTATTAAATTAACAAAACTTATTACAAAATAGTATTCTTTCTTTATAAAAATTTTTCTGCAACTCTATTCCAAAATTCATATCCATTTAATCTCAATAAATTTAATTTATAATTAGATTTATAAATTTTTACTTCTTCAATTTGAGTATACTTGTATTGTTTACCATCTATAACAATTAGTATCGAATCTTCAAAATCAAATTCTGGACTTATTGATATGACTGATGTTGTTGGTAATATAATACTTGAAGTAAATGATCTATAAGCATTTGTATTCATAGGTGCTATAGGGGTTAACTGAAATAAGTCAAGTTTTGGATCAACTATACTTCCCCCTGCAGAATAATTGTATGCTGTCGATCCAATAGGTGTTGATATTAGCATACCATCTCCACTAAAATGCTCTATCTTCATTCCATCTACTTGTAAATCTAAGTGAACTGTCCTTGATTGAATATTTTTTATTACAATTTCATTTACTGCACTTATTTTTATGCACCTTTCCTTTGTACATATTTTAGCTTCCAGTGGATAAAGCTGTTGTATAAAATATTCTTTATTTATGTATGATTGAATAAATCCATCTATTTTATCTGGAGAAATCTCTGCAAAGAATCCTAAATGTCCAGTGTTTATAGCTATAACTGGTATTTGCGCAAAGTTAAACTTATGTATAGTTTGTAAAAGGGAACCATCTCCTCCTATAGATATTATAAGTTCAGTATTTTCCTCTAATTTCTCACTAACTTGAAATCCTGCTCTATTAAGTTTTTCTACCAACATATTCTTTGTTTCTATGGATTTATCTAAATTATTATAAGCTATTGTAATTACACTTTTCATTTTGTTATACCTCTAGTTTCACATGATTTTTTAATATATTATTTACTTTTATTATAAAACAAATTAAATAAACATTATATCATTATAATATGAAATATTTAATAACTCAAACCTCTTATTTATTTTAATTATAAAAAAGGTACCTCCTAATGATTTTTATTTCATTGAAAGAGACACCTTTTTTTAATATATAATAACTATTCTTTTATACTTGTGATTTCAAACTATTTTTTATCCAGTCTTTACCTTCTACTAACCTAGCTACCAGCATAGAACATACTGTGTTTGAAGTTGTATTTAGTACTGTAGCTGGAGCATCTATTATAGTAGTTATAACAGCTATGATAGGTAAAAACTCTATTGAGAATCCAAATATAGTAATTATTAACATTTCTGCTATCATACCACCACCTGGAATAGCCCCCATAACTGTACCTACTAAAAATGCTACTGCTATTATTGAGATAATAGATGATATACTTGTCATATTGTAACCAAATATTCCAAATAAGAAAGTAACTTTTAATACTCCCCCTATTACCGATCCATCCTTATGGATATTAGCCCCAAGTGGTATAACCGTTTCTGCTATATCATTTGGAACATTCATCTTTTTAGATGCATCTAAGTTTACAGGTATCGATGCTGCACTAGAACATGTAGCTAAAGAGGTAACTGTTGGTGGAATTATATTTGCCCAATAAATTTTTACTCCATCTTTTCCTCCAGCTATAAAAGCATACATAGAAAACAATCCAAAATAGAAGATAACTGTTAAAATTAAATATAGTACAAAAGATCTTGCATATCCTGATATTATTTGTGGTCCTAATTCACCAACTATTGAAGCAAAATAACACCCAAGACCTAATGGCGCTACCTTCATAACTAAATCAATTATTTTCATCATAACATCAGATCCAGCTTGTAAGAAACTTGCTATAATTTTTCCCTTCTCTCCCACCATTGCAGTGGCAATTCCAAATACTATCGAGAACAGTATTAATTGAAGCATGTTTGATTTTGATAGTAAGTTATAAAAATCAGGTACTGTAACAGTGTTAACCAACTGTTGCAATACTCCAGCCTGTTCAGCAGTTGTTACTTCAGCTGTTTGCATTAAACTTTCAAACATCTGTGAATTTAATCCTTTTGTCGGATTGAATATTAAAACTCCTACTAAAGTTATTATTCCTGATATAATCGCTGTAACTAAAAATACTATAATAATACTCTTTAAAATATTTCCTAATCTCTTAATTTCTCCCATATTTGCTATGGCTGAAGCAACACTAAAAAATACTAAAGGAACTAATGTCATAAATAATAAGTTTAAGAATAATTCTCCTACAGGCTTAAATATGGTAGCCTGCTCTCCCAAAAAGCCTCCAATAACTCCCCCTATTATTATAGAGCCTAGAAGAATTATTGAACTTTTATAATTTTCCCATGACGCTTTCATATTCTATCTCCTTTATATCAAAATATTAGTTTGCAAATGCTTTGATTAAAAATCTCTTTTACTATTTCACTTTAATCACCTCTATTAATTTTATTCACTTAAGCACTATTCTAGAAAATATTTTTTATAATATTTAATATTTCTAGTTGCAAAGAGAAGTAAATTAAAATAAAAAGGAATATAATAATCTACCTACTTTATAAATTAAATTCTAACGTCAAATAAATAACCTCCTAAAATATTTATTTAATATTCCTAGGAGGTTTATTTTGTCTATATTGAATCTATATTTTTAGTTGCTATAACATCCACATCTAAATTTAAAATATTAGATTTAATTATATCTCCAATTTTCACTGGGGCTTTTACTTCCAAAGTCTTAATCTCTTTCATCACATCAAATATCATACTCTTAGATATACTTTTATTTAATCTAACACTTACTATATCTAAATCCCCATTTAAAACTTTTACTGAAGTTGCTATATTTCTTTGAGGATTACTTATTTCCTGGATTACATATTCTTTTCCTTTTTTGCAAGTTGCTCCTTCAATATTGTCAATTATATTATTTTTCAACTCTACCTCTACTTCGCAACCATTTGGGCATATTATACAAGTAAATATTTTTTTCATTTTACCACCACCTTTAAATCTGACTTAGATTTTATATAATCCTTATTAATTTCCATTTGAATCATTTCTGCTGGGATAGCTTTTTTCATTTTCATAGATTTTATAATATTATCATCTTGTAATATTTCTATTACAGCATTTTTAATAGGTTTTCTAACTCTCAAAGATAAAACAAAATCATTTTCTCCACTAATTTTTTGAGGTATTGTATGACCTATATTACTATCTTTTTCTATATTTATTTCACACTTTGAAAACTTGTTATTATTTATATAATTTGATACTGCCTTTGCCAACCTTTCACCTTCCAAGGAAACAAAATCAACTAAATCATGAACATGAAGAACATTTCCTGCAACAAAAATGCCATCCACACTTGTTTCATAATTTTCATTTACAATAGGTCCTTTTGTATCATTATCTAATTCAACTTCAGCCTTTAAAGATAATTCATTTTCCGGAATTAACCCCACTGATAGTATTAGAGTGTCACAATCATAGTCTTTTTCTGTACCTTCAACCACTTGCATGTTTTCATCTACTTCACTTACACTTATTCCTTCTATTCTAGATTTTCCTCTTATCTTAGTCACTGTATGACTTAAATATAGTGGAATATTATAATCATTTAAACATTGCTGGATATTTCTAGGAAGTCCACTGGCATAAGGAAGTATCTCTAATACAGCTTCTACCTTTGCCCCTTCTAAAGTCATACGTCTTGCCATTATTAAACCTATATCCCCAGATCCTAATATAATTACTTTTTTACCTACCATAGTATTTTGTAAATTTATATAAGATTGAGCAACTCCTGCAGTATATATCCCTGCTGGTCTACTACCTGGAATACTTATAGCTCCTCTAGTTCTTTCTCTACATCCCATAGTTAAAATAACAGCTTTAGCCTCATACTCTAAGAGTCCATTTTTATTTACTGCAATTATTTTTTTATCATTAGTTAAATCTATTACTGTAGTTTCCGTTATATATTCAATGTTTTTCTTATTTACTTCATCTATAAATCTTTGAGCATATTCTGGTCCACTTAAAGTTTCTTTAAATCTAGTTAACCCAAAGCCGTCATGAATACATTGTCTAAGTATTCCTCCTAGCTTTTTCTCTCTTTCAATTATTACTATATCTTCAATTCCGCATTCTTTTAATTTTACAGCTGCAGCCAGGCCTGCTGGACCTCCCCCAATTATTATTACATCTTTTTGTATAACCATTATCCTCTCACCTTCCCTACAAACATATTTGAATTTTTTCTAGAGTATAGGATTTCTTCTTCTTTCTTATCTTTTTCTTCTTTTATCAATTTTGTTATTCTAGTTTGGCAATATCCACCTTGACATCTCCCCATCATAGCACGAGTTCTATACTTTATTCCTGTAACCGTCTCAACTCCCAAAGGGTTATTAATAGCTGCTAATATTTCAGCCTTTGTTATGGTTTCACATCTACAGATTACTTCTCCGTAGTTTTCATCTTCTTCAATTAATTTTCTTTTTATTTCTAAAGGTTGATCTTTGAAACTTATAATTCCTTTTCTATATTTATTAAAATGTGGATTTTCTTTAAGAGTTTCTTTTTGTGATAGCAAACTTACTACATATTTTGCAATAGGTACTGCACTTGTAAGTCCTGGTGATTCAATTCCAACTAAATTTATTACATTCGGAACGTCTTCTCTTAATTCTATTTTAAAATCATCATATCCACCTTGGTCTTTTCCTACTAACTTAGGTCTAATTCCTGAGAAGTTTCTTATGAAATGTTCTTTTTTAATATGAGGAAAAATTCTTCCTCCGTCTTTTATTAATAAATCCATAACATTTTTAGTTACAGAATAATCATCTTTTTCATCTATATACTCGCTGCTTGGTCCAATAAAAACATTACCATCTATGGAAGGTGTTAAATGTATCCCTAAACCTCCTTCTTTTGGATTAGGTACTGGATATGCTGGCATATTTAAAAACTGTCCTACTTTTTGGTCTAATATAAAATATTCTCCTCTACATGGATATATTGTGTATTCTTCTATTCCTAACATTTTTCCTACTTTGTCACTATTAAGCCCTGCAGAGTTTATTATCCATCGTGATTTATAAATGCCTTTATTCGTTTTTATTTCATAAATATTTTCATCTTTATTTAAATCCATTCTTACCTCTAATACTTCATTGTCTAGAAAATAATTCACTCCATTTTGTACTGCATTTTCTGCCATGGCAATAGTATAAATAAAAGGATTTAAAATTCCTGTGCTTGGAGAATATAATGCAAAGTTTCCCTCAATAAATGGTGATAATTTCTTAATTTTTTCATTATTTATAATTTCCAATCCTACAACACCATTTGCTTCTCCTTGCTCTTTCATTTTTATTAATTTTTCTTTATCTTCTTCTGTAAAACCAACTACTAATTTTCCAGTTCTTTTAAAAGGAATATCAAGTTCTTTTGCAACTTCATCAAAATTTTGATTCCCTTCCACACAAAACTTTGCCATTAAAGATCCTACTTTATTATTAAACCCTGCATGTAAAACACCCGAATTTCTTCCACTAGTTTCTAAGCATACATCCAATTCCTTTTCCAGTACACAGGTTCTTAATTTATATTTAGAAAGTTCCCTTGCAATGGAGCTTCCGACTACTCCCCCTCCAATTATTACCACATCGTATGTATTATTCACTTTATTCACCCCATTTTTAACTTATTGATATAAGTGTATCACAATTTTATTTTTCTTCTTGATAGTTCTTATATATTTTTTATCTATTAGAAAATAGTTAGTTTTCAATTGTAATATCAATTAAATTTATTTTACTTGAAAAAATAAATCATCATTACTACAATTAACTATATATTTAAACTGGTTATTTAAATTTTATATTATAATTTTTTTGTATTTTATAATTTTAAGGTGGGACCATATATTATGAAAAAACTCAAAAAATTCTTATTATCAATTTTATTCATAATCTTAATAGCAAGTATTAGTATTGGTACCTTTGTGGGTAATCTACTTTATAATGTGGTAATAAGCGCCAATACTTCTAAAAACACAATCTATGCTGACTATACCTTTGAAAGTTCTTCTTATAATGAGCACTGGTTAATTAAAAAATCTAATTACAAAGATAAATACATAACTTCCTTTGACAACTTAAAATTACATTCCTATGTTGTTAAACAACCTAAAAAAACATCAAAATGGGCTATTGTAGTTCATGGTTATGGAGAAGAGGGAAAGTTAACTAGTAGAAAAGCTCTTAGTTTTTATAAAATGGGATATAACGTTTTAGTCCCTGATTTAAGAGGCAATGGAAAAAGTCAAGGAAATTATATAGGTATGGGTTGGGATGATAGAATAGACATAATTGCTTGGATTAATTCAATAATAAAAGATGATAGCAAAGCTGAAATAGCACTCTATGGTACATCTATGGGAGGTGCCGCAGTTTTAATGACTTCTGGAGAGAATTTGCCTGACAATGTTAAAGCAATAATATCTGATTGCGCTTACACTTCTGTATATGATATTTTTGATTATGAAATTACAAGTTACTCTAATAGTTCTTCTTTCCCAATAATTGATTTTACCAATTTGGTAACTGTATTAAGAGCCGGATATTCTTTAAAAAATGCATCTGCTATTGATTCAGTAAAAAAATCAAAAACACCTATTCTTTATCTTCACGGTGATAATGACAAATTTGTTCCTATATCTATGATGAATGAACTATACAGTGCTACAAACTCTCCCAAAAAGAAAGTTACTATAAAAAATGGTGAACATAGCAACTCAGATTTAGCTCAGCCTCGTTTGTATTGGTCAACTATAAGTGACTATTTGAAAAAATATATTAAATGATAAATTGCTTAAAAAAGGATATTACTGAAAATTTTAATTCAGTAATATTCTTTTTGTTTTTATTTGCATATATTTCGTATTTCAAAATATTTATTTTTATGATAGTATATTATCTAGGTTTAAAATACAAGGAGATTGAGTATGACTAAAAAGAAAAAAATCATAATAAGCTTAACGACAGTTTTATTATTAATAACTGTTAGTACAGGAATTTTTATAGGAAACTATTTTTATGACTTAGCTATTAATCCATTTACATCAAAAGATATGATATTTGGAGATGATGATGATACTGAAGGAGAAGTAGAAGAAGATGTTAATTGGTTAATAAAAAATTCAAATTATACAGATAAATATATAAACTCTTTTGATAACTTGAAATTACATGGCTACGAAGTTAAAAATGAAACTAAAACTAATAAATGGGCTATTGTAGTTCATGGTTATACTTCTGAAGGTGAATTAGTAAGTTCTAAAGCTAAACATTTTTATGAAATGGGATATAATATTCTAGTTCCAGATTTAAGAGGACATGGAAAAAGTGAAGGTGATTATATAGGAATGGGATGGGATGATAGGCTCGATATAATCGACTGGATTAATAATATTCTTGAAGATAATCCTAGCTCAGAAATAATTTTACATGGTACATCTATGGGTGCTGCTACTGTTTTATCAACATCTGGAGAGAATTTACCTAATAATGTTAAAGCTATCATTGCAGATTGTGGTTATACTTCAGTTTGGAATGAATTTACTTACCAACTAAAAGCTTTATTTAATTTACCAGCTTTCCCTGTAATGAATCTTTCTAATATGGTGACAATGGTTAAAGCTGGATATTCACTTAAAGATGCTTCTCCTATTGAGCAAGTAGCAAAATCAAAAACTCCTATACTTTATATTCACGGAGATAAGGACGACTTTGTTCCATACTATATGATGGATGAACTTTATAAGGCTACAAGCTCTGAAAAAAGTAAACTTACTGTACAAAATGCTGGTCATGGAAAAGCTGACTTAGTTAATCCAGATCTTTACTGGAATACAGTAACTGATTTTTTAGGCAAATACATTAGTAATTAACATTTTTTATAAAATAAAAATTCCATAGTATTAAAAGGGAACTGTTTCATTAATTATTTAAAATTAATATATAACAGTTTCTTTTATTGTTTGCTTATTTTATATTTTATCTTAAATTCTTACCATAATATTTATACTTACTATATATTAATCTTCTACTTTTTTAAGTGATTGAGATAAAATATATCCTGAAAGTGCAAAAAGAACTAAAGTTAAACTATTTAATATGGTAAATTTTAAATATATAAAATAAGAAAAAATTGATATGAGAGAAATTACAAATATTAAAATAAATCTATAATTTAATAACTTCCATTTTCCATGTTTATAAAACTCATTATAAATATCTTTTATACCTATCCAAAAACCTAAAATCATGTATCCCCCAAATTCTACCAACATTACTAAATAGTCATATCTAAAATCATAAGAAGTTTGTTTTAAATCTATACAAATTTCACTTAGCTCACCCATAACTAATACTATCAGTGCCCCTATAACGAAATATACAATATTAACAAAAATATTTTTATCTTTCATGTTTATCCTCCCATTTAATAATATTTTTATAGAATATATTTATAAATGTAGCAGAATTATAAGTTCTATGCATTTATATTTTATCTAATTTGATATGCGAAGGCATAATTGGGTATAAAATTAAATGTCTAAATAAACTCTAAGGGGATAAATTTATGTTCAGTAAACTAATAAAAAAATATAAAGAATATAAAATAGTAAATTCAAATAAGCCTAAAAAAGTTTGTTCTTGTTATAATGTTTCTAATCATGATATTATGAAGGCTCTAAATAATGGATGTAGCGGAATAAATGAAGTTAGAAAAAGTACAAAGGCTGGAACAGCCTGTGGCAAGTGTAATTCATCTGTTGAATATGAAATTTATAAAGCATTAAAAAAATAAGCCTCTATTCTAAAGAGGCTTATTTTCTATATTATATTAAAATCAAAATTTAATTAGCTTGTTCTAAATTGTTGACTTCTTCGCTTTTTTGATCTTCTTTCACAATCATACTTCTATTCCATAACATAAGTCCAACAGTTGAAGCTACTAATGCTCCTATTCCTATTGTTTTAAATTCAGTTAATTTAACTATTAACCATGGAAGTGGGCTTGAACCGTAGTCAATACTTGATATCATTCTAGCTCCATCTGGTATAGCGAACTTAGCTGCTAGCGCTGCTTCTGTAAATAATGGAGACATATTTGTTCCTATTAGTAACCCTGCTCCTACAACTATAACACCTACTATAAATGCTCTGAAGAAATCTCCTCTTACAAGTGGTGTTATTAATACAAACATAAATGGTAATCCAGCTAACGAAGCAAATGGTAAGAATTGATTTCCTGGTATTATTAAAGCTAATATTAATGTAACTGGTACTAATACTAGTGAAACTGCTAATGTGACTGGGTGACCAACACTTACTGCTGAGTCTAATCCTATGTAAAGCTTAGCTTTTCCTTCAAATTTACGTTGAATTAAAGTTTGTACTGCTTCAGATACTGGCATTAAACCTTCCATTAATACTGCTGCCATTTTGGGAGTAAGCACAAGTACAGCCCCCATTACCACTGCTAAATTTAAAGTATCTTTTACATTGTATTTTGCAAGTATACCAAGAAGAATACCTATTGAAGTTCCTAATATTGCTGGATCTCCAAATATACCAAATTTCTTTTGTATGTCATTTGCATCCATTTTTATTTTATTTATTCCTGGTATAAAATCTAATATTTTATTTGCTATCCATGCTATTGGTACATAAGATGCTGAGAATCCATGAGGAATTGATATCCCAGGCAGCCCTAATTCTTTTTCCACCAACGGAGCAGTTCTATCTGCAAGAACCATTGTAACTACCATATTTACTGCTGACATTATTAAAGCTATAGGTAAGCTTCCTGTTAGCATATAAACTAAAGAACCTGTAAAAGCAAAGTGCCAGAAGTTCCATATATCTATATTTACTGTTCTAGTTGTTCTTGTAAGTAACATCACAACATTTATTATTATTCCTAAAGGTATTATTAAAACACCAACAGTTGAACCAAATGCTATTGCTGAAGCTGCTGGCCAACCAACATCAAGTACATTTAAATTTAACCCAAAGTTTTTAACCATTGCTTCTGCTGCTGGTCCTAAATTTTCTGTTAATATTGTTATAATTGCATTTAAACCTATAAATCCTATCCCTATTAAAAGTCCTGATTTAACAGCATTTGCTAACTTAACCCCTAAGCATATAGCAAATACTGAGAATATTATTGGCATCATTACTGATGGCCCTAAATCTACTAAATACTGTAATATATTCATTATTGCATCCTCCCACTTTAATTTATAATATTTTATTATTTAAAACTTTTACTATTTCTGATGGGTCTTGCTCGTTATATAAATTCTCTAACAAGTCAGTTTCTGCAAATAATCCCATTAGTTTTGATAAAAGACTTACTTGCTCTTCTTTTTTAGTAACTAATAATACAAATGCCATATTTACATTTATATCATTGTTAGTACACATTTCTTTAAATTTGCATTCTTTTTTTAATCTTACAAATGCTACTCCTGGCTTATTTACATGTTCTGAATCTGTATGAGGTATAGCTAAGTTATATTTTTCAGTCCCTATAGCAGTTGGATATTCTTCTTCTCTTTTTAAAATCGCATCCTTAAAAGACTCTTTCACATATCCTTTTTCTAATAGTTCATCTGATATAGAATTTAAAAACTCATCACTAGTTTCATGTTCTACATCTAAAAATACTAAGTCCTTACTTAACATTCATTCCACCTACATTCCTAGTTTTGCAACTATATCATCCATTAATTTATCTACTCCTAATCCTGTTATAAAAGGTAATCCTGATACAACTGGTATATCTACACTTTGGTTAAATTGAGCTGTAGTAACAACCATATCATGTCCTGCAACTTTTCCTGGTAATTCTGCTACTGTACATTGAGTAAATGAAACTTGTCCTCCTAAGCCTCTTTTTTCAAATCCTGCTTTTAATTTTTGTATTGCTACTGTTGATGTTGCTATTCCTGCTCCACATGCTACTACTATTTTTTTCATAATTATAATCTCCTTTTAATTAGTATAATTTCTTAATATAATTTAAATCTTTTTTGTTAATTATTTTTTCTACTTTATACATTTCATCAACAGGGTTATATATATCTAAGAATAAATTTTCATGTTCTAAGAATACATCCTTGTCTATGGCTATCATCATTACTAGTTGTACTTCTGAATATACCCACTTTATTGGTTCTTTCAAAATTGCCACATATATTCCAGGCTTTTTTACATCTCCAACTAAAGCATGAGGAATGGCAACCATATTTCCTATCTCTGTCGATGAAAGTTTTTCTCTTTCCACAAAAGAATTTTTCATTACTTCATCTATATAACCCAATTCATACATTTTGCTAGACATATACTCCACCACATCTAAATAATTATTAATCTCTAAATTTGGTGAAAATATTTCATCTTTAAAGTAAGATTTTATATCTAACTTGTAATTCTCATTTCCTTTACTTATAAAATGATTTATTTTATTCATATCTGCATCACTTAAAATAGGTGATATATTTATAATAGGTAAGTTTTTGTATTGTAGATTAATAGTTGATATTATCAAATCTATATCTTTAAAATCTAATTCTTCAAGTTTATAAGATGGATACACTCCACATATTTGAATTCTAGATCCAAATCTATTCGATAGTTTACTTCTTAGAAGTATGGATGTTCCCATACCCGATGCACATATAAGAATTACTCGAAGCCTATCTTTTCTTCCTTTTATGTTCATCCTTTCTAATGCTCCACCAAAATGTAGTGCCAAAAATCCAACCTCATTCTCATCTACTTCCACATTCATATCTTCTTCTATAGCTTTAGCTAAAAAGTTTGCTAGCTCATAAGCCAATACATAATTTTTCTTTATTTGATCTAATAAATTGTTTCTTATTTTCATCTTGTATTGTATTCTGTGAAGAACACTTTTTAAGTGAATAAGAAGACCATTTTCCAGGATTTCATCATGAGTAAAATCTATACCTATTTGTAAATAAATCTCTTTTAGAGACTTTCTTATAGTATCTAAATTGTTATTATCTTCTTCATCTATAGAATAATTATCATCTTTAAACAATCTATTTTGAGATTTTAAATGTTGATATATATACACAACCTCTGCTGTTGGAAATTCTATTCCAGTCAGCTCACATATTTGTCTACAAAGATTTATTGCTGCTTCATATTCAATGTCTCCTATTGGTATATGCCTTGATTCTTCTTCATTAATAATTTTGTCATTTTTTATCCTTGTTATAGTGATAACTATATGGTTGAATAAATTATCAAATCCTAAGTCAGTAATGTTTAAGTCATATTTATTTATTACATCAATTATTATAGATCTAATACTTTCTGAAGATTTTGTATCTATCATTTCTAGAATAGTTCCTGACTTTTCTTGACCTGTTTTATGTACAATATAATCAGATAAAAAATATCTAAATTTAGCCTCATTACCACTAATATAAACTCCAGAGTTACCTTTACGTGATAACTTTAAATCATAATTATGTAATATCTCTTTTACTACTTTCAAATCATTTTTTAATGTAGATAAACTTATAAATAACTCGTCACATAACTCATCTTGTTTTATGGATTCTGTTTCACTGTCCGCATATAAAAAAGCCAATTTTCTTATTAACCACTCTACTCTATTTTCTTCCAGCGTATATACACAATTACAATCAATTTCTCCAACTACACTTTTTAGTATTTTATAATCATCATAATTATCA